>SESG01004526.1_pt1 | contig 11085 bp, 6 predicted proteins | sample 3171421 | NCBI WGS metagenome assembly SESG01 (sample SAMN10866946, study PRJNA518727) | freshwater metagenome | biome: subpolar coniferous forest; feature: holomictic lake; material: water; isolation source: holomictic Lake 227, 6 m and 8 m depth | place: Canada: near Kenora, Ontario | collected... | reverse complement strand
GGCTGAAACCTGATCAAGCACCACAATAACTTTTTTCTTGTCTGTAAAACCGGAAGCTCCAATAAGGTAGTTGCCTTTCCACCGAAGACACACCATGCCATTGAAAGGATCCTTGAACAAAAAATCTCCTTCTGCCGGTTTCTTGATTTTGGCATCAGCGTAGGATGCATATTTGGTAATGATTTGTTCCACTTCCCCGCGATCAGCTCTTTCAACGATGAAAAAAGAAACCTCCTCACCACCTAAACTGTATTTTGCGCGCAAGGCTGAGCCCAAAAATCCCAGTCCCATAAATTCAGAAGGAATATACTGGCAGGTATTCGGTATCTGATTTTCCTTTGGGAACATCCCGACCGTCTTTGGATATTCAGGTTTTAAACACAGTGTTTTGGAGAATTCTTCGGCAATGGATTTAAGTGAAAAACCGGGTATTTTTTCAAGCTCTGTGCCATTCATCTTCACATAGAACTTGCCTGCCACAAAATTAAAAGTGGAGGCATCACCGTATCCTTCAAGACCAACCGGCAGGGTCGCAGCCTTGGCCGATTTCTCAATGCTGTATATTCCATAGGCACGGAGCGGATCTGCATGATCATATACCTCGATGGTTAACTCCGCACCGTTGTTGCTCCAACTCGCAACCTGCAGCATCTCAAATCCGTAGCTGAGGTAAAATTCGGAAGCACCATCAATGTGCTCGTACAAATTTTCCTGATTAAAATTCAGCACTTTACCATCTGTATTCCACCCGGGAATCTTCGGGAAGACAACCTCCTGCGACCTGGCACAAAAAGTAACAAACAGCAAACTTATCAAAAGCAATTTTTTCATCTGATCGATATATACTTAATTGAGTATTCCATCTAAGGTTTACATCGTGGCAAGGGTAAAAACATAACCGTAACCGCGAAGTTCCCAAGGTCCTTCCGTGCTTCCTTCTGTGTTTAAACCAGGAAGTTTGCCGGAACCAACTTAATGCGTGCAATATCTGTAATTCGCTCCCTGATGTCAAATCCATTGGGACAGTTCACTGAACATCCCGGACATGACTCGCATGGATTTTCCGACAGATTCAACTTCGCAACCGTCGTTTGGGCCTTTGCAGGATAGGAATATCCGTAATTGTACATGTAAGAGCGCATCAGATCAGGAATCGGAAGATTCTTTGGACATTGTCCCGAGCAACTCAGACAGCCATGGCAATAAAGGCCGGGTTCATTCATGGCCAATTGTAAATCGCCAATTTCCTTATCATCTAGATCATGGTTTTGGGCTACCTCCCAGTTCTCCTTCAGCATCTCAAAATTCGTTAACCCCGGAATGCATGTATGAATCAAGGGATTGGACAAAGCCCACTTCAATGCGGCCTTGCAATTGACAGGCTTTTTCTTGTCTTTATCGAGAAAGCCTCCGGCCATATTTTTCATACCCAATATCCCCAGACCGGCATCGTTGGCACGTTGCAACGCTTTTTGCATTTCTGCATCATCTTTCATGCGGAAATTATACGATGTGAGTACGATGTCATAAAGTTTGCTTTCTACAGCGGCATTGATTACATCCGTCATGTTGGTGTGGGTGGAACAACCAATAAATCTGGCTTTCCCGCTTTCTTTTGCCCTTCGCAATGCCTCGGTGTACCTTGGATCCATGAGGTAGGTTCGGTCGCTGGCTGCATGAAGATACAAAATATCAACATAACTCATTTGCAGCCTTTTCAGACTCTGATCAAATTTTTCAAGAAACTGTTCCGTAGAAAGACCCTCTTTGGGAGGATGTATCTTGGTCGAAATGATCACTTTATCCCTTGGAATATCTTTGAAATACTGCCCTACCATCTCTTCATTCCGGCCATCCTGGTAACCGTTGGCAGTATCAAAATGCCTGATTCCCAGTTCATAAGCGGCCTTCAGAATATTGGGGTTGTCTGCCCGCATCACACCCATGCTGACAATAGGAACCTCAATCCCGGTCTTGCCCAGGGTGCGGTAGGTAATATTTTTTTGCTTCTTTTCCTTCTTCTTTTTGGAAGGTAAGGCTTGAAGTGCCTGTGTCGTAAATCCTGCAGTGGCTGTTGCACCTAAAAACAAAAAATTTCTCCTGTTCAAAATAGTATTTGCCATATTTCCTTTGTTTGAGTAATCTAGTTTAGCCTGAAAAGATTTCACTTTTAAAAAAGCTTCGAAAATTAATAAAAATAATATACTAATCAACTGCTGCAGGACTTGATGCGAAGTGAGATTAATATCTCAGCAAAGAAATTCATACCTTTGCCGGGTTGTTCATCCGTCTGATAAACATTAGTCTGGCTGAAGAAATTGTATAAATTGCATTCATGGAAAAAATATATGATGTTATCATAGTAGGTGCAGGCCCTGCAGGGATTTTCACTGCTTACGAACTCGTCAGGGAAAGAAAGGATTTAAGTATCCTGATGCTTGAAAAAGGCAGAGACATATACAAGCGAAAATGCCCGAAACATACCAACGGAGGAACCTGTGTGAACTGCAAACCATGCTCGATAACAACAGGGTGGGCCGGTGCAGGAGCTTTTTCTGACGGGAAACTTTCGCTTTCCCATGAAGTAGGCGGTACTTTGACCGACTATATCGGGGTGGAAGAAACCATCAAAATGATCCGTTATACCGATGACATCTACCTTCAGTTCGGGGCAGACAATGATATTCATGGCCTGACTGAAACTCCGGCCATGCGCGAAATCGGAAGAAAAGCAATCGAAGCAAACCTGAAACTGGTGCAATGTCCGGTCAGACATCTTGGAACCGAAAAAACACAGGAACTATACCGTTCACTTTTTGAACACATCAAAAGCAGTGGGGTTGAAGTACGTTTTAATTCGCCTGCAACAGAATTTATAATTGAAAATCAAAAGGTAAAGGGGGTAAAAACCGCAACTACTACTTTCCTGGGTGAATTTGTAGTGCTCACCATTGGCAGGGATGGTTCAGACTGGCTCATGAAACAATGCGCCATCCAGGCAATACCGACTGAAGTAGGAATTGTGGATATCGGGGTTAGACTCGAATGCCGGAATGAGGTGATGCAGGAGATCAACGATAACTTCTATGAAGCCAAACTAATCCATTATACCCGTACTTTCGACGACAAAGTGCGTACTTTTTGCTCGAATCCAGGTGGTTTTGTCTCCTCCGAATATTACGACAACAATCTGGCCGTGGTCAACGGTCACAGTTACAAAGACCTGAAAAGCGACAACACCAATTTCGCACTATTGGTCTCTCAAAAATTTACAGAACCTTTTAATGCCCCCATTGAATACGGACGTCACATTGCACGACTTGCCAACATGCTCACCCGGAATAAGATCATGGTTCAGCGTTTTGGCGATCTCATCCGGGGCAGACGTACCACATCAGACAGACTTTACAGAAACAACATCATTCCGACATTGAAGGATGCCGTTCCCGGAGATCTGAGTCTGGTACTCCCCCACCGGATACTTTTCGACATCATCGAGATGATTAAATCCCTGGATAAGGTAAGTCCAGGTCTGGCAAGTGATGAAACACTGCTTTACGGAGTTGAAGTCAAATTCTATTCCAACATCGTCAAAGTGGATAAGACCTTCCAAAGCCCATCCGTCAAAAATCTATATTTTGGAGGCGACGGAGCGGGAATTACGCGGGGATTGATGCAAGCCTCTGTCAATGGCGTGCTGATTGCCCGCGAAATTGCAGGGATATACAACCAACAGAAAAACTAAGTCATCATGTCGTACTTTTTTCTTTGCGATCTTAGCGAACTTTGCGCGACACTAAAGCCGGAATTTCCGAAATACGGGAATCAGAATCCACGACATTTAAATGTTTATATCAACTAAGTCATGAAAAAACCGGATATCCGCAAAGTTTTGGAAAATCGTGTTCTCGTGCTGGATGGTGCCATGGGAACCATGATACAACAGTACAATTTTACCGAGAGCGAATTCCGCGGAGAGCGTTTCAAGAATTGGCCTTCCTCGTTGAAAGGTAACAACGACCTGCTTTGCATCAGCCATCCCGAATCCATTGAGAAAATACATGAAGCCTTCCTGGAAGCAGGTGCTGACATATTAGAAACCAATACCTTTAATGCAACTTCTATTTCACAAAGCGATTATGGCACACAGAGCTTTGTCCGTGAAATAAACAGGGAGGCTGCCCGGATTGCCTGCGAAGCCGCCGAAAAGTACTCAACACCCGAAAAGCCACGCTATGTGGCCGGTTCCATTGGTCCAACCAACAAAACCTGTTCCATGTCTCCGGATGTGAATGATCCTGGTTTCAGAGCCATCTCATTCGAAGAATTGAAATTCTCCTACCGTGAACAGGTGGAAGGATTATTGGAGGGAGGAGTCGATCTTTTGATGATCGAAACCATCTTCGACACCCTGAATTGCAAAGTGGCACTGGTGGCTATCAACGAAATTTTTGAAGAAAAAGGGATCAAACTTCCCGTAATGATCTCGGGAACAATCACCGACAAGAGTGGCCGGACCCTCTCCGGACAGACCATCGAAGCCTTTCTCAACTCTGTCTCACACATCGATTTACTGACCATCGGACTGAACTGCTCTTTTGGCGCGAAGGATCTTCGTCCGTACCTGGAGGAATTGAGCAAGAAAGCCCCCTTCTTTGTCAGTGTCCATCCCAATGCCGGATTACCCAATCAGTTCGGTGAATACGACGAAACTCCCGAAGCCATGAAACTTCAGGTTGCCGAGTTTACAGGCAACAGGACTGTCAACATCATAGGAGGCTGTTGCGGAACGACTCCCGCACACATCAGGGAATTGGCCCAACTCGCCGCAAAAGCGAAACCGCACCAAAAGTCACGACCGGAAAAAGCAACCCGGTTAAGTGGACTGGAGCCACTCACGGTCAACAAACTCACCAACTTCGTTAACATCGGGGAGCGCTGCAATGTGGCCGGATCGATTAAGTTCGCCCGGTTGATCCGCGACGCAAAATACGATGAAGCGCTTTCTATTGCCCGCGAAATGGTTGAAGGCGGGGCTCAAATTATTGACATCAACATGGACGACGCCATGCTGGATGCCAAAAAAGAGATGGTAAGATTTCTAAACCTGATCGGTTCTGAACCCGATATCTCCAGATTGCCTATCATGATCGACTCTTCAAAATGGGAGGTAATCGAGGCCGGATTACAATGCATCCAGGGTAAATCGATCGTCAATTCGATCAGTCTGAAAGAGGGCGAGGGGCAGTTCATCAGACAGGCCAGGAAAATCAGGGATTACGGCGCTGCCGTAGTGGTGATGGCTTTCGACGAAGCCGGGCAGGCCACCACCTTCGAACAAAGAATCGCCATCTGCGAAAGGGCCTACCATATCCTTGTCGATACGGTTCACTTTCCGGCCGAAGACATCATCTTCGATCCCAATATTCTCACCATCGGAACCGGGATGGAGGAGCACAATAACTACGCAGTCGACTTTTTCAGGACAACCACCTGGATCAAGAAACATCTGGCTTATACCAAAGTAAGCGGAGGTATTTCCAATGTCTCATTCTCCTTCCGGGGAAACAATGTCATCAGGGAAGCCATTCACTCGGTATTCCTGTTTCATGCCATCAAAGCCGGACTCGACATGGGAATCGTCAATCCGGGCATGCTCCAGATCTATGATGAAATACCCCCTGATTTGCTGATGCATGTGGAAGATCTGGTCCTGAACAGGCGGCCTGATGCCACAGAACGTTTGCTGTCCTTTGCCGAAAGTATGATCAAAAGCACTGAAGATAAACAGGAAAAGGTCGAAGCCTGGAGAGAACTTCCCCTCAATGAGCGGGTCGAACATGCCATGGTAAAAGGGATCACTGAATTTATCGAAGAGGATGTACGAGATCTTTTGCCAAATTATGATTCCCCTCTGAATATCATTGAAGGACCCTTGATGGATGGCATGAACAAAGTAGGAGATCTCTTTGGGTCAGGCAAGATGTTCCTCCCTCAGGTCATCAAGTCGGCAAGAGTCATGAAAAAGGCAGTCGCCTGGCTTCAGCCATACATTGAAGAAGAGAAGAAATTACTTCCAGACAAAGTTGTGGTCCGGAAAAAAATTCTGCTGGCAACGGTCAAAGGAGACGTTCACGACATCGGGAAAAATATAGTGGGAGTCGTCCTTGCTTGCAACAACTATGAAGTGATAGATCTGGGTGTCATGGTCCCGTGCGAAATTATCCTTGATACGGCCATCAAAGAACAAGTGGACATCATTGGTTTGAGCGGCTTGATCACTCCATCACTCGAGGAGATGGTCAATGTGGCCAAGGAGATGGAAAAGAGAGGTTTTATCAAGCCTTTGCTCATTGGTGGTGCAACTACCTCTAAAATCCATACGGCGGTTAAAATTGCCCCGCAATACAGCAATACGACCCTTTACGTGAAAGATGCTTCCAGATCTGTTCAGGTGGTGGCAGAACTCTTGTCCGGCTCACCTGAATTCCTGAAAGCAACATTGCAGGAATATGCCGGAATCAGACAGGTTCACAGCACAAAAAAACCAAAAGAATACTGGACTTTGCAAGAGGCCCGCGACAGAAGGTTTCACCCTGATTTCCTAAAGCATCCCGTCTCTCCACCTAACTTTACAGGTGTAAAATATTTCATCGACTATCCGCTGGAGGAACTAAGAAAATACATTGACTGGACATTTTTCTTTCTGGTGTGGGAATTCAAAGGGAAATATCCTGCCATTCTGAATGATCCCGACAAGGGCGAAGCGGCACGACAGCTGTTTGAGGAGGCCAACCAGTTTCTGGATGAGATCATCGCCAATAAAATGATCAGTGCCAATGGTGCGGCAGGAATCTGGCCGGCCAACAGTGTTGGTGACGACATCGAACTTTATTCTGATGAATCCAGGTCACAAAAGATTGGTGCATTTTTCCAGTTACGCCAACAGGAGAAAAAACAGGGAGCAACCATTCAACTTTGCCTGAGCGATTTCATTGCACCTAAAGAAACGGGTATCTCCGATTACTGCGGAGCATTTGCAGTGACTGCCGGACTTGGAGTGTCCGACCTGGTGAGTAAATACAAGGATGAAAACAACGATTACAAGGCCATCATGATCGAAGCTTTGTCAGACAGGCTTGCCGAAGCATTTGCGGAAAAATTGCACGAACTGGTTCGGACCGAAATATGGGGCTACAATAAATATGAAAATTTGACATCTGCTGAATTAATTGCTTCAAAATATCAGGGAATCCGACCGGCGCCCGGTTATCCTGCCTGTCCCGAACATTCCGAAAAAGAGACAATCTTCTCCTTATTAAGAGCAACTGAACATACCGGGATTTCACTGACTGAAAATTATTCAATGTATCCGAATGCCTCAGTTTGCGGAGTATATTTTGCACATCCCGAATCAAGATATTTCGGTGTGGAGAAAATCGGACCAGACCAGGCAGCAGACTATGCGGCAAGGAAGCAGGTTTCTATCGAATTTATTGAGAAATACATACCCACAAATCTCAATTATGAGCCAAAAAAAAGGGGATGATCCGATAGATCATCCCCTTCTCGAAAACTAGAAAGGAACTTATTTATTCACAGCAACTATTTTGAATTTCAGCGTGAAATCGTCGTAGATCATTTTATCTCCCAATCCTTCGAAGAAACTTCCTGATCCGTATTTGATGCCGAATTTAGTCCGGTTAACAGTCAACACACCTGTTGCAGTTAACTGACCTGAAACTTCGTTCACCTCAGCATCAAATTCTACAGGAGAGGTAATTCCCTTGATGGTCAAATCAGCCGTAAAATGGAAAAGTTTGCCGGATTTGCCTTCCACTTTTTTCACCTCAAGGGTGGATTGTGGAAATTTGGCAACACCAAAAAAATCATCAGATTTCAAGTGTCCGATCAATTTTTGATTGTAACCGGCATCCGTTAAATCAGTATTGACGATGGTATTCATATCGACAATTAATTTTCCGCCGGTGATCTTTTGCTTCTCAACATTCAGGGTACTTTCACCAAAAGCGATCGTTCCGACATGCTGACCGGTTACTTTTTTGGCTTCCCATTCAAGGGTACTGGCTTTGGAATCTATACGATATTCCTTTGAAAATCCTGTTAAACAGAACATTACAAATAATGCACTTAGCATCAGATTGGAGATCACTCCCGATCGTCCTATTGGGGTTTTGATGTTTTTCGAATTTTGTACCATAATTTAAATATTTTTGAATTGTTTACGGACGTGCCAGAATATTGTTTCGAAAGTCACAATAGGTAGATCCACACTTAAATTGTATATTTACAGTCTCAATTTATTATATATAATGAAGAACAACAACAACTTAACTGAAGATGTCAGTTTAATCGGCTTTCGTTTTTTTCAGTCCTTGTCGGAAGATGAGATGAAGAGCCTGAACAATGAAAAAGTATGTTCGACCAATAAGAAGGGAACTGTTCTTTATAAAGAGGGCAGTCGCCTGACAGGATTTTACTGTATTACAAGTGGAATTGTAAAAATTTATAAGACAGGTATTGACGGAAAAGAGCAGATTATCCGTTTTGCCAAAAAAGGAGATATTATTGCCTACCGGTCCTTGTTAAGTCAGGAAGTGGCATGCACTTCTGCCAAAACGATCGAGGAAGCCACACTGTGCCATATTCCTTATAAAACGTTGCTCAGCCTGATTGAAAGAAACTGGAAATTCTCCCTGGCAATGCTCAAAATTGTTTGTGCTGAACTGAAGGAGGCCAATGACTACATTACGGACATTGCACAAAAAACGGTCAGGGAAAGGCTGGCAGAAGTATTGTTGCTTCTAAAGCAGGAATTTGATCTGGATGCCGAAAAAACGTTGCAGATTTCACTCACCAGAGAAGAGCTTGCCAACATGGTCGGTACAGCAACTGAATCAATTATCCGGTTATTGTCAGAATTTAAACAGGATAAACTTATTGATCTTCAGGGTCGTAAAATTAAGATCATCAACATCCAGGCGCTTACAAAAGTGGCGAACCTGACAAAATACTGATTACATAACGATCCATTTCTCGGGGTCGAGCTTGTTGTTCTCATACCAGAGTTGGAACTTCAGCACCGTCTTGTTATCATCTTCCCGGTCGGTAAAGATGGTTCCAATATCTTGTTTGGTATCCACTTTCTGTCCCACCTGAACCGAAACACTTGCCAGATTGGAATAGACAGTTAGGTAGCTTCCATGTCTCAAAATAATGGCCCAGTTGCCTCCAGGAATTGCCAGAACTTTGGAAACTTCTCCCTTGAAGACTGAACGCGCCCTGGCTCCGTTTTCAGTTGTAATATCAATTCCGGCATTCTTTCTGATGACATGTTTTAAGACCAGATCCGGATGCTCACCGAAATGGTCTGTAATTAATCCCCGCAGGAGAGGCCAGGGTAGTTTGCCCTTGTTCTTTGAAAAGTCTTCTGACAGATTTTTCAGCTCAGGAGAGGGCTTGTAACCAGGCACTTTGGTGGTTTTTGTGGATGATTTTCTCGCCTCTTCCGCAATACTCTTTTCAATTTCCCTCTCCAGCTTTGATGCGATATTTTGCTGGTTATCCAATTTCTTCCTCAATTCTTTTTCCTTCTTCTGCAAGACAGAATAATATTCTTTTTGCTCAGCTTTTTGCTTCGCATATTTTTCGGATTGACTGATTTTGGAAGTAAGGAGTTGTGCCTTATCTTCTTTGCGTTTATTCAAGTTGACAATCAATTCATTTAATGTTTCTTTCAGGGCAGCAATCTCCCCGGCCTGTGTCCTGCGGAAATCTGCATATTGTTTCAAATAGACAAAACGCTTGTAGGCCTGGTTGAAATCATCAGCCGAGAGTAAAAATACCAATTGATTGTTTTGATCCTGATTTCTTCTTGCGTAACGGATCATGCCTGCGTACCGATCCTTAATCAGATTAAGATCCGCATTCAGAGAATCAATGTTCTGGTTACTTCTTACAATGGTAGAATCCAGATAACCTAACTCAAAATTGATGTTCGAAATCAGCCTTTCCTGTAAATGGATTTTCTGTTCAAGGATGGAAAGCCGGTTAATGGATGTTTTGGCATTCTGATCGGTTTCTTTCAATAAATGGTTGATATAGTCAATTTCCTGACTCGTTTTATCCTTCTCCTTCCGTAAATCATTGATTGATTTATTTTGTCCGTAAGAATTTGAAAAAACAAGTATCAGAAAAAGAATTCCAACCAATTTTTTTCTTCCAAAATCAACCATCCTAATTATTTCACCTTGCATTCGCAAATTAATGTTTTTGTATAGTTTCCCGCTTGTATTTAGAAGGAACACTGAATCCAAAATCAGTTTCATCGTCAATAGAAACCTTTGATAAATCCAATTCGATATCCATTTTTTTCTGTCCCGACATCCACACATGAATTTTGCCTGGAAACCATTTTCCCCCCAAAGCCTTAAAATCTGAAAATTCAATGGTAACGATCCTACCGGCATCAATATCATTGTATACTTCTTTCCTGACGACAAAAATATCAGGATCAACAAATATATCCTGTTTGATCAGATGTTGATCTTCGTTTCTTTGTTTAAAACGCTCCAGCTTTTGCTCGTTACTGGCAAATTTGTTGAACCTGCGTTCCCTGATAGAGGAAATTTTGTACATGTTATCTTCAATATTCAATACATAATCCTTGAACGGATTATCTTTCTGATCTTGCTTGATAGATTGGATATGATTACTCAAAATTGATTGAATGGTTTGATAATCAAGATCATTACCAATTAAATCGCTAATGTTTTGTATGGAACCGGCAATGACAAATTTATGGTAATGGTCGACGACCTTAAATGAATCAATACCCAGTTCAAGTCTTCCAATTGGGATAGTCAGCTTTTGGGCTGAAACTTGTATCACACTGTCTTTTTTGATTTTGTACAATCCTTTGATTGAATTTACATTCCCATCATTATTGATTGTCAGACTAACTCTTTTGACGGTTAATGTATTGAATTTAATCTCATTTTCAATCACCATCCTGACACATCTTCTAACGCTGATTGGCTTTACTTTTCTTTCGATAACAACCTT
>SESG01025920.1_pt1 | contig 11088 bp, 12 predicted proteins | sample 3171421 | NCBI WGS metagenome assembly SESG01 (sample SAMN10866946, study PRJNA518727) | freshwater metagenome | biome: subpolar coniferous forest; feature: holomictic lake; material: water; isolation source: holomictic Lake 227, 6 m and 8 m depth | place: Canada: near Kenora, Ontario | collected... | reverse complement strand
TCAAGGCCAGCGCCTGGTCAAACGGATGATTGTTCATGCCGCCAGTATGCCGCGCATGCCAGAACGCCGCAGTCCGGTGCGTGACGCCGTCTGCTGTTCGACACTCAACGATATCGGCCGCGCCCAGCTCAGCCGCGCACCCTACTCAACCCGGTGCCAGATCTGTGTGCGGTAAAAAAATCCAATGTATCCGCGCATCTGCATCGTCTTGCCACCATCAACCGGTTTGAGCCGGGTCTTGTAGGTCTTGCCATTGTTGGGGTCCAGAATTTCACCGCCGGTCCACACCTCTTTGTCACCTGCGTCCTGGCGCACGTTTCGAATGATGGTCATCCCCAGCACAAGTTTGTCCTTGCGTTCGTCGGTGCACTGGTCGCACTTGGAATCCTGCTTGCTGGGATCAAACACTTTCTCCACCACGCCCGACAGGGCGCCGTCCTTTTCAGTGATGCGCACCAGCGACTTCTCGGTCTTGCCGTCGTCGTCAATGGTCTTCCACAAACCGACCGGCGTCATTTGTGCCTGTGCGCTGCCAACAGCACCCAAGGCCGCGACAGCCAGAACAGCAGAACTGAGAATTTGAACAACTTTCATGGTTTGCCTCCGAATTATTGATTTGAGCAAATGCGTTTACAGCAACGCCTCATTAGTATCCATCAAGACGGCGCTGCCGGCACGCGCGGTGCGCATCAAAGTTGCGGTCTCGGGGAACAGTTTGGCGAAATAAAAGCGTGCCGTCTGCACTTTGGCCAGGTAGAACGGGTCGACGTTGCCAGCGGCGATCTCGCGCAGCGCGACCTGTGCCATGCGGGCCCAGAAATAGCCAAACACCAGATGACCGGCGACACGCAGGTAGTCCACTGCGGCGGCGCCCACCTCATCGGGGTTTTGCATACCCTTCATGGCGATCTCGGTCGTGAACTTGGTCATCTGCTCACCGAGGGTCGCAATCGGCGTGATGAATTCGGACATCTTCTCGTTGCCACCCTCTTCCTCCACCAATTTTCCAATGAGCTTGCCGAACTTGCGCAGCGTGGCACCGTTGTTACCCAGAACCTTGCGCCCCAGCAGGTCCAGCGACTGAACCGTGTTCGTGCCCTCGTAAATCATGTTGATGCGGGCATCGCGCACGAACTGCTCCATGCCCCACTCCTTGATGTAGCCATGGCCGCCAAAAACCTGCAGGCAGGCCGAGGTCGCAATCCAGCCGTTGTCGGTGCTGAAGGCCTTGACGATGGGCGTCAGCATGGCCAGCATTTCACCAGCGTCCTCGCGCACCTTTTCATCGGGATGGTTGTGCTCTTTTTCGAGCAGCATGGAACTGAAGCACAGCAGGGCGCGCCCGCCTTCGGCATAGGCCTTGGCGGTCAGCAGCATCTTGCGCACATCGGGGTGCACGATGATCGGATCGGCCGCCTGGTCCTTGGCCTTTACCCCCGTGAGTGAGCGCATCTGGATGCGGTCCTTGGCGTAGGCCAGGGCATTCTGGTAGGCCACTTCGATCAAGCCCTGCCCCTGGTTACCAACGCCGAGGCGGGCCGCATTCATCATGACAAACATGCCATTCATGCCCTTGTTGGGTTGCCCCACCATACTGCCTACCGCATCTTCAAGCACGATCTGGGCGGTTGCGTTGCCCTTGATGCCCATCTTGTGTTCCAGGCCACCGCAGTAAATGCCGTTGCGCGCGCCGAGCGTTCCATCCTGGTTGACCAGGAACTTGGGCACGATGAACAGGCTGACCCCCTTGATGCCGGGTGGGGCATCGGGCAGTCGCGCCAGCACCAGGTGAATAATGTTCTCGGTCATGTCCTGTTCACCGGCGCTGATGAAAATCTTGTTGCCGGTGAGCTTGTACGTACCATCGGCTTGCGGCTCAGCCTTGGTGCGCATCAGCCCCAGGTCGGTGCCGCAATGCGCTTCGGTCAGGCACATGGTGCCGGTCCACTCGCCGCTGATCATCTTGGGCAGGTAGGTCTGCTTTTGTTCCGGCGTGCCATGCGACACGAGCGAGGCATAGGCGCCATGCGTGAGGCCGGGGTACATGGTCCAGGCCTGATTGGCGCTGTTGAGCATTTCATAGAAGCACTGATTGACCACCAACGGCAGACCCTGGCCGCCGAACTCGGGGTCACAGGCCAGCGCAGCCCAGCCGGCGTCGATGTACTGGCGATAGGCTTCCTTGAAACCTTTGGGTGTCGTCACGGCGTGGGTCACCGCGTCATAGGCGCAGCCCTCGGCGTCACCGCTGACATTGAGCGGGAAAATGACCGCGGCAGCAAATTTGCCGCCTTCCTCCAACACGGCATTGATGGTTTCAGCATCCATGTCAGCGTATTGCGGAATCTGCTTGAAGTCATCCGCTACTTTTAGCATTTCATGCATGACAAATTGCATGTCGCGAAGCGGGGGGGTATAGGTGGGCATACTGGTTACTCCTTGGGGGGATAGGTTTTACTTTTCAGAAACGGGGGGTGCGCTGACGACTTTCTTGCCGTCACGCGCGAGGATGTTTTCAAAGCCTTTGTTGGCGTGCGCAATGGCATCCGGGTTCTTCAGGAAACGGGCCTCGTAATGCAGCGCAAGAATGAGTCCGTGGATCTCGAAAGCCATCTGCTCCTCGTCGGCATCGGCGTTGAGTTGTCCTTCTTCCTTGGCCTGAACAACCGCCCGGTACATGGCTTCCAGCCATATCTTGACGGACCCGGCCAGGGCATCGCGCACCGGTCCCGGACGGTCGTCAAATTCAACCGCGCCGCTGATAAAAATGCAACCCGATTGAAGTTCCACGGCGACACGCTTCATCCAGTTGGCAAACAGCGCGCGCACACGCGGTAACCCGCGCGGTTCAGTCAGGGCGGGAAAGAAGACCTCATCCGAAAACCGGGCGTAGTACTCCCGGATCACGGAAATCTGGAGTTCCTCACGTGAACCAAAATGAGCGAAGACACCTGACTTGCTCATTTGCATGACTTCAGCCAGGACACCGATGCTCAGACCTTCCAGGCCGATCTGAGCCGCCAGCCCCAAAGCAGCCTCAATAATGGCCTGCTTTGTTTGCTCACCCTTTTGCAAGGTCCGCCCGAGATCAGAAGCCCGACGGGTTCGGCTAACGGGTGTTTTGACAGAGGTTTCAGTAAGAGTCATAGGACACAAAATAGAACGATCGTGCTATTTTGCATCATCCGCGCCGCAGATGTGGCGACACTACCCGTTTCTAGAGGGAATTTTCTAAGGGAGTCACGGGTTTACCCGCGGTCAAAGGATCAGAGCCAGGCTGGCTTCCAGATGTTCCGATGGCAGCCGCCTGAAACCCGAGCGTGCAAAGCGCTGCAAGCGCCCAACCAGAAAAGCCGTGAGGACTGAGGCCCGCACCTGCGTATCGACACTGGGTGTCGCCGAGCCACCCGACTCGGCGCTGCTGCGCAGACTCTGCTTGAGCGTGGCTTCAATCTTGTCAAAAAACTGGTTCATGCGTTGCTGCAGGCGTTCGTTTTCGAATACCAGCGCATCGCCCACCATGACGCGCGTCATGCCGGGATTTTTTTCCGCGAACTGCATCAGCATGGTGACTACCTTGATCGCTTGGCGGCGACCGGTATCCGAATCCGGCGAGCCAGCGACCTGCCCGGCCGAACTTTCGCGATCAGCGATCTGGTTAATCAAGGAAAAAACCGACTGTTCAATGAACTCGATAAGGCCTTCGAACATCTGCGCCTTGCTGGCAAAGTGGCGATACAAGGCCGCTTCGCTCACATCGAGTCGCGCCGCCAACGCCGCAGTGGTGATGCGCTCGGACCCCGGTTGTTCCAGCATGCTTGCCAGCGCTTGCAATATCTGCACGCGCCGCTCTCCCGGTTTCGGACGTTTGCGCGGTGTCGGTGCAGACGCAATAGCCCCTGAGTTTGGGGCGGATACCGGGGAAGTGGGTTCGACGTCAGACATGGTCACAAGCGCAATGATAAATTCATTCTCGCACAGCAGACCCGAGGGTTTTCGAGGGGTCGGTGGCGACCCACCGCGCGGAGCGTGGGGGCCTACTTAATGCGACCGGATCATGGTGCCAAAAGCCTGATCGGTCAGGATCTCAAGCAAAAGCACATGCGGCACGCGTCCATCGATGATGTGGACCGAGTTGACACCGCTCTTGGCAGCGTCCAGGGCGCCGCTGATTTTCGGCAACATGCCACCGCCAATCGTGCCATCGGCAAACAGTTCATCAATCTGGCGTGCACTCAAGTCGGTGAGCAAATTGCCAGCCTTGTCGAGGACGCCGCTGATGTTGGTCAGCATCAGCAGCTTTTCAGCCTTCAATACCGTCGCCAGTTTCGCCGCGACAACGTCGGCATTGATGTTGTAACTCTCGTTGTTTTCGCCAAAACCGATCGGGCTGATCACCGGAATGAAGGCGTCATCCTGCAAAGCCTTGACGACACTGGGGTCGATGCTGACGATATCGCCGACCTGACCGACGTCGTGTTCCTTGCTGGGGTCGTTGTTGTCCACCATCCGGAGCTTCTGCGCGCGAATCATGCCGCCGTCACGACCCGTCAGGCCGACCGCCTTACCGCCAGCCTGGTTGATCAGGCCAACAATGTCCTGCTGCACCTCGCCCCCCAGCACCCATTCCACCACTTCCATGGTTTCAGCATCGGTTACCCGCATGCCTTGAATAAATTCGCCCTTCTTCCCGAGTCGCTTAAGTGCGGTTTCAATCTGCGGCCCGCCACCGTGGACCACCACGGGGTTGATGCCGACCAGTTTGAGCAGCACCACATCCTCGGCAAAGTCGGCTTGCAATTCCGGATCGGTCATGGCATTGCCACCGTATTTGATAACCATGGTTTTGCCATGGAATTTACGGATATAGGGCAGAGCCTGAGCCAGAATTTCAGCTTTCTCGCGCGGCAGGATTTTGCTAACGTCGGTCATCGTAGAACTTATTTTGGGGGTGGGGGATACTGGATTGAATCATACCCACGCAGGCCAATGGCAGTTCGGCAGCCAGAACCGCCTCGGCCTTTGACGCACCCTAACCCTTGATCGCGAATTCTTCCTTGCTACGCCCCTGGGCTATCAGTGCAGCGAGCCAGCGCGGCGCCAAACCGCGTCCGCTCCAGGATTCACCGTTTGGCCCCTTGAATTTGGCAGCGACCACGGCCGCGCTCCTGGGTTTCTTCGCACCTTTGGCAGCTGCGCTCTTGGCTCCGGCCACCGCTTTTGATTTACCTTTGGCGCCACGCGCCTTGCCAGGCTGCAGATCCTTCAAACTAATACCAAAGGCCTTCATCTTGGCCTGGATTTCCTGCACGGTCTTGTCAAACTCGCGACTCTTGATTTCAGCCGCCTGCTTCTGCAGTTTCTCGATCTGTCCTTGAATATCAATCAGGTTACTCATGGTAAATATCCTTCCGTTTAAATAAATAGTCCTGCACCGTGCAGACCGCATATTATGCCCCTAGTGCGCCACATTATCCCGTTTCAATACTTTCATGACGGTCAAGGACAGTATCTTCATATCAAACCAGAATGAGCGCCTTCGCAGATATTCGATATCGAGCGCCACCTTTTGGGAAATTGGCAACTCATCACGCCCATTAATTTGTGCCCAACCAGTCAAACCCGGCATCAATTGATGCACACCATTTTGCGTACGCGCCTCAATCAGATCCTGCTGGTTGAACAAGGCAGGTCGTGGCCCGACAAAACTCATGTCCCCGCGGATGATGCTCCATAACTGGGGTAGCTCATCCATACTGCTTCGGCGCAATACACTGCCGATAACCGTCAGATAGGCCTGCGGGTCACCCAGCAAATGCGTCGCAACAGCCGGTGTATCAACCCGCATGCTGCGAAATTTGGGCATCCTGAAAATTGTATTATCCCGTCCGACCCGATCGGACCAATACAGTACCGGGCCGCGTGATGTCAACCGCACTGCCAACGCAAGCAGCGTCAGTGGCAACAGGATCAATATGAATGCAATCAGCGCGAATATCAGATCAAAGGCACGTTTCATGGTCATTGAATATCTGCAAGCGTACGCCGCAGCCCTTCTTCAACAGAAATCCGAGGCGTCCATCCAAGTAATTTTTTTGCCTTGGAAATATCGACCCGCAAACTGCCACACAATCCCTGCATGAACGCGCGCTTGCCCAGCACACTCGCAGCGGCCCACAGTATCCAGGGTGGCACTGGCACCAGTCGCGCCGATACCCGGGCAGCATGCGCCAGAGCGCGCACAAGTTGGGCAGTCGATACATCCTGTCCGTCACTCACGAGAAACGTCTGATTCGCCGCCTGCGGATGATCAACACAGGTCAACACAAAATCAACCAGGTTATCCAGCGCCACCAAAGAACGGCAGTTCTGCACAGCACCCAATGGCAGTGGCCAACCGCGTTGCACAGCGTGCAGCAAGGCCGCGAAGTTGGCGCGTACGCCAGGGCCGTAAACCAAGGGTGGGCGGATGATCACCACCTCCAGTCCTGTCGCTGCTGAAATCTCAAGCAAACCGCGCTCAGCGTTTAACTTTGAAAGCGTGTAGGCATTGTGCGGATGGGGCTCGTCGGTTTCAGTGAAGCCGCAGGTTCCGCTGGTCCGAGCCCCATTGACGCCAATGGAACTCAGGAAGATGAAACGCCGCACACCGGTTGCAGCAGCCTGCCGCGCCAACTGCAAGGTCGGTGTGACGTTGATCCGTTCGAATTCCTGGATGGCTCGTTCTGATCGGTCATTGCGGATATGAACGCGTGCTGCCGCGTGCACAACCGTATCAACGCCAACCAATTCCTGCGCCCATGGTGTCGGTAAGGCCAGATCGCCAACGGGCCGGTAGACAGCACCAGAAACCGGATTAGCCGGATTCGTGCGCGTCACCGCAATCACCTGGAATTCACCCAGCGCGACCAATCGGGCGACCACAGCGCGCCCGACAAAACCCGAAGCGCCGGTAACTGCAATCCGCCGCATCATGCGCCACCCTTGGCAAGCGGCTTGCGCAGTGCCAGTGCCACGCAGGAAAGAAAGAACCACAGCTGGTCGAGCGGTTTGCGCCGACAAGCACGAGCCTGTAGCGCCAGCCACAAGCAACCGGAACGACCACCGAGTAAACCCCGCTGAACGATCGGCAATGACGACACGCCGATCACATCAGCAATCAGGCGCGCCTGCTCGAAGCCATATCCATTCAGAATCTTTTGCACGCGCAGTCGAAACGCCTGCCATCCAGTATTGACACCGATCTGGTTTTGGCCGTGCTGGCGGTATTTCAAGCTTGGCCAGTCATCAATGATCCAGGTGTAATGACGTGATCGCGCGAACGCGTAGACCAGCCAGTCATGAAAATCAATGCGCAGCAGTTTCCCGTCTGCACCACGCACCAAGGCTTGCACTGCCAGCGCCAAACCACGATCGAGAACGTAGGTGCAACCCGGACCCGCCGACTCAAACAGGTAATCCCACTCCCGCTGCGGCCAGGCCTTGTTGACAAAGCGCTCCCGTCCCGACGGCCAGAAGGCGGTGAAATTACTCGAATACCCTGCGGCACCTTTGCTACGCATCAGTTGGCAGGCCCGCCACAACTTCTCGGAGTGCCATAGGTCATCCTGATCGGCAAAACACGAATAGTCAAAACCGGTCAGATCGACCTCACGCAAGAGACGATAGAAATTGGGACCAGCGCCACCAAAACGCTGCCCCGTCGACAACAAGGTCAGCCGTGATTCAGTCTTTGCCCACTCGGTCAGCCGGTGCTCCGTGCCATCTGACGATTGGTCGACACTGATGAGCAACTGCACGTCGACGCGCGACTGGCCCAGTATGGATTCAATCTGCTCGGTAATGAAAGCCATGCCGTTATAGGCTGCCAAACAGACTGCGAAACGCGGCAATGCGTCCACCGGGCTCTGCTGGGTTGCGAAGTTCATGCCTTAGCCTCGTTCCCGCATGCGCCAGACCATGACGAGGCCCAGTCTTCGCACGAACTTCAAGACAGAAAACGCCATCAAGAAATAAGCGCTCAAAAAAGAAAGCCGGTTTGATCGGCGCAGAACACGGTAATTATCTAAATCAGATCGGGCCATCTGCCATAAATTGGAACTCAATCCGGCCATTCCATAGGGCGGTTTGTATGTGGCCGCCAGATCAACATCCAAGCGCACGACCTCGGCACCGTCGCAGACGATCTCAAGCCAGAGCAGGTGATCTTCCATATAGCGCCGGCCCTCAGCAAAGCGTTGCGGTATATCCGTGCGCAACATGACTGAGGGGGTTATGAATGGATTGCCCAACAGCAACGGCCACTTGTCGACGAACTTTGTGGGCCCTTGAAGCAGGGCCCATTCTGGTTTGGCATCCATGCGCGCCAAGACCCGGTGCCGATGGCCGCTCAGCACCACTTCTGGATGACGTTTCATGTAGTCGTATTGAATGGCTATCTTTTCTGGATGCCAGCTATCGTCGGCGTCAAGAAAAGCAATAAAGGGCTGACTGGCCGCAGCCCACCCCGCATTGCGCGCAGAGGCAGCGCCCAGGTTGGTCTCCAACTGAATGAGGCGCACCCAGCCGGGATAAGCCGTTGCCAGTTTCGTGAGCGCCGCCCATGTGTCGTCGCCGCTGGCGTCATCGACCAGAATGACTTCGGCCGGCCGCAGGGACTGCTGCGCGATCGACGCAAGCGCGCGCCCGATCGTCAGGCTGCAGCGATAGCACGGTATCACCACGCTGACCGGCGCCATCGTTTCTTGTGACGTCATGTTTGGGTCCAGTGCCGTGGCAAGCCCCGCAGTCGCCGACCCCAATCGAGCACGACCCGTGTTCTTTTTTCACCCAGCACAAACCACGACAGCAGGCGCAAACGGGCGCGAATCCATGCCAGCAGCCAGACCTGGCCTGGCCAGCGCAGTCCGTTCTTGCGCTGCGCTGCCCGGACCTCGCGCAAAGCCGCAACCGTATTGCCAAGTGCGCTGCTGATGCCGCCCTGGCGCATGGCGGAAAAAACGATGCCGCGCATGAAAAATGCGTCCCGGCTCCTGAGTTCGCGCAGCAGCAACTCATAATCCCCCGCGATGCGAAACGACTCGTCAAAAACTCCGCGCTCGCGGAACAACCGACGCCGGTGCAGCACCGAAGGGTGCGGAATGCACATCAGTTGCTTGAAGCGCTCCTTCACTTGCAGCCAAGGCTCGCCGATCGGGTAGAGCAGTTCCCCGCCTACGCCAACCAGATTGACCTGGCTGTAAGCCACATTGATGTCGTCGGGCACCTGCGCCAACTGGCTTGCAACGCGCGCCAGGACCTGCTCGTCCCACAAATAATCGTCTGATCCGAGGAAGCAGACCCATTCGCCCCTGGCATTCGCCAGTGCCTTGTTCCAAGCGTGATAAATCCCGCGATCCGGCTCGGAAACCCAATACGCAATATGCCGGGAATGGGTGCGCAGCAACTCAAGACTACCATCCGAAGAGCCGCCGTCGATGACGATCAGTTCCGCGTTGTCGAAGGTTTGCGAAATGACGCTGTCCAAGCATTGCTGCAATGTCGCTGCGCTGTTGTAGGCGGCAACAATCACACTGAGCAGCGGCTGACCCTGATCGCTCATGCGGCACAGCTCTCCTTGCCCGGCGCAGCCCACGGTATTCATGCAACCAGCCTGCGGTAAACCGCCGCGGTCTGCTCTGCGCAGCGCTCCCAACTAAATAGTTTGCAACGGCTGCGCCCCAGTACCACCAGTTGCTGGCGACGCGCGGGCGATTGCAGCACCCGCTCGATCGCAACCCTGATGGACTCCTGATCAAAAGGATCGAAGTACTCGCCCGCCTCGCCGACGACTTCCGGTATCGAACTGGTGTTGCTGCAAATAACCGGACAGTCCAGCGACATGGCCTCCAGCGGCGGAATCCCGAAGCCCTCGTACTTTGACGGATAGACCAGCGCTGCGGCACCCTTGTACAAGGCAGCCAGTCGCTCATCGCTGCCGCCGACCTGCAACACCTGCTCACGGCCCAGTCCGAGCCCTGCCATCAGGCTGCGCTCCTGCGACGAGAACGCGCCAGCGCCAAAGCAGACGATGCGAAAACCCTCGCGCAACCAGGCCGATGACGCGTAGGCACGCAGCAGTCCCTCAAAATTCTTGTAACCGTGGCGACCCGCCACAAAAAGAATGTATGGCGCTGGACCGACCAGATCCTGCGCCCGCAAACCCGATTGCGGCAAGCTGTCGTAACCTAGATAGGTCACGCTCACGCGTTCCTCGGAAATCGGGTTCATCGCCAGCAGATCACGGCGCGTATTTTCAGAATTGCAAAAAATATGATCGGCACGGGCTACCGCGAGTCGCTTGCGTCCGGCCAGCGGATAACCGGCGACAAAACTCTCCGGGAAGCGCTCCTCGATCATGTCATGCACCGTCAGAACTTGCGCCACTTTGGCGCGACACAGTGGCTGCGCCGCATAATAGGTTTCATGCACCAGATCCGGTCGCACCAAACTGCCAAGCGGTCGGCACAAGGCGGATCCCAGCGTCTTGATGAGCCGCGCGGTCCGGGGCAGACGGGGGACATAACAGCCTACTGCGATCTTTTTATCCAGTTCCCTGAGGTAGCCATTGATGTGCAGCGGTGCCAGCACCTTGACGTCCATACCGGGAAGCAACGCCATCTGCGAGGCCAGCGCGCAGATATAGCGCGAGATTCCGCCGTAGGCCTGCTCAACAAAAATCTGTGCGTCGTAGACCACTTTCATGGGACAGTCCACCTTCCACGCATCACGCCAGTCCCCGCAACAGCAAGTTGTGATCGCTCATGGTCCTGGAGCCCAATCGCCGGCGAATCCACCACGGTCCCAGACGCGAAGCCAAACGGCCCGTCGCCAGCGCCAGCACACGTTCATTAACGCGCTCTTTGGACAACACATGCAGCCCATTGGTGCTGACCAGGTGCAAGCCCAGTCTAGCGCCCAGTGCTTCCAGCGTTCGGCGTTGAAAAAAGCCGATGTGCTGCCCGGTTCCAAAGCTGTAATACCACCATGCGACCGGGTCCGGCGGTGGACCTTCATAGAGTTCGGTCGTGAACAACAGGGTTTGCGCAC
>SESG01037699.1_pt1 | contig 11090 bp, 9 predicted proteins | sample 3171421 | NCBI WGS metagenome assembly SESG01 (sample SAMN10866946, study PRJNA518727) | freshwater metagenome | biome: subpolar coniferous forest; feature: holomictic lake; material: water; isolation source: holomictic Lake 227, 6 m and 8 m depth | place: Canada: near Kenora, Ontario | collected... | reverse complement strand
ATATATATTATTGGCATTCCATGTCTTAAAACTCCAGAAATAAATTTAGCGTAATTCCAAAATTCAGGATTAAATGCGTGATTAAGACCCTGATGAACATGTTGCGTTCCATCCGAGTCAACATACTCAATATCATATCTTTTGATTCTATCTCCATTTTTATCTTCAATCACAACTTTTACTACGTCGCATTCTTTCACATATGGAGGTAATAAACTTAACCCATTTTCAAGTTTGCCAGTGAAAATTTCATATGGGCGGCCATCTTTTAATCCAACAACGGCAATCCATTTTTCCATGCTATTTTGAAATCGATATATCTCTCCTTTTAATTTTTTAGGCCGTTTTGGAGCATGATTTTCGTGAAACTTCTCTTCTTTTTTTTCTTCTATTCCAAGTAATACTCCGCTTCGACTACCATCTCGATAAACAGTAATGCCCTTACATCCACTACTCCATCCAGTTTTATATACGTCTGCAACAACATTTTCTGTAACATCTTTCGGTAAATTTACCGTTACTGAAATTGAATGGTCAACATGTTTTTGAATTCGTCCTTGCATTTCGACTTTTTTAACCCAATCAACATCATTAGAAGTTGCTTTATAATATGGTGATTTTTTGACAACATCATCTAACTGATCTTTTGGCATTAACATTACCTCATCGATATTATATCCATTTACTTTAAGCCACATTTCAAACTTATGGTGGAATACAGGATATTCCATCCACGCAATCTTATCATCATCAATAAAATCAATACGAATATTTTTTTCTTGGGGATTAATTTTACGCCTTCGCATATATATTGGTAAAAATACTGGTTCTATTCCTGAAGTTGTTTGAGTCATAATACTTGCAGTTCCCGTAGGGGCAATTGTTAATAATGCAATATTTCTGCGACCGTATCTAATCATATCTAAATATAAATCAGAATCTTCATTATTAATACGATTAATAAATGGGTTTTGAGATTCTTTAATTGCGTCATAAATTGGAAACGATCCTCGTTCTTGTGCCATTATAACAGATGATCGATACGCATTTAATTTTAAAATCTTATGTACTTCTTCACTAAATATTGTGGCCTCATCCGTACCATATCGTAGTCCTAACGACGCTAACATATCACCCTCTGCTGTAACTCCCAATCCTGTCCTACGGCCTTTAGTTGTCATTTCTTTAATCTTATTCCAAAGATTAATCTCATTTAATTTAATTAAATCATCTTCAGGATCAGAATTAATTTTTTCTAAAATTCCATCGATTTTTTCAATTTCTAAATCAACAATATCATCCATGTATCTCATAGCAAGGATAACATCATTTTTAAATAATTCCCAATCAAAAGCCGCATTAGTTGTAAATGGATTAACCACATATCCAAATAAATTTAAAGATAATAACCTACAACTATCATTTGGGCAAAGAGGAATTTCCCCGCATGGATTTGTACTAACCGTCTTGAAACCTTCATCTTGATAGCAATCAGGAACACTTTCGTTTATGATAGTATCCCAAAAAAGTATACCAGGCTCAGCAGATTTCCACGCATTATGAATTATTTTTTTCCAAAGACTTTGCGCGTCAATTTCTTTAGTAAACTTAGGATTTGAGCTATTAATTGGATATTTTTGAGTATATATCGACCCATTGATTGCTGCATTCATGAACTCATCAGTTAGCTTTACTGAAACATTAGCCCCTGTTACTTTTCCTTGTGTTAATTTTGCATCAATAAATCTTTCCGAATCAGGATGGTTAATTGAAATTGATAACATCAATGCGCCTCTTCTTCCATCTTGAGCAACCTCTTTAGTACTATTGGAATATCTTTCCATAAAAGGTACTACGCCAGTACTTGTAATTGCACTATTTTTCACTGGACTACCATATGGACGAATAAATGACATGTCCATTCCAACTCCTCCTCTTCTTTTTTCCAATTGAACAATTTCTTGATCAAGTTTCATTATTCCCCCGTAACTATCAGAATCATGATTATTTCCAATAACAAAACAATTAGATAATGACACTATTTGAAAATCGTTTCCAATTCCAGACATTGGTGATCCTTGCGGAATAATTCTTTTGAATTTTTGAATTGATTCGTAAATTATTTCTTCTGTAACTGGATTTTTATATTTATTTTCTATCCTTGCAATTTCTTTTGCAATTCTTCGATGCATATCGTCAGGTGACAATTCATAATAATTTTCATCGTCTTTTAAACAATACTTTTTAATCCATACATCTGATGCTAACTCATCTCCATTAAAATATTGAAGCGTAGCATTTTTAACATCAATTTCTTTATATGACTTCATAAGTTTTTAAAATCTAATTATTTTCTTGTTTATTTTTGAGAGATTCTTTTTTCTCAAGACCTTTTTTATATATTTCTGCGGCTCTTTGTACTTTTTTCTCCGCTTTTTCTTCTTCATGCCCAAGAAGTGTAGTTTGTGTTTCAGTATCTACAATTAATAATTCATTATCAAATTTACAATTACTGAATATAATCCCATCTGCCCCAATACGAGATTTTAATAATGTCATTGTGGCTAATTTATGTTCTTTTTGTTCTAATGTTTTACCTATAGATACCACAACGTGTCCAATTTGAGCCTTTTTAATCGATCCGCCCATTTGGTCGGTCATTACCACTTCTGAAGAAATAGAATCCCTATTTCCCTGTGTGGCGACCCATAGAGCGATGTTAAACTCTGATGTCATGGCTTCTAAATGTCTCATAATATTTCCCTCGCCTTTCCATTCTTCTCCAAAAGGGGCTTTTTCGGGAACAATACAGTCAACATAGTCAATTACTAATAGATCAGGACTAAATCCTTCATTTGCAAGTCTGCGTATTTTAGATTTTATCTCTGATATTGTTACTGAATCACTTGGCATTTTTAATACCATTAATTTATTGGATAGTGATTCTTTTTGTTTAACAATTTCATAAACCTCATCTTTTCGATCAACTTGTTCATCAGGAGAAATTCCTGTCCATATCGTAAAATGTTTTCTTAAGATATTGGTTACATTATCTTCAAATACAATATGCAAAACATTATGGCCACAAACAAAAGCAGAATTCGCGAAAATAGTTAACAATGTTGTTTTACCAACACCCGTAGGAGCTAAAACCACTCCTAATTCTCCAAATGCTAACCCACCTTTTAACAAATTATCTAATCCTTTTACTCCTGTTGGGATTGGAACTCTAGAATCTTTTTCTAATGTCCCCATAATATCAAAAAACACGTCTCTTACATCATCAGCGGTTGCACCTACTTGTAACGCTTTTTGTATAATATCCTCTATTTTAGAATATTCTTGAAAATTCCCATTTTCGATGATTTTTTCTACAAGTTTTAATTCTCTTTTTAATACTTGTTGTTTACAGAAATTCATTGATTGCTCTTTGATCCATTCAACATCAACCAATATAAGGTCTTGAATTGACTGTAATGTATCACTATGAATAGTTGATGTTGTACTGCTAATACTTTCCGACATTATTTTTTGAGCCAACGTGTCATATGACGGCACTTTTTTATGCTTATCATAGAACTCTTTAATGTTAGTCATCAAATATCTAAAGTATTGCCCATCGAAATAAAGAGGTTCAATAACTTCAACAATTGTCCCCCCAAATTTCTTGTCCTCAATAATAACTTTTAATAACGATTTTTGAAATGTGTCTCCTAATTGCCCAAAATTCTTTTCACTCATATATTTCCTCTTCTTTTACAGTTTATATCCGACATATGATGTTTCCAAATTCGTAGAAGACAGTACATCAGTTAGATCGGCAAGAATATTTCGTATTTTTGGCCTAATGTCTACCGAATACCTAGCTTTAGGATGGTAAACTTGTGCGGGAAATATTCTTTGAATAAATACCTCATCATTTAGGTTAATTTCGAGCAAAAAATTCTCTTCTTTGGTAAATTCCTCTTCTTCCACAAAGTCGGAATTGGGAAAATAATTCAGGCTCTCATACGAGAATTCGGAACTTTTTGCTTTCAAATCTAGCGAAATATCTTCACAAATATCTTTCACGCAAAAATGTAAATCTATCGATCTTTTGGACTCAGGATTATAGTCCTTTACGTTAAAGAATCTCTGAATGATGATGTTACCTCCTAATGTTAGAAGGAATTCGAATTTTGTTAAATCTTGTTGATTTTGCATAATATTTAATTTTAATTTTTTATCTTTCTCTATTTTGTCTTCGATATACGATCTCGGCTTTTTGTTTTTTATCTCTAAACCATTCTAAATCCATCAACATTTGTTCTGTTATCGGAACTCCATTAAATAAATTCGTCGAGATTATCTCTTTCATTAACAGATATTGCTTTGTTATTTTAATCAGCGTTTTTATGTCCATCTTTCCTTGTGTATTTAAACACGTGCTTATTTTTCTCTTTTCTAGTTAATCTAAGAAATGGATTCAAAAAATTTATCCACGCATCATCTGATTTGGGAAGAACTGTAAAAATTCCGTCTTCAACCATCATTTTCATCGTGTTTTTATATGATCTCCCTTCCGTATCGAGGTTATCATTTATTAACGATAGAATACCTTCTTTTGCTTCTTCAGTCACAAATGGGACACTTAAATCAACTAATCTTGAATTAACCTTATAGAAATCTTCTCCAATAATTCCTGATTTACATTCGCCCGCCAATAAGTTTTGTAATGTTTTATTGTTATCGTCTTGTTCAATAAGAAATTGAGCTTTATTACGAATATATTCTAATGTTAAGTTTTGGGTTACAACTTCAGGAAAAAGGCCAATAAAACGTTTAATCCCTAAATTTGTGATTCCATAAATACTATCCGATGGGTCGCCACAAATCATTTTAGCTAACTTAACATTACCAATTAATATTTCTTCGTGTTCAAAAATGTACTTGTCTTTTGGACCATAAAGAATATGTCGAATAGGATGATAAAATTGTACATTTTCGGATACAAATTGAACTAAATCACCATCAGTTGAAAAAATTATCTTTTTCTCATTCGGAGAATTTTGAATATAAAAAGCAATGTTATCATCGGTTTCACAAAGTGGATATTCACCTTGTCTGACATATACCTCTTCCAAATATCGTTTTACACGATGTCTTTGATATAAATAATTTTCCTTTTCTTCGTCAGATTTGACTTTTTTGTTGGAATTATATTTGTATAACGGATAAATTTCCCGTCTCTGAGAATTTCCATTCTCTCCATCCCAAAAAACAACTATTTTATCTAAATGATATGTCTCAAATGATCTCCGCAGAGTATTAAGAAAATGAAAAATGGCTCCGATATGCTTTCCTTTATAAAAGTAATTTTTGAGACCATGAAACCCAATCGTGAGTAAATTATCACCATCTACCAATAATGTTGTTGACATTAACCATTTATTAAATTGTTACTATTCGTCGTCGTCGCTATCTAATATTTCTTCTTCACCATCCGATTCGGTAAATTCAACATCGCCTGATCCACCCATTAACGAGCTCCAATATTGAGAATATTTCTTTTTGTATTCATCCAACGCCTCCTTCGTGTCAGGAAGAAAACCATGCGGAGTAGCAACTATTCTACCATCTTGAAATGCCAAACCATTAATATGATTTTTCAATATGGAAATTTTAGTTCTTGTCGCGTATACAATTTTTCGTCCATTTTTTGAGACTGGTGGCATATTACTTACACCTGAATTTTTTTGATTACCAAATAAAAATATCAAAGATGCCGCTAACCATAATGCGTTTCCGCCTTTAGCCTTAATAGTTGGTTGTCCATATGGATTATCGGGTAATTCAACCCACGGCTGATTAACTACTACCAAAGTATTAATATATGGGTATGATTCTTTTTTGGAGTCACTAATACGTCCTGCAAGACCTAATTGAATCTTGTCAGCCAATACGCTAGCGTTATGTTGTTTACCGCCTTTACCTTCAAACGTCATTTTACACGGAATTGACCCAATACTATCCCATAAAAAACATAATGATTGAGGAATATTACCTTTTTCTTGCTCATTCAGTAATTCATTCATAAAATCTGTTGCCTGTTCAATATATTTGAACCCATCATTATAAATAAAGTCACCCGTCCACGTTCCATCAGCTTCCTGTGATGCTTGTAATCCAAGTTGAACAGCATGCCCCCAATTCCATTTTTTTTCTGTTATAATAAAGACAGGTAAATGTCCTTTTTTAATAACATCGGCAGCAGTCAGAATTAATGCGTTTGTTTTAGCCGTATTAGAATGACCTAAAAACATATTAACTGTTCCCATTGCTGGCCCAGGTAATCCGCATGCAGTTGCAAACGCTTCTCCACAATAGTAAAAACTATCTTCTTTATATTTTGTTTTTGTCGAATACTTCTCGATATATGAGAATTCTTTTTTCTTAATCGCTGCCATATTTTATTTTTTCTAAATATTCCAAATGATCTTCTTTTTTTTCTAGTACTCGTCCATCTAAATCTGTAAACATCATTGTTTCTTGTATATAAATGAGATGACGATGTAATAAATTATGGTCTTTAATCGTTAATTCAAGAACATCTAACCAATTATTTTGATCATAAGACCAATGATGCAAATTCATACCAGGCGTTTTTATTAAAAATATTTCAGTATATTTGGCTGCCATATATTTTTCGGGGAATTTTTGACGATATCGTCGAGTTGCTTCCCGTTTTTTATCTTTATTTGGCTTTTTATTCCCATACTTATAATATTTCTCTCTTCCTCTCTGTCTTTCTTTCGCAACCCATTCAGGGTTTTTTCTCAATTCCATTTCTCTTTTCGAAACATCTTTTTTAGAACAATCTTTACATTTTCCAATATGACCATCATTCATTTGTTTATGAACGTAAAATTCGGATATTGGTAAAGTTTTTCCACATTTAAAGCATTCTTTATATTTTCCTTCTTCCATAACCTTTCTAGATTTTATAATAAACATCTAGAAAGGTTAGAAAGGAAGAAATTTACCGTTTTAAAACGGCAAGTCAGTATCAACATCCTCATCGGCTTGCGGGTCTTCTACAACAACGTTACCCCCTACGCTAGACTCCCCAGTTGATGTATTATCGGATTTCCATCCGTTAGAATTAGTGTCCCATCTTGGGGTTTCACCTTTGGCGACCATATCAAGATAATCTTCACCTCTTTTAGCATATACATCTGACCATGTTAGATCATCATCAATCCATTCTTGCGCGACTTTAGGGTCGGCATGTAACGGAGTTACATCTTCAGGAATAACCGAATTGATGGTTGTATACTCTTTACCATTGCCTGATTTAGTTAATGAAAGAGAAAGAATTAAATCACGACCTTTAATTGGATCGGTAATGTCACCTTTATTTTTGTAAATCGGGAAAATTTTGTCGAAATTACCTTCACTCTTATTGTTATGTTTAAATCTCCAAAATTTAGGCCCATCTTGTTCGTTTTCACGATCAATTAGTTTCACAATATAGAAAGTGCAGGCACGATATGATTTCGCAATTTCTCTATCTGTATCAATGCCAGTCATTAATAACTGGTCACGTACCTCATTAAGAGGTGATCTTTTTGGTCTCCCATCCGCCCCATTTTCCTGGGAAGGATCATACAATTTTAACCATTTTCCGTCCACTTGGATGTAATGAAATTTAACCTCAACAAAAGGAGTTTCCCCATTTTTTGTAGGTAAAAGTCGAACACGTTTTTCACCACTTCTTTTCCCTTTGTCGAGAATGGTGGTAAAATACTTCTTTAATCGGTCTTCTTGTGAGACCTTACTTGCGTTGCCGCTTGCGGCGTTTTTGTTCTTCTCATACTGAGCGAGAACTGATTCGTAACTTGTCATAAAATATAATTTAGTTTAACTTTAGTAAAAATATACGAAAAAAAAACCAGACTAACAAGCCTGGTTCTCTTTTTTTGTGTAATATTTCTGCAATTAGTAGTTAGAGTTCTGAAACTCTTGCTCATCATTTTCTTCTTCCTCTTCAGGATTAAATGATTTCATAATTTCACCTCTACCATAATTTTCAATGTCGTCTTTTGTTAGTACATATTCATTTTTTCCGCTAGCTCTCATCTCACCTTGCTTCTGATCGAAAAATTCTTCTGGCTTCTGATTAAATGGATATGAATCTAATGATCTCATTTCAAGTTTCTCAACTGGTGTTGGTGGTTTCATTTGTTGAATTTTCGACCCCAATTCATCTATTTTAGATAATACTTGATCCATTTCACCTAATTTAGCTTCTAATTCTCCTAACTTACTAAAAACATCATCCATTTTTTGGGTAACACCTGAATTATCATTTTTAGTGTTATCTAATTGTTGTTTTATGTTTTTAGTCATGTTTACTAAATCAGTAATATCCATTTCTTCTGTTGAATCATCAGCGGATGGTTCTTCGGCGCCTCCAGTATCTAATCCTGCGTCGGCGCCTGCTCCTGCATCGGGCATTGGAGCGTCAGCTCCTCCCATTGGTGGCATTCCTCCGCCACCGCCGCCTCCTCCAAAATCTCCTCCGCCTAAATCTTCTCCGCCCGAAAGTGGTACTTCACCCCCAGGTGGTGGTGGAACTGCTCCTTCGGCTCCTGGCGCTCCTGCTCCTGGTGCTCCTGCTGCCATTGGGTCTTCGCCTGGCGCAGGTGGTTTAGGTGGGGCATTAGGGTCTTCCTTTTCAGGTGGTGGTGGAGGTACTTGCTCATTAAGCAATTTATTTGTATAACTATTAATTGCGTTATAACGTCTTACCTCAGCAAGTAATTCTTGTTCTAATTTTGATTTTGTCATGGTTAGTCTATTAATAATTGTCTACCGTCTTCGGTAATATATTTTTTATTTATTCGTTCAACAATTCCGTCTTTAGTTTTGATAACATAACATTCTCCTGTTTGTATATCACAAACTTCTTCTTCTTTACCATCTTTAGATGTTTTAACTTGTGTTGTCGTTAAAAAATCATCTAATACGTTGTTTAATTTATCGTTCATAACATTTTTTATATAAATATCATAGAAAATCTAATTATTACTTTGATAATCGAAAATATACCACCGATCCATCAATAAGACCAAGATCATTAGCTAAACCTTTAGAAACTCCAATTCCATATCCAATAAAATCTGGATGAATATTTTGTGGTATTGTTGTTGATGTTGTTGTGCCAGGAATTGGAACATATGGAGGATAAACTATTTGAGGTCCAACATTAACTGGTCCCCAAAAACTTTTATTTGCATAATTATTATTAGATGACCAAACCCTAGCTATTTTTTGATTTTTTGGATTTATAAAATCCGTAATTGGATAATCATCAATAATCTGATTTGGCGTTGCATGCGATAAGTTAAATCGTGTTGAATAAAACATTTCATCTTGATTCATGTCTGCCCATGTAACTTTAATTGGCGGGTCTTGATCATATCTCGTTAATAACGACATTGATGTACTATTATCCGTAATCGGATATTTAGGACCTCCCATTATCGCCACATACGCTTTTAACCATTTTTCATGATTATATTCAATCATTTGAATATATTTTTCCCCATCATATCCATCATATCCATTGTATGGAATTCCATATTCTGTTATACCAACATCGATCACCAATTTTTCTCCTGATATAATTGTTGTTCCTGTATCGATACGATATGGTAATTGATCTGACGCTGGATCGGTAGGAAACATAATAATTGTTTCTCTACCAGTTGAAAATCCATTCTCTTCTTTAACTTTAACAACTGCTCTCTTAATTAATTTATCAAATAATGCCCTATAACTAGCTAAGAACGAATCTTTTGGGTTTGGTAACGATATTTGCGGTAATCTACTACCTTGAAATGTTGTTTGAATTCCTGTTGTTTTAATACTATGACTCACTTGAGTTATCCAATATGACCCTCTATAAAGCGGGATATTTTTAAGATAAAAATACATTGTTGGTTGAATCATCACATTTCCCATCGCTGTTACATCACATGTGTAAGACGATTGGCGATATATGTCAAATAATCCAATATCTATTTGTGACGTACTTGATCCCGATTCTGAATTACCTAAACGTTCCAATACCTGAAACGACTCAGAAGTATTTTTGATTGATGTTTGGTCTAATTGCAATCCTTTAAAAATTGCCTGATTTTGATCCCCAAAACTAACTTCAAACGCAACCGCTTTATTAGAATTAACAAAATCAGTTTTCCTAAATAAATCTGGGGCGACAATTACTGGGTTATTATTGGTGTCACTTAAGTCAAAACTGTCATCTTTAAACTTATTCTTTTTTTCTATATCCGATAATTGTAAATGTTTAGATGTTGGGCCCATATATTGTAATATGACTTTTGGAGATGACTCTTGATAATCAACTTCCAAAAATGTTCCAAATAAATTTTTTGCAAGAGTTTTTGACGGCAATAGTTTAGTTTTATTATTAAAATTCGTGCCATAAAAATTAACGTATGCGGGTAATGCTCGAATATCGAATCCCGACTCTCGAATTAAAACGTTAATGACACTATAAAGATTCACTTTATGAGCGTTTTTTTGTTCTTTGATTTCGATTAGTCTTTCCATATTTAGAAAAACTGAATTGCCAATATCACGATTGGCTTTATCCAAAAATAAAAATTCTTCCATTAAGGTTTTCTGGCCAATAGAATTTCCCGCTATCCATTTATCATTAAATGATTTGAAAAAGTTATATAATTCAAGTTTTATCGGATCATCATTATACCCAGCATCTAATTGTAGTTCTGTTCCTGTATCTGTTTTTAAATTTGTAAATTGATTGGTTAATTGAGTAAGAAAAAGATTTAATCGTTGATCTTGTCCACTAACTTGTGTTCCAGACGACAATTTATTCACAATATTATTATTCAAATAATTCGTAAACGATAATTTATCATTTTTCCCTCCTGATTGAGCATATCCCGCATATATATAAATTATTGACCTAAATGCTAGTATATTTTCTTCATTTAACTCCACATTATTTATTTCAAAAAACTTTTGGTAGTATAAATTACTATCCTGTTCACCGAGATATA
>SESG01026163.1_pt1 | contig 11092 bp, 10 predicted proteins | sample 3171421 | NCBI WGS metagenome assembly SESG01 (sample SAMN10866946, study PRJNA518727) | freshwater metagenome | biome: subpolar coniferous forest; feature: holomictic lake; material: water; isolation source: holomictic Lake 227, 6 m and 8 m depth | place: Canada: near Kenora, Ontario | collected... | reverse complement strand
TGCTGATCATTTTGAACCTGCCGTTGATCGGCATGTGGATCAAGTTGTTGACCGTGCCCTATCGCTGGCTGTTTCCGGCCATCGTGTTGTTCTGCGCCATCGGTGTCTACACCACCAACAACAGCACCTTTGACATCTGGCTGGTGGCCGGTTTTGGTTTCATCGGCTACGCCTTCAACAAGCTTGGCATGGAGCCCTCACCCATGATGCTGGGCTTTATCCTGGGGCCAATGATGGAGGAGAACCTGCGCCGCGCACTGCTGCTGTCACGTGGTGACTGGAGCGTGTTCGTAACGCGCGGCCTCTCGGCAGGCTTGCTCGCCGCCGCCGCGCTGATGCTGGTCATTGTGCTGCTGCCATCCATCAAAGCCAAACGCGAAGAGGCGTTTGTCGAAGAGTGATCCCCATCAGGCGGCACAAAAAAAGGGCTCCTGTCGGGAGCCCTTTTTGTTTATGCCGCCTGACGCAGGGGTTCAGTGCAGTTCCTGTAGCGGCGCCGGACGCCACTTGGCGAGTTTGTTTTCAACATGGGTCATGGCATATTCCGCGGCCAGGGCCACGACCATGATGATGACGATTGCCGCGTACATGCCGGCGGCGTCGAATGAGCCCTTGGCGACGTTGATGAGAAGGCCGATGCCGTAACGGGCGCCGACAAATTCACCAACGATGGCGCCAACGATGGCAAAGCCGAAGCTCACGTGCAGCGAGGCAAAAATCCAGCTCATGGCCGATGGAATCACCACCGAGCGCGTCAGTTGCCAGCCCTTGGCGCCCAGGATCTGCGCGTTGGCCAGCAGGTTGCGGTCGGCTTCCACCACGCCTTGAAAGGCGTTGGAGAACACGACGAAGAACACCATGACAAAGGACAGCGCCACCTTGGAGGTAAGACCCAGGCCGAAGATCATGATGAAGATCGGTGCCAGCACCACGCGCGGCACCGAGTTGATGACCTTGATGTAGATCGAGAACACATCGGCCAGCATGCGGTTGCGCCCCAGGGCGATGCCAGCAATGATGCCGGCGATGGAGCCCGAGAAGAAGCCCAGCAGCGACTCTTCCATTGTGACCCAGAGGTGGAACCAGAGCGGGCCTTCCGACGTGCCGTCCACGATCCATTCCTGCAAGCGCAGCACGATGGCCCAGGGGCTGGAGAAGAAGAACGGGTCGATCAGTTTGAAGCCGACCGCCAGTTGCCAGCCGCCCAGGAAGGCGACCAGGATGAAGTAGCGCCAGAAATAGACCGTGTAGTAGCGCCGGCGCGCCGCCAGTGCGGCAGCGGCTTCGATCTCGGCGTCGGAGGTGCCGGGCTGAAAGACCGGGGCGCTGGAAGTTGTTGTGTTGGTCATGGTTCAGCTAACTTTGGCTTCGTCACGCGCGGCGCCGCGCAGCACTTCGTCGCGCAGGTCTTCCCAGATCGTGCGGGCGATGTCGATGAAGGCCTTGTCATAACGGATTTCGCTCACGATGCGCGGGCGCGGGATGTCGATGGTGTAGACCGACTTGACGGTGGCCGGCCCCGAGGTCAGCACAAAGACCTTGTCGGCCAGCGCAATCGCTTCTTCCAGGTCGTGTGTCACGAATACCACCGAGGCTCTGGACTGCGTCCAGAGCTTGAGCAACTCATCGTGCATCAGGACGCGGGTCTGCACGTCGAGCGCGGAAAAGGGCTCGTCCATCAGCAGAATCTGCGGCTCGTTGATGAAGGTCTGGGCCAGCGAGACGCGCTTGCGCATGCCGCCCGACAACTGGTGCGGGTACTTGGTCTCGTGCTGGGACAGGTTAACCCGGGCCAGCCATTCGCGCGCCTTGGCATAGGCCTGTTCTTTGGGCATGCCCCGAAACAGCGGACCGGTCACGACGTTGTCGATCACGCTGCGCCAGGGAAACAAGGCGTCAGTCTGAAAAACAAAACCAATGCGCGGGTCGATGCCGTCCACCGGCGCACCCATGACCCGTACCTCGCCAGCCGAGGGCCGGGCCAGGCCCGTGACCAGGTTCAGTGTCGTGGACTTGCCGCAGCCCGTGGGGCCGACCACCGCCACGAACTCACCACGCGCAACGCTCATGTTGAAGTCGCGCAGGGCGGTCATGGACTTGCCGTCCGGCGTGAGGAAACGCCGGCTGACGTTGATCAGTTCAATCGCCGGGCTGTTGTTGTCTGGGGTCATGGAGGTCCGGGGCTTACTTGGCGTTCTTGACGAACTCGGTGGTGAAGGTCTTGGACAGGTCGATGGTCTTGCCCTTGACGTTCTTGGAGAAGGCCGACAGCACAGCCAGCACGGTTTCCGGTCCGCCGGCGGGCATCACACCGTCGGGTGTGAACATCGCCTTGCCGTCGGCCAGTGCCTTGATGTAGCCGTCCTTGTCACCGGCGTAGAAGTCCTTGGGCATTTTTTCGGCGATCTCAGCCGCGCTGTGTGTATTGATGAACTTCAAGGTCTTGACGAAGGCATTGGCGAGCTTTTGCACGGTCGGCTTGTTCTTGGCCACGTAGTCGCTTGACATGTAGAGCGAGGCGGCCGGGTAGGTGCCGCCCAGCGCAGCCTTGGTCTTTTCGACGGTGCGCATGTCCACCAGAATCTGCGCTTCGCCAGTCTTGAGCATGCGCGAGATGGTGGGTTCGGTGGTCATGCCGGCCTGAATCTTGTCCTGCTGCATGGCCATGATGAAGGTGGTGCCGGCGCCCACCGGTATCGTGCTGAATTCACCCAGCGGCACGCCTGCCTTGACCATCAGGTATTGCGACAGGAAGTTGGTAGACGAACCGAGACCGGTGACGCCCAGGCTCTTGCCACGCAGGTCGGCCATGGACTTGATTTGCGGGTGCTTCGTTGACACCAACTCGACCTCGCCGGGGGCCTGGCTGAATTGCACAACCGACTCCACGAACTTGCCTTTGGACTGCAGATCGACGCAATGGTCGTAGAAACCCACCACGCCATGCACCGCACCGGCCAGCATTTCGTTCTCGGCATCGACGCCTGAGGATTCGTTGAGCAACTCCACATCGAGTCCCTCGGCCTTGAAATAGCCCAGGCTTTCGGTCAACTTGGCCGGCAGGTAGATCTGCTTTTCATAGCCGCCGATGATGATGGTGACCTTGTCGGCCGCCAATGCGGCTGAGGACGCCACCACAGCAGCGGCCAGCGTCAAGGCCTGGAACAAACGGGTTGGGGTAAGTTTGAATTTCATGGGGTCTCCTAAAGTGATCTGGTGGGGAACAATAGCGGCATACGGCTTTCAATCCGCTTTCGAGCGCGTCATACTAGGGTAAACACTTAGTTGGTGCTGGCGTCTATGATCTGCCATCATTTTTCAGAGCCTACTTTAGCTGCAAGCCATGCGAATTTTGGTCGTCGAAGACAACGTCGAGTTGGCGCAATGGCTGCAACGCAACTTGCGCCAGCAACAGTACGCCGTGGACTGGCTCGACAACGGCGCCGATGCCGATTTCGCGCTGCGCTCTGAAAAATATGATCTGGTCATCCTGGACCTGGCCCTGCCGCGCATGAACGGCCGCGAAGTCCTGCAGCGCTTGCGCGCGCGGCAGAACGCAACGCCGGTGTTGGTGCTGACCGCCAACAACACCATTCAGAGCCGTGTCAACGAACTCGATGAGGGTGCCGATGACTACATGGCCAAACCGTTTGAGGTTGAGGAACTTGAAGCGCGCATTCGCATGCTGTTGCGGCGCGCTTCCGGCCAACCCAGCCCGGTGCTTTTTTGCGGTGATCTGAGCTACAACACGAACACGCGCGAATTCAGGATCGAGCAGCAAGTCCTGCCTCTGACACCGCGCGAGCGCGCGGTGCTGGAGGTGCTGGTGCGCAAGACCGGCGCAACGGTGACCAAGCAGGCGCTGGCGCAAAGCCTGTTTACCCTGGACGAGGATGTTTCGACCGATGCGATCGAAATCTATGTCTACCGTCTGCGCAAGAAACTCGAATCCAGTTCGGCCCGGATCATGACTTTGCGCGGCTTGGGGTACTTGCTGCGGCCTGCTGCTGATGACCATTAGCCTGCGCCGTCAGTTACTGGCCTGGGTTCTGCTGCCGTTGGCCTGCGCGGTGGCGATTGATGCCGGGCTTGAGTACCGCAGTTCGGTTGAAACCGCCTCGGTGATTCAGGACAATCTGCTGCTCGGCTCGGCGCGCATGATCGCCGAGCAGGTCAGTTTTGAAAACGGCGCCTTCGAGCACATGATTCCGCCAGCGGCGTTGGAACTCTTTCAATCCCAGAATTCGGACCGGATTTATTACCGCGTGACCACGGGTGCCGGCCATCTGCTGGCGGGCTATACCGATTTGCCGCTACCGCAAGCTGGGTTTGCAACCGACTCACCGTACTTTTTTGCCGCCACCATGCGTGGCGAAGCGGTGCGCGTGGTGGCGTTTTTTCAGCCGGTGATGGGCAACCCGTCAGCACTGCCGGTGGTGGTGGAGGTTGCGCAAACCATGCGCGGGCGCGAGCAACTGACCGACAAGCTCTGGCTGCACGCCGTCGGGCAGCAGTTGCTGATCCTGGCGCTGGCCGCTGGCTTTATCCTGTTCGGATTGCATCGCGGACTGCAGCCGCTGATCCGCTTGCGCAACGACGTCCGTTCGCGCCGGGAGGGCTCGCTCAAGCCGCTGCAGACCGATGGCGTACCGATGGAACTCCGGCCGCTCGTCGATGCCTTCAACGACTACATCGCCCGCCTGGAAAACCACACCAATCTGCGCGGCATCTTCATCCAGAATGTGGCGCACCAGTTGCGCACGCCGCTCACCGTGCTCACGACCCAGATCAGCGATGCCTTGCGGGCACAGAACAAGCCCGCGGCCGACCTGCCGCTGCAGGCTGCGCGCAAGACGCTGCAGCAGACCGGGCGCCTGGTTAACCAGTTCCTGACCCTGTCTTCAGCGCAAGCCATTGTGGCCAATCGAAGGCTGATGACGACGCAGGACTGCTGCGAGGTGATTCAAGGTGTGATGGAGGATCTTGCCTTGCTGGCGCATGGCAAGAACATTGATCTGGGCTTTGAGCGCGTGGGTGGCGAGGCCGCGATGCTGGCGGACCCGTTAGCCCTGCGGGAAATTGCGGTGAACCTGATTGACAACGCGATTCGCTACACGCCGGGTGGTGGCGCCGTGACGGTGCGTGTGGCATCGGACAGCGGGCAGATTACGCTCGCGGTTGAGGACAACGGCCCCGGTGTTGCACCCGAGCACCGCGAAAAAATCTTTCAGCGCTTCTTTCGTCTTGACGCCAGCGATGGTTCCGGCAGCGGACTCGGCCTGGCCATTGTCAAGGAACTGGCCACCCAGTGTGGCGCCGTGGTCCGGGTTGAGACACCGCAGCACGGTGGCCAGGGCTTGTTGTTGCGGGTTGCGTTCGCGTCGGCCTGAGCGGCTGGCGGCAAGGGTCTTGCGCCACAATGGGACCCCATGACAACAATGCAACGCGCCAATCACCTCCAGCAGCATCCGCAACGTGCCGTTCTGCACAACGAGGTCCATGCGCGGCCGCCGCAGGCGCTGAGCGCGCCGTTGGCGCTCTCGCACGTTGTGATGGCCTGCGACGCAACGCAGCGTGAAGCCAGCCGCGCCCATATTGCAGCGCTGCTACGCGACCACCATCTGCCGCTGCCGGATCCGCTGTCCAGCCATTTCCGCATGGACCTGGGCGCATTCCATCTGCGCTGGGAGTTGCATACCGAGTTTGTGAGTTGGAGTTTTCACACGTCACTGGCGAGCGCGCAGCCGGGTGCGCTTGAGCCGGCGCGAGCGCTCGATGCCGTGCCGCAGGACTGGTTTGCGAACCTGCCGGGTCAGTGCCTGTCCAGTCTGCATTTGTGGGTGCTGCCGGGTGATGGGCCACACGGCGCAGCGCTGGTGCGCCAGGTTTTGCTGGAAGACACCTTGGTGGCCTCCAGTGTGGCTGGCGGCGGCGCTGAGGTCTTCACCGATTTCGCGATTCATGCCGATGGTTTTTCGCGCATGGTGCTGCTGGCGGGGCAACTCTCGCCACGGCGCCTGGGGCGTCTGGTGCAGCGCTTGCTGGAGATCGAAACCTACCGCATGGCGGCCTTGCTGGGTTTGCCGGCGGCGCGCGAGGTCAGTCAGATTCTGGCCAGCGCCGAGCGTGAACTGGCCGAACTCGCCAGCGCCATCCGCAGCGCCACCACCATCGACGAGCCGATGTTGCTGGACCGTCTGACCAAATTGGCCGGCCAGGTCGAGAGCCAGCACGCCACCACGCACGCGCGCTTTTCCGCCAGTACCGCCTACTTCGAACTGGTGGACAAGCGTATCCATGACATCCGCGAAACCGCGCTGCCAGGCATGCAGACCATCGGTGAATTCATGGAGCGCCGTCTCAGCCCGGCGCGCAGCACCTGCGAGTGGGCGGCGCGCCGCCAGGACGCCCTGTCGCAGCGCGTTTCGCGCATCAGCAACCTGCTGCGAACGCGCGTTGAGATCGAGCAGCAGCAAAGCAGCCAGGCGCTACTGGCCACCATGAACCAGCGCCAGGACATCCAGATCAAGCTGCAGTCCACGGTTGAGGGGCTGTCGGTGGCGGCCATCACCTACTACATCGTCGGACTGATCAGTTACCTGGCCAAGGGCGCCTCCAAACTGGGTTGGCCCTGGAGCGCCGAAAGTACGGCGGCGGCGGCTATTCCTTTGGTTGCGCTCGGTGTCTGGTGGTCATTGCGGCGCCTGCATCACAAGGTCTTTAAGGGCTGAGTGCTGATGCAGCGCACGCATTGCCGCGTCGCTGCGCTGCTCGCAATGAAAACAACCATGGCCGCCAGTAGCTGAAGTTCGGATCGCCAATGCCCCAAACCCCCCAAGCCCGAAAGAACCTGGCCACCGGCATGCTGCTGGCCGTCACGGGCTCGATTGCCTTTAGCGGCAAGGCCATCATCGTCAAACTGGCCTATCGCTACGGCGTTGATGCGGTGACGCTCATCATGTACCGCATGCTGTTTTCCTTTCCGATTTTTGCCCTGATGGGCTGGTGGGCCAGTCGTGGCAAGCCGGCCCTGACGCGGCGCGACTGGCTCGGCGTTCTCGGGCTCGGCTTTACCGGCTATTACCTGGCGAGTTACCTCGACTTCCTTGGTTTGTCCTACATCAGCGCCTCGCTGGAGCGCCTGATCCTGTACGTGAATCCAACGCTGGTGCTGCTGCTGGGTCTGTTTCTGTATCGGCGACCGGTCAAACGCATGCAGGCGCTCGGTGTGTTGGTCAGCTATGCCGGCGTGCTGCTGGTGTTCGGTCACGAGGTCAAACTGGTGGGCGGTAACGTGGCGCTCGGTGCGCTATTGGTTTTTTTGAGTGCTGTGAGCTATGCGCTGTACCTGATTTACAGCGGTGAGATGGTGCAGCGCATCGGTTCACTGCGCCTGGTCGGCGTGACCTGCAGCGTGGCCTGCATCCTGTGCATTGCGCAGTTTGTGCTGCTGCGTCCCTTGAGCGCGGCGCTGGTGGCGCCACCCGTGCTCTGGCTCTCGCTGCTCAACGCCACGCTGTGTACGGCGCTGCCGGTGCTGCTGGTGATGATGGCCATCGAGCGCCTGGGCGCCAGCGTGGTGGCGCAGGCCGGCATGGTCGGCCCCATGTCAACGATTCTGATGGGTGTTCTGATTCTGGGCGAGCCTTTCACGGTCTGGGTCGCGGGCGGCACGGTGCTGGTGATTTCCGGCATCTTTGTTTTCAGCCGCAGCGGGCGGTAGTACCCTAACTACTATCATTGCAGGGTGGGTTTTAACAATTTGGGGTAAATGCTATGGACTTGGGTATTGCAGGCAAATGGGCTTTGGTGTGTGGTGCGAGCAAGGGGCTGGGTTTCGGCTGCGCGCAGGCGTTGGTGCGCGAAGGCGTCAACGTTGTGATCGTGGCGCGTGGTGCTGAGGTGCTGCAGGCATCGAAGGCGACGCTGCTGGCCGATCCGGCGCGGCCGGGTGCGACCGAAGTGCTGGCGGTGGCGGCCGACATCACAACAGTAGAAGGCCGTGCCGCCGTATTCGCGCAGCGCAAGGAATTCGACATCGTTGTGACCAACGCCGGCGGCCCGCCGCCCGGTGATTTCCGTGACTGGGACCGCACGGCCTGGATCAAGGCGGTGGACGCCAACATGCTGACACCGATAGAGTTGATCAAGGCCACTGTGGACGGCATGGCAGCGCGCGGCTTTGGGCGCATCATCAACATCACGTCGAGCGCGGTGAAGGCGCCGATCGACATCCTGGGCCTGTCCAATGGCGCGCGCAGCGGCCTGACCGGTTTTGTCGCGGGTGTCGCGCGCAGCAAACTCGCCGGCCAGGGCGTCACCATCAACAACCTGCTGCCCGGTGCCTTTGATACCGATCGGCTCAAGACCACGATGCAGGGTGCGGCGCAAAAGAGCGGTCAACCGGTCGAGGCCATCATCGAGGCGCGCAAGAAGATGATTCCGGCGCAGCGCCTGGGTCAGCCGGCTGAGTTTGGCGCCATCTGCGCCTTCCTGTGCAGCGTGCACGCCGGCTACATGAACGGCCAGAACGTGTTGGCCGACGGCGGTGCCTACCCCGGTTCGTTCTAATCTATTTTTTTAATCTCATGGAGTTCTTTATGTCCGGTTCCCCTTTGCAGCGACTGTCACGTGCGCTTCGCAATACGCTCGCGCTGGGTGCGCTTTTGCTCGGCAGCCTGGCGCAGGCGCAACAGAGCGGCGTCATCAAATTACTGGTCGGTTTTCCGCCTGGCGGCGGCACCGATGCAATTGCCCGCACCCTGGCCGACAAGCTCAAAGACCAGCTTGGCACGACCGTGATTGTCGAGAACAAGGCCGGTGCCGGTGGCCAGATCGCGGCGCAGGCGCTAAAGGCGGCGCCAGCCGATGGCAGTACCTTTTTTCTGTCGCACGACCACAGCGTGTCGATTCTGCCGCTGGTGGTGAAGAACCCCGGCTTCGATCCGGCGCGCGATTTTGTTGCGGTGGCGGGCTTTGCAACCTTTGTCAACGCGCTGGCGGTATCCGGTGGCACACCTGCCAAAAGCATGAACGAGTACGTGGCTTGGGTCCGTGGCCAGGGCGCGGGCAAGGGCACCGTCGGCGTGCCGGCGCCAGCATCAGTGCCGGAGTTTCTGGTCAAGGTGATTGGCCAGAAGTACGGCCTGGATCTGCAGGCCGCGCCGTATCGCGGCAGCGCGCCGATGATGGCCGACATGCTGGGCAACCAGATCAACGCCGGGGTTGCTTCCATTCCCGATTTCATCGAGAACCACAAAGCCGGCAAGGTTCGCATCGTCGCCGTACTCGGTGGCACACGCCAGGCCTTGCTGCCCGATGTGCCGACCTTCGCCGAACTCGGGCTGGCCGGTTTTGAGGACGTCCCCTATTACGGTATTTTTGCGCCCGCCGGTACACCGAAAGCCGTGATTGACCGCTTCTCGGAGGCCGTGGCCAAGGTCATCGCGCTGCCCGAGGTGCGCGACCATCTGACAACCATGGGTCTCACCGTGGGCTACATGTCGCCGCAGCAACTCGCCAGCCGTGAACGCGCCTACGCCCAAACCTGGGCCCGCATCATCAAGGCCAGCGGCTTTCAAGCACAATGAGATGACCCCCACGCTTGTCACTTGCGACAAGCGTGGGGGCTATATTTCAGCGCCGTGACGAAACGACGATACCGCCCATGATCAGGGCGAAGGCCAGGGCGTGGTAGAGGTGTGGCGTCTCGGCCAGCACGGCGCTGGAAAGCACGGCGGTGAAGAGCGGCGTCAGGTTCGAAAAGAAACCGGCCACGGCTGGGCCGGCGCGCGCCACGCCGGCGCCCCAGGCGCGAAAAGCGATCAGCGCCGGACCGATGGCGATGAAGAGCATGGCGCCCGCCACCGGCCAGCTCCAGCTGATGTGGCCCAAGCCCAGCGCCCATTCCGCTGCGGCAAACAGTCCGGACCAGAGCAGGCCAAACAGCACCTGCGCCAGCAGAAAGGCCGACCAGTCGGCGCGGATTGCTTTGGGCTCGCTGGTCGGGTGTGCCAGCATCCAACTGTAAAAAGCCCAGGCAGCCGAGGCCAGTAGCACGTAGAGGTCGCCCGGCACCAGTTGCACCTGCAGCAGCGTCTGCAACTCACCCCGGCCCAGCACCAGCAGCACGCCGCCAATCGAGAGCAGCGCGCCGAGCCATTGGCGCGGTGAAATGGGTACCTGGAAGAACACGCGTCCGATCAGCAGCATCCAGACCGGTGTGCTCGATCCGACCAGTGTGACGTTCAACGGCGACGAGGTGGCCAGCGCCAGGTACAGCAGCGCGTTGTAGCTGCCGACACTGAGCAGCCCCAGCATTGAAAAGCGCCGCCAACTCGGCCACAGTGCGCTGCCCGTGCGCAGCACGGCGCCAGCCCAGGGCGCCAGCAGGGCAAAGGCGATCAGCCAGCGCAGGAAGTTCAGCGTCATCGGTGACACCAGCGTGCCGATCATGCGCCCGACCACGGCGTTGCCGGCCCACAGCAGGGGCGGCAGGGTCAGCAGGAGGGTGGCGGTCGGATTGAGTTTGGGGTGCATGGCGGAACGGTAGACTGTAGCAAGTTGTTGCGCTGTTGCCTGATGGCCCGGCGACAGCAGCGACTTCCATTTCATGGCACCATTGCGCCCGATTTCATTCACAAGGATACCGTTATGAGTTCATTTTCTTCCCGTGCCATCTGCATTGATCAACACGGCGGCGTTGAGCAGATGAAGCTCGTTAATGTCACGGTCGGCGAGCCTGGCCCTGGCGAGATCCGCATCCGTCATCACGCAGTCGGCCTCAATTTCATTGATGTCTACCAGCGCAGTGGTCTGTACCAGTTGCCGATGCCATTGCAGCTTGGCATGGAGGCCGCCGGCGTGGTCGAGGCCGTTGGTACTGGCGTTACCCATCTCAAGGTAGGTGACCGCGCCGCCTACGCCAGCCAGCCCCCGGGCAGCTACTGCGAGCTTCGCGTCATGCCGGCCAAGTGCGTCTGCAAGCTGCCCGATGCCATTTCGTTCGAGACTGGCGCCGCCATGATGCTCAAGGGCCTGACGGCGCAGTACCTGCTCAAGCGCACGCTGCCGCAGGGCGGATTGCAGGCGG
>SESG01001538.1_pt1 | contig 11092 bp, 9 predicted proteins | sample 3171421 | NCBI WGS metagenome assembly SESG01 (sample SAMN10866946, study PRJNA518727) | freshwater metagenome | biome: subpolar coniferous forest; feature: holomictic lake; material: water; isolation source: holomictic Lake 227, 6 m and 8 m depth | place: Canada: near Kenora, Ontario | collected... | reverse complement strand
CATCCTTCCCGCCGCAGCCCAGGGCGGTGATGCCAAAGAACGCTTCGCCCGGGAGGCCCGTGCCGCAGGCGTTCTGAACCACCCCAACCTCGTGACCATCTATGAGTTTGGCGAGGATCAGGGGGTCCTCTACATCGCCATGGAGTTTGTGAAGGGCCATGACCTCGAGGACCTGCTCCGGGAGCAATCCCTCACCCGCTCGGAGATTCTGGAAGTGCTGGCCCAGGTCTGCGACGGGCTGGGTTTCGCCCACCGGCAGCACATCGTGCACCGGGACATCAAGCCCGCCAACGTGCGGGTGCAGCGGGACGGGAAGCGGCTCCACGCCAAGGTCATGGACTTCGGCGTCGCCAAGATCAGCAACTCCGACATGACCGCCACGGGCATGGTCATGGGCACCGTGAGCTACATGGCGCCCGAGTACATCCGCACCGGCAAGCCCGACTCCCGCAGTGACCTCTTCGCTGTGGGCGTGATGCTCTACGAGGGACTGAGCGGCCGGAAGCCCTTCTCGGGCGACACGACCCCCACGGTGCTGTACAAGATCGTGAACGAGCCGCCGGACCCCATCGACCTCGACCAGCTGCACGGCATCAGCCCCGCGATCCGGTCCGTGCTGGACCGCTCCCTCTGCAAGAACCCGGACGAGCGCTTCCAGACGGCGGAAGACCTGGCCAAAGCCCTCCGCGCAGCCAAGGACCCTTCCTGGATGGGTCAGGTCGAAGAGGCGACAGCCCGCCTGCAGGCTTCGGCTCCCACACTGCAGACCGCAACCCCGCCCGCTGCTGCGGTCACCCAGCAGGTTCCCGCCGCGCCCCCCCTCGCCGCCACCCCGCGCCCCGCCGCTGCCTCTGGAAACAAGGGGCTGTGGGTGGGCCTAGCGGCCCTGCTGCTCATCGGCGGGGGTGCCGCCTCCTGGTGGATGCTCCGGGACCGGGCGACGCTCCCTGAGAGCGCGGTTACCCCCGAGCCAACCTCAGCCGCTGCGTCCGGCTCACAGCAGGGCCCAGCCCTGGCTCCCCGGAACCCAGGAGCCTCGCCCGTTCCCTCACCGCTGCCGTCGAGCCCAACCCAGGTGGAGCTTCCCGCAGCACCCAAGGCAGAGCCCAGGCCCGAGCCCCGGCCTGAACCACCGCCGGTCAAGGCGAAGCCTGGTCCAGGGACCAAGGCCATCGAGCAGCCGGACCTCTATCAGCCCGAGAAGCTCAACAAGCTTGAGGTTCACGAGCGCCTCAACCTCGGCAACGTCTCCCTCAGCGAGGCCATCCAGCTGGCGGACAGCCAGCCCGAGAAGGCCATCCACGGCTTCCGCCAGGCCCTGAAGGCCGACCCCACCAACATCAACGCCCACGCCTGGCTGGCCGTGGTCCTCTATGACCAGGGCCGCCAGGCCGAGTTCAACCAGGAGCTCCTCCAGGCCCGCCGGCAGGGGATCCTCTCCCAGATGGCCTCCCGCAACGCCCGCTTCAGGTCCGTGCTCAATCAGGCCCGGCTCAGCGGGAAGCTGCCTTCCGACCTCGGGGACTGATGCGCGCCAGGCAGACCAGCGGCCAGGACGCTCTCGAGACCCGCCTGGCCTACACCTTCTCCAACCGAGCCTTCCTGGTGGAGGCGCTCACCCATGCCTCGGCCACCAAGGGACAGGACAACCAGCGCCTGGAGTTCCTCGGGGACGCCCTGCTCAACTTCACCATGGCGAGGATCCTCTTCGAAGCCCACCCGGGCTGGCAAGAGGGCCCCATGAGCAAGCTCCGGGGCCTGCTGGTCTGCACCGAGTCGCTCTCGGCCTGGGCCCTGGACCTGGGCCTGGACAAGCTCCTGAGTGCCTCCCACCCGCGCAAAGCCCCGCCCATGGGGCCCAAGCCCCTGGCGGATGCCCTGGAGGCCTTGCTCGCAGCGATCTACCTCGATGCCCATGCCGCAGGCGCGGATGCCGCCGCCATCGTGAAAGTCCTACTCGAGGCACGCTTCCTGGAGGGCGTCCGGGCCGCCCGGGCTGACACCCTCACCCAGCGGGACCCCAAGACCCACCTTCAGGAGACCGCCGCCCGGCTGGGCCTCGCGGCCCCGGTCTATGTCCAGGCGGGGCAGGCCGGACCCGGCCACGCGCCCCGCTTCACCATGCGCGCCTCCATCGGGGAGCTCGCCGCTGAGGCCGAGGGCCTCACTCGCAAGCGGGCCGAAAGCGACGCCGCCCGAAAGCTGCTGGACTTGATCGCGGCGCGGTCCTCCTCCTGATGCGTTACACTCCCATTGGCCTGTCGCCCAGGGTGAGCGCTTGAAGATCTACCCTACCTTGAACCTCCAGAACGGCCGTGTGGTCTCCACCGCAAGGGCGGTTGCGTCCTGCGTGGAAAGTCCTCAGGAGCTGGCTGACCGGCTCATCGACGAGGGCGCCACCCGCTTGGCACTGGTGGATGTTGATGCAGCCCTGGGCAAGGGCAACAACCGCGACATCATCGGCCAGGTCCTGAACCGCTGTCGGACGCGGGATCGAAAGGTCTGCCTCCAGGTCGCGGGCGGCATCCGCAGCTCCGACCAGGCCCAGTACTTCCTCGATCTCGGCGCCAGCTGGCTGGTGGCCGGGACCATTCTCCACAAGTCCCCCATGGTCTCCGAGCAGCTCATGGCCCGGTTCCAGAACAACCTGGTCGCCGCCATCGACGCCCGGGGGGGCAAAGTCCATCGCTCTGGGTGGGTGGACACCACCCCCATGAGCGCCCTGGAGCTGGCCCAGCGGGCCAAGGCCTACGGCTTCCGCCGCCTGCTCTTCGTGGATCTTCCCGAAGATCCCGACGCTGCGCCGGACTTCCAGACCGCGGACGAGCTGGCGGCCGCCACGGGCCTACCCCTGATCATGGGCGGCAGCCTCACCCGTCCCGCCCACCTGGACACTTTGGCCTCTCACCCCGGACTGAAGGGCGGGCTGGTGGATGCGGTGCTGTTCCGGCAGGATCCCCGACTCCTCACCTTCCTCCAGGCCACCTGCGCCTGATCCGGGAGGGGCTGTGAGCACACGGGAGTCCGACTTCCTGGAGTCCCTTAGTGAGGCAGAGAGGGTCCACTTCATGCACCTGGCCCTGGTGCGCTCGCAGCTCCCCTCCGATAGCCAGATCCGCATGCTCGAAGGGCTGGCGCGCACTCTGGCCTCGCCAAGGCTACTCACGGTCATGGCCCGCACCCCCCACTGGCTGGCCCACTGGCCCATCCTGCTGGGCGTCGCCGAGAATGAGGCCACCCCAGAGGCCATTCGCCGCGACTTGGAAATGGTCGTCTCGCTCTTCGATCAGATGCGGGAGATGGACAAGGCCCCCGCTGATGAGAAGGTGGAGCGCGCCGAGTCGGTGAAGGCCCTCTACTCCCAGCTCAACGCCAGCCTGAAGCCCGTCGCCAAGCTCCTTGCGAAGCAGCTGGCCAAGACGGTCACCGCCACCGGGACCACCCAGGAGCTCCCGGCGCTTCCGCCTGAGCATCCGGACTGGGAGGCTCTGGCGGCCCTGCCGGCCCCCCTGCCGAACCAGCTGGTGGCAAAGGGACTCGATCGTTCCAGGTGGCTCGATCAGGCGCGGCAGACGGCTCAGCCCGACGAGCTGCTCACTTTTCTGGTGGACGCGGACTCGGAGCTCCGCCATGCGGCGCTCCAGAACCCGATGGTGTCCGAAGACCTGGTCTGCCAGGCCCTGGCCCAGTCCGACGAGGCAGCCTTCTTCGAGGAGGTCTACGCCGAGGCCCGCTGGTACTTCCGAGACCCCGTGCGACAGCACCTGCAGGAGTCCCCCGGCTGTCCAGGCGACCTGAGCCGGCGGGCCGCTCTCTCCCAGCACCTGGTGGCGGTCCTGGACCTGGGTGCCAAGGATCCCTCCAGCCTGAGGCGGATCGTGAGCCTGTTCACACAGCTGGACGAGAGCGAATACCAGTTCATCACTTTCTGGGCAAAGCGCCACGCACCGCACCTCCTCCGCGTCGTGAAGTACTTCTATGACCGCCTCCAACGGCAGCGCTCGGGCCTCGCGTCCGCGCTGCCCGAGCGAGGCGAAGAGGGCCGCTGGGCCACGCTGGAGGAGCGGGTCTTCCTCGCCACCCAGGCCACCCAGGAAGAGCAACTCACCCAGGTGCTGAAGGATCCTGATCCCCAGGTCTTCCGGCTCGCCCTGGAGAACCCGGCCCTGACCCCGCGGCTGCTGGCCTCGACCCTCCCCGCCTTCTCCCGAGAGCGCGCTGAGGTCGTGGCGACCCACCTGGCTTGGTCCGGGGATCCTCTGGTGGCCGAGGCCCTGGTCCACCACCCCGGCCTTTCCGAAGCCTCGGCTCTCCGCCTCCTCGGCAGATTGGCCGGTAGCAAGGCCATCATCGAGGTCCTGCGGGATCCCCGGGTGCTGCACCTGGAGGTCAAGCGGCGGGCCCTCGAGACGCTCCGCTCGCTCTACCAGGCCATGCCCGTGGCCGACCGCATCACCGCCCTGCGCACCTCTGGCGGGGAGCTCATGCGCCACCTGCCCCAGGAGGTGCTGCAGGACGAGGAGACCCTCCTCCGGATGGTGGCCGACCGCCAGCTGGATCCGGGCATCCTGCTGCGCTTGGCGCGGAACAAGCTCACTCCGCGCAGCGTGCTCAGCCAGCTCGCGGGACACCCGGTGCTCATGGCCCACGCCGCGATCATGTCCGAGCTATTGCTGAACCCCAAGACCCCCCGGGAATCGGCCCTGAGGATCTGGGGCCTGCTCTCTGCTGCGGAACAACAGCAGATCCTGCGCAGCCCCCACCTGCCCGCCGCCCTCCGGGCCCTGGGATAAACATATCCCCCGCCCCTGCGTAACCTCTCCAGGAGCCCCCATGCGACGCCCCGCAGTCATGCTGATCCCCGCCGCGGTGGCGTTGGTGTGCCTGCCCTTCGCCAGCTCTTGCCGACCCAAGGCCCGGGTGCCGGGGTGGGTGCAGTCCGCCCCCGTGGACAGCGTCCTCGCCTTCAGTGGCGAGGCCGGCTGGGTCCTGACCCACAAGGAGGTCCAGGGTCTCCTCACCCGGGATCCCATGGTCGACCGGGCGCTGGAGATCTTTTTGCAGAAAGCCCACATCAACCCCCGCACCGAGACCGGCCGGGTGACCTTCCATGTCGTCGGGGTGCCCCAACAGGCAGAGGCGACCTTCCAGAAGGGGCTTGAGCATGTCGTGATCCAGCTCAACCAGTTCAAGGATCCCGCCGCGCTGGTGGCCGCCCTGTCCGAGTCCTTCCCCCAGGAGGGCAGCCTCCGCCTCCAGGGCCGGGACTGGCCCCTGCACGTCATCCTCGACCTCGAGACCCTGGGTACCAAGGCGCATATCCGGGCCGCCAGCGATGAGAAGGGCCAGATCTGGATCGGCGCCTTGGAGGCTCTGACCCGCATGGCTGCCAAAGAAGGCCTCAGTTCCCAGCCGGACGCGGCGCTGGCCGCGGAGTGGATCAGCCCCCGGGCGCCCTTCCAGGGCTTCATCCAGCCCGAAGCCCTCCTGGGATCGCTGCGCCAGAACCTCGAAGGCAGCTTCATGAAGGACCTGCCCCGGGGGGTCAAGGCCCTCTTCTGGGGCATCACACCCTCGGCTGAGCCGGGGCAGCCCCTGCACTTCGAGCTGGCCCTGGCGGGCACCCCCGAAGGCATCAACCAGGTCACACCGTGGCTACAGCGTCTGGTGGCTGCAGCCAACGCCGTGCAGTCCACCCCCGGCTCGACCCCGGAGCTGCTGCAGGAGAAGCGGCGGGTCGGTCTGCGCTGCAGCCTCACGGCCGAGCAACTCAAGCTGGTGATGGAGAAGCTGGGCCAGTCCGGGCTCACGTTCCCGACCCTGAGCCGAGGCCCCAAGGCATGAATCCGGCGCTCTCCCTCTCCCCGGGCGGCGGCTTCACGGTGCCGGAGGAACCGACCCCCGAATACTGGATGGCCCAGCTGAAGGCTGGCCGGGAGGAAGCCCTCGCCCACCTCATGGCCCGGTTCGAGCGCCCCCTCTTCGCCTTCCTGCACCGACGGCTCCAGGGCGAGGCCGGGGTCGTGCAGGAGTTGGCTCAGGAGGTTTTTCTTAAGTGCCTCCAGCATTGTCAACGATTTGAAGAGGGTCGGCCGGTGGCTGCCTGGCTTTTTACGTTGGCGGCTAATGCGGCGACGGACCACCTGCGTAGAAGAGGTCGAGAGGTATCCCCTCCCGAGACCTTTGACGCACCTGATCCCCACCAAGCCTCACCCTGGGAATCCGTGGACCAAAGTCGGCGACTTCAGGCTCTGCGCGGAGCCCTGGAGGGCCTGACCCCCCGCCAGCGGGCCATGGTGACCGCCTACTACGTACACGAACACCCCGTGAAGCGGATCGCTCAAGACCTCGGGTGCGCCGAGGGGACCGTGAAAGCCACCCTGTTCCAGAGCCTTCAGAAACTCCGCAAGAACCTTGGACCCCAGCCATGACCGCCCCCCTCGACCCCCAGCGCTCCGAATCCAGCCCCCTGGACGAGGCCCGGCTCTTCGAGCTCCTCGAACAGCCCGAGCTCTGGCCTGAGGATCCCGCCGCCCAGGCAGAGCTGGCGGGCCTGCTGGAGCTGCACTTGGCCCTGACCTGCCATGGCACCGAGCTGGCGGCCGGCCTGGCGCCAGCCCCGCGGGCCCGCTGGACGGGCTCCTGGAGCCTGGCCGCCGCTGCCGTTCTGCTGGTAGCCCTCATCCCCGCCGCCTTCACGGTCCAGCGGATCCAGTCCATCCGGGCCCTGGCCCGGGACACGGCCCGGCTCGAGTCCCTGGCCCAGAAGCGGACCCAGGACCGCGCCTGGATTGCCTTCTTCCAGCAGAGCACCACCCTCCTCCAGGACTTCGAGCAGAACCCGAACCTGTGCCTGAAGGGCGAGGAGGACCGCCGCCAGGAGCGCGAGATGGCCGTGGCGCTGCTCGAGGCCAGCCACCAGCTCGCCGCCCAGGGCGCCCCCATCCAGGAGGCGGAGGTGATCCGCGCCAGCCTCCATGCCTGGCTCTCCGAGGTCGCCTTCGAAGACAACTGCCTGCCCGTGGAGCGGGCCCAGGCCCTGCGCCAGTGGGCCGCAACCCACAACCTCGAGACCGAGTCCGAGCGCATGGAACGCCGCCTCCGGGGAGACGGCGCATGATGCCAGTCTTCCTGCTGGTGGTTCCAGCCGTGGTCGAGGCCGCGGCGCCGGAGCCCGCCTTTGTCGCCACCCCCGAGAACCACGCGGAACAGCTGTTCCAGCAGGGCCGCGACCTGCGCTATGCCCAGCGCTGGTACGAGGCGGCGCAGGCCTACCGCACCCTGCTCCGGGAGTTCCCCGCCACCTCCAGGGCCGCCGACGCGCGCTACTGGCTGGCCGCCAGCCTGGAGCAGGACCGGCGCTGGGACGAGGCCATCGACGCCTACACGGAGTTCCTGGCCCGGCACCCCGACCAGCGCCTGCTCGGCAAGGAGGCCCGGCTGAATCGCGTGCGGTGCTGGGGCATCCGCCAGTGGGACAACCCTGTGGCAACCCCGGGGCTGGTCAGCGCCCTCGCGGACGAGCGCGAGGAGGTCCGCATCGCCGCGGCCCTGCAGCTCGCCAAGCGCCGCGACAGCCGGGCCGTGCCAGTGCTGCAGGCGGGGCTGAACGCCAACCTATCCTCCGAGGCCTGCCGCCTGGCCCTCCTGGCCATGGGCGCCCAGCCCCAGGCCGCAGGTCCCACCCAGGGCCGCTTCCTGGTGGTGCGCATCAAAGAGCGGAGCAAGCCCGACGTCCTCACGGTGCGCCTGGCCCTGGGCCTCGCCCGGGCCGTGGGCGGCTACCTCTCGGATGAGCAGCTGCGCCAGGCCAAGGGCAAGGGCGTCGACCTCGACCGGATCATGGACCAGGCACTGAACGCCCCCAAGGGAACGGAGCTGTTCAGCCTGGACGACACCAAGAGCACTGTGACGGTGACGGTCGAATAGCCCGAAGCGGCTAAGCTGGAGTCCGAACATGACTCGACTCCTGCGCTTCTTCAGAGATCACCTCCGCACCCACGCGCCCACCATCGCGGGGGCTTCGCTGCTGCTGCTCTTCGCCGGGCTCTGCCAGGGGGCGCTGATCGCCTCCATCAAGTTCGTCTTCGATGACGGCAAGGTCCACGTCCTGCCCGCCGGGCAGCAGGGGCTCTTCGTCCAGCTGGAGCACCTGCGCGCCTGGGCGCTCTCCCGCCTGCCCGAGGCCTCGGCCCTGCGCAGCAGCGGCCTGCTGGTGCCACTGGTGCTCGTCTCGCTCTTCACCCTCAAGGGGCTGTTCACCTACTCCGGCACCCTGCTCATGGTCCGCAGCGGCATCCGGGCCACCCAGGCCCTCCGCGAGCGCCTCTTCGCCCACTTCCTCGCCCAGGAGCCGGCCTTCTTCCAGAAGCACCCGGTGGGCGAGCTGATCACCCGCAGCATCAGCGATGTGGGCGCCGTGCAGGGCATCGCCAGCAACCAGCTGGCCGAGGCCGTGCGCGAAGTCTGCGTGGCGGTCACCATGCTGGCCACGGTCCTCTACATGGACTGGCAGCTGAGCCTCACCCTGTTCCTGGCCGGCCCCCTGGTGGTCTACCCGGTGAAGCGGCTGAGCCAGCGCATCCGCAGCGTGAACCACCGGAACCAGGAGGCCTCCAGCCGCCTGCTCCAGCGCCTCAAGGAAGTCTTCAGCAACATCCGCGTGGTCCAGGCCTTTGCCCGGGAGTCCTACGAGGTGGGCCGCTTCCAGGTCCAGAACCAGGAGCTCTACCGCCTCGGCATGAAGAGCGCCCGGGCCTCGGCCCTGTCCACGCCAATCATGGAGCTGGTGGGCGGCCTGCTGCTCGCGAGCCTTGCCGCCTATGCCTCGGGCCGCTTCAAGTCTGGCACCCTGACCACCGAGAACTTCCTCGCCTACATCCTGGGCATCTACGCCCTCTATGACCCCCTCCGGCGCCTGACCAAGCTCAACAACGAGATCCAGGTGGCCTCCGCCAGCCTGGACCGCGTCTACGCGATGCTGGACCGGCACCCGGAGCTGCCCGAGAACCCGACCCCGACGCCTGTGCCCGCCCGCCCCGGCCTGCTGCGCTTCGAGGGCGTGGCGTTCACCTACGATGGCAAGCACGCGGTGCTCAGCGGTATCGACCTGGACGTGCGCGCCGGGGAGACCGTGGCCCTGGTGGGCGGCAGCGGGGGCGGCAAGACCACCCTGGTGAACCTGGTGCCACGCTTCTTCGATCCCACCGCCGGGCGCATCACCCTGGATGGCATCGACCTCCGGGACTTCAACCCCCGGGAGCTGCGGAAGACCATCGGCATCGTCACCCAGGAGACCCTGCTCTTCATGGACACGGTGCACGACAACATCGCCTACGGCCTGCAGGCCAGCCGCGAGGCTGTGATCGCCGCAGCCAAACAGGCCCACGCCCACGACTTCATCCTGGCGCTCCCCAAGGGCTACGACACGCCCCTGGCCGAGACCGGCTCCAGCCTCAGCGGCGGCCAGCGCCAGCGTCTGGCCATCGCCCGCGCCCTGCTCCAGGACCCACCCATCCTCATCCTGGACGAGGCCACCAGCGCCCTGGACACCGAGAGCGAGCGCGCGGTGCAGGACGCCCTCGAGACCCTCATGCAGAACCGCACCACCCTGGTCATCGCCCACCGGCTCAGCACCATCCAGCGGGCCACGCGCATCTGCGCCATGAAGCAGGGCCGCATCGTCGAGGTCGGCACCCACGAGGATCTGCTCGGCCAGGACGGCGAGTACGCCCGGCTGCACAAGCTGCAGTTCGCGGAAGGATGACCGCCGCTCGATGAGACGCTCTGACTTCCACTTCGACCTGCCGCCGGAGCTCATCGCGCAGCACCCCGCGCCGGAGCGGGATGGGGCCCGCCTGCTGGTGGTGGATGCGCGCACCGGCACCTGGTCCCACCGCACCATCCGCGACCTGCCCGAGCTGATCCCAGCCGGCAGCCTCTGCGTGCCCAACGATGTCCGCGTCCGCCACGCCCGTCTCTTCCTGCGGCGCGCCGGGGGCGGGGCCGGGGAAGCGCTGCTGCTGCGGAGCCTGGGCCCGGGCCGCTTCGAGGCCCTGGTCAAGCCCGGGGCGCGCCTGAAGCCAGGGGCCGCGGCCACCGTGGTGGACCCCGTCACCGGCGCCGACCTGGCGCGGATCACGGTGCTGGACACCCTGCCCGAAGGCCTCCGGGTGGTCCAGGTAGAGTCCGGCCATGGCCTCGATTGGGACGAGATCGACCGCATCGGCCGCCTACCCCTGCCGCCCTATATCGACCACCTAGCGGAAGACGAGGACGAGGCCCGCTACCAGACCGTCTTCGCCGCCCACGAGGGCGAGGCCGTGGCGGCGCCCACCGCCGGCCTGCACTTCACGCCGGAGTTGATCGATACGCTGCGGGCCCAGGGCTGCGGCTGGCACCCGGTACGCCTGCACGTGGGCCTCGGCACCTTCCGCCCCATGAGCGCGGACCGCCTTGAGGACCACGCCATGCACGAGGAGCGCTTCGAGGTACCCGAGGCCACGGCCGGGGCCCTGGAGCCGGTGCTGCGGGACCGCTCCCGTCCCATACTCTGCGTGGGCACCACCTCCCTGCGCACCCTCGAGGGCGCCTGGGACGGCACGGCCCTGGCGCGCCAGGGCGCCACCCGCCTCTTCATCACCCCGGGCTACCACCTGCGCACTGCGGACCACCTGCTCACCAACTTCCACCTGCCCGAGAGCACCCTGTTCGTGCTGGTCTCCGCCCTGCTGGGCCTGGACCTGGCCCAGGCCACCTACGCCGAGGCCGTGCGGGAGCACTACCGGTTCTTCAGCTACGGCGACGCGATGCTGCTGCTGAACGCCCGGCTCACCCCTGCCTGATTCAGATCCCTCTGGGTCCCCGCCAAGGATCAGAGATATTCGACGAACTGGTGCAGGACCGGGATCCGGTGCCGCTTGCCCTTGGAGCCCTGGAGGATGCTGGTCACGGACATGCCGAGGCACCAGAGCAGCCAGAGCGGCAGCAGGAAGCGCAGGAAGACCCAGCCGAAGATCGGGAACAGGCCCGTGATGAGGATGGCCAGGCCCACCACGCACTCGGCGAAGGCCAGGATCACGCCCTGCCGCGC
>SESG01018022.1_pt1 | contig 11093 bp, 11 predicted proteins | sample 3171421 | NCBI WGS metagenome assembly SESG01 (sample SAMN10866946, study PRJNA518727) | freshwater metagenome | biome: subpolar coniferous forest; feature: holomictic lake; material: water; isolation source: holomictic Lake 227, 6 m and 8 m depth | place: Canada: near Kenora, Ontario | collected... | reverse complement strand
CTTACATGGCGGCTATTCGTGCCAAGAACAAAGGCATTGAGACGCTTAACTTTGGCACTGACAAAGATGGCAAGCCTATATTGACCGAGGAGATGCTTGACCGCGTCACGGCTTTGGTTAATAAGAACGCAGAGCTTAAAAGTATCTTTGAGGCCGCACGTAAAGAGTACAACCAGTACAACCGCGACATGCTTGACTTTGTTGCCAGTACTGGCGCTTTGTCTAAAGACCTTGTGAAACGCTTGGTAGCGCAGGACGACTACATCCCGTTCTATCGTGAGCGCAAAGGTGTCGTCGAGTTGGTGATCGGCAACGAGAACCCTATCCGCATTGGCAGTATTGCAGACCAGCCCTACTTGCAAGAGTTGGTTGGTGGTGACACAGCTATCCTTGACTTCATGACTAGCTCGGTGCAGAACACCAATATGTTGGTGGACATGGGCATGCGTAATCTTGCAACCAAGAACGCAGTCATGGAACTGGTCGACCTGAAGGCCGCCACGTTGGTCAAAAAAGCCGACGGCCCCGACGTTGTTAAATTTAAAGTAGATGGAGATGACCGTTACGCGATCATCGCTACCGAGAAGGTAAAGATTGGTAACAAGGAGTTTGAGACAGGCGTGCCTGCGGACATCTTGGTTAAGGGCATGGAGGGTATCCCAACACAGATGCCGTTCATCCTGCGTGCCATGGCTTTGCCCGCGCAAGGTTTGCGTAAGGCTGTGACGCTGAGTCCCCTGTACATGGCGCGTCAGTTGTTCCGTGACTCGTTGGCCGCACCTATTCTGTCTGGCGCGGACTTCCTGCCTATCATTGGGGCTGTGCGGGAGATTAACAGCGCTACCAAACAAGTACTGGAGAAACGCGGCATCACTGGCGGTCAGCAGTTCAAAGGTACAAGTGAAGACTTGTCTAAGATTCTGCGCGACATCTCCGATGGCAAACCCGGTTGGATGAAAGCCCTTGGCGCTTTGGAAGCTACAAGTATGGAACTGGATGCGGCTACCCGTCGTGCCCAGTACAACAGCTACATTGAGCAAGGCTTGTCTGAAATGGAAGCTACGCTGATGTCTTTGGAGTCCATGAACTTTAACAAACGCGGAGCTTCTCCAAGTATCCACGTAGCCAACGCGTTGATTCCTTTCTTCAACGCACAGATTCAAGGCTTAAATGTTTTGTATAAGTCCTTGGCAGGAAAGATGCCATTTAACGACCAACTGCGTATTCGTGAGAAGTTGTTGATGCGTGGCGGCATGATGGCCGGGGCAACCATTCTTTACGCCATGATGATGCAGGACGACGAAGCCTACAAGAACGCTACGCCAGATCAGAAGTACGGCAACTGGTTTATTCGTGTGCCCGGTCTGGACGAGCCTATCCGCGTTCCAATCCCGTTTGAGATTGGTTACATCTTTAAAGCTATTCCTGAGGCGCTCTACAACAGCATAACGCAAAAGCATGGCGGTGAGGAAGCAGTCCAAGCGTTTAATCAGATCTTGATTCAAACCATCCCGGGCGGTACAAGCATGCCCACCATCGACATCGGTAACGGCTTGAAGATTCCCACGCTGATTCCTCTGCCTCAGGCTGTGAAACCTATTGTGGAGACAGCGCTTGAGAAGTCGTTCTACACTGGCCGCGACATCCTGTCTGAGCGTGAGAAGAAGCTGTTGCCTGAAGAACAGTACCGCGCTAATACATCTGAAGCGGCTAAGCTGGTTGGCAAAGCGTTTGGCCTGTCGCCCATTAAGATGGAAGCGCTTATCAACGGCTATACAGGAACGATGGGCTTGGCTTTCCTGCACGCAATTAGCCTTGGCGTACCCGCTAAAGAGACACCAGAGCAGGCAGTCAAGCGTTTGTCTGAGTACCCAGTAGTAGGCGGCGCGTTCCAACCAAACGATGCGGGCGGCATCATCAACTCCATCTACATGCGGTTGAACGAAGACGAGCGTGTTCGCAGTACTGTGCGCACCCTCTTTAACGAAGGCAAGACGCAGGAAGCGATGGCCTTGCTAACCAAGCGCGGCAACGAGTACATGGAGGCAGAGCTTGGCGATAAGTTCAAGGCCAATATGAACAAGCTGACGCAAGCCGAGCGAGCCATTGCCGCATCCAATCTGTCAGCCGAGTCCAAGCGTAAACAGCTTGACGACATCAGGAAGATAAAGATTGCGCTTGCAAATACGACGCGGGATATTTCCGATAAAACCATACGCCTAACTGGTTTTTCTTGATACCCACGATAGCCCGCGCTTGAATGCGGTGAGGGAGAGCGGCACGTAAGCCTAACTCCCTCACCTTTTCAACGTCTAGTCCCGGGACAAAGAAGCCTTCACCCGGCCTTAGCTTCGCCCACGGATATACTATTTCCATCAAAGACCTCATCCCTGAATGTTATGTGCATGGTGTTAACCCGCATGGCAGGGCCGTTGGTACGGGACAGCATATCTTTCTTAACGTACTTGCAGGTAAAGAGTTCCTCCATCTGCGCCTTGAACTCGTCGTAGCCAAAGCTCATGCTCACGCAATGCTTCTTGAGTAACTGCTCCTCAATGTAGAACTCTCTGTAACCCGGTGCCATAAGCCCGTGTTCTACTCTGCCGAGCACCTTGCTCTTGGTGGTCGAGCGGTCAACGATGTCGCCGTTGTCGCCCCACGCTGCTAGGATTTTGCCCTCAACTTTCTTCAGAACAATGAAGCTTCCGTAGTTGTCACCAATGTAGGCGTTGAGCACATCTTCAGCAGAGCGCACGCTAGTCTTGATGACGCCACGGGCTTTCTCCACAAGTCCTTTGAGAGCGTTGATGACCTTGTTGATCTCCACGTCTAGGATACCGGAGTACTCCTTACGCAAAAGAATAGCCGCCGCTACAGTTGTAGTACAGCCTGCGTGCCAGTAGCGCTCGTCGTCGTTGAAGTTAAAGACCTTCTTCAAATGGATGTGAACTTTGCGCACAATCTCTTCAGCAACCTTCTGGTTGACAGCTAACCACCGCACCCAAGCTTCGCCTGCCACGCCGTAGTTACGCTTGATCTCAAGCAAGGTCTTGCGCTCCTCCGCTGTAAACTTCAGCTTTACATGGGGCGTCCACTCAAGCATACGCAGAAGCTCGCCGTTGGAACTGTGAGCCCTAGCCCCCGCCATGTAGTCGGTCAGCTTCGTGTTGGACGTCATCGTGCAAGTAGCAGTCCACGTACTGTTGTTGATACGTTCCTTGTTCGAGCCGGACTCCATACGCTCTTTGCCCTGACCCTCTGCGTAGTCAAAGATAAAGGCAGGTGCCCACTCCATGTCTTTGCGTTGGGTGTTGGTGATCTCGTCAATCAGAAGCGGCATGCTGTTAAGCAAACCCGCCCTTTGTTGCATTGCAACAGGAGAAGTACTCTTGCCTGTGCGGTAGCGTAGGGGGTGACCCCAGACGCCTGCCTTGGCACTAAGTACTAGGGATTTACCCGTACCTGACCATTGTGAGCCGATGTGCCAGACGAAGCCTTCGTACTCAGTAAAGCGCATAAGCGGTGATCCAAAGGAATCCAGAGCCACAGCCAAAGCTGTCTCCATGCCTTCTTTCTCCACAAAGATCGTCTTCCACAGATGACGCCACGTATCAAGGTCGCCCTTGCCGTTGGTGTTGCGGTTGATGTTCTCAAGCCCGGGCATAGGTATCCGAGTCTCGCGCCCATCTTTACTGAACACGCGGTTGTTGTAAACAAACGACTGGTCTGCCTGCCATCCACACTGGAACGGCACCTCGACTGGCTTGCGGTTCTGAGAAGCCTCACCCACGCATGAGCGCACGTACTCAAACAGCGTCTTGTCGTGTCCCGCAAAGGTACTGACGATGTTCTGACTAGCCAACCACTTGAGCGTCTCGTCTTTGCTGACAATAGATTTCTGTGGGAAGTTAAGCGTCTGCACGCCTTCGGGCCGTACAGCGGCCATGTGAACCAAGTGGTCGTTCTCCATCTTCAACAGGTCAACCACAAACAAGTCATAGGGAACCAGTTGAATATTCTTCTTAATCTTCTTGCCTTCCTCATCCTCCTCGGTGCGCGTGCAGTACACACCGCCATGCTCGCCATAGCTGTAGCCACGAGGGGGCACAGGACGTACCACGCTAGGTGCTAGGGGTAAACCCGTATCTTCTGGCTCGTAGGATTCTTCAGAGTCTAGTTCAGCTTCGTCAAAGTCTTCTTCAGCAGGCGCAGACAGCATGATCTCTTTAGCGGTGTTGTCCACCTTGATCTCGCGCCCCAGTATCAGGGGGTTGGTGATCTTGCCCCAGTGCTTACATTTTGTGCAGATTCCGGGGTTCTCGCTGTCCATCTTCATGCACGCGTATGGCCCTTTGATCTCAGCAAGCTTCTGGTGCATGCGCTCATGGGGGTACGGGTGCATGTCTGACAACCATACGGCTTTCTCCGCACCATCGGTACACACCTTTGCCCAAGAAAGGATTCCACGCCAAATGGGTTCCTTGCCATCTTCCGATGCCGTGGCAATGTAGTCTTGAATCTGACCGCACTGGTTCTCAAAGTTACCAAACACAGTGAAGCTATCCTGTATCAGCTTAACCTGACCGCGTGTCTGTGCAGTCGGGCGTTGGCCGGGCAGGTCTATCTTGGGTGCAGGGGGTGCAGGCACCTCCTCAAGCTTCTCATAAACAAGTGGCGAAAAAGTCGAAAAGTCAAAAATGTCACCCTCTTGGACTATTCGGACAGGGCGCGGCGTTGCATACTTCTTCTTGTTGTTGGCAGTTCCGGGCACACGCAAGATACGCGCAGTGTCCGCTGTCACCGTCATGTCGATGTTGAAGCCTTCCTGTTTGCACAGACGCTTCAGGTTCTCAGCAACAGGTTTCCATATAGTTGCAGGAATCTCGTCCTTCAGCGGCCAGTAGCAATGCAAGCCCCCGCCTGAGTCAACCACCCATGGCGTGCCAAGGGCGTCAAGCCCAGACTTTGTGAGGAACTCAATCAGCGCATCAGCCGCCGCTTTCTTGGTAGCGTACCCATCCAAGTCAACAAAGAACGACTTAAGGTACTGCGCTTCTTCAGCGCCGCGCTTCTTGTCAAAGGTAGCTAGCCCGTAGAAGACGTCGTAGTTGTTGGCGTGCCACTGCTCAATCGTCGGGATGAGTTCCTCAATCTTTGCCGCATACACATGCTCCTTCTTTTTTGTGAGTTCTACCGCGCAGTAAAGGCCAAAACCTTCGGACGGCAAAACCACCGCTAAAAACTCAGCGGATGTCATGTTTGTCCTTTGGTTACTTTAGTTCGGGGTCGTTTGCGTGATCTACGCCTGCGGCAAAACCTTCTTCAAATCCACGCTTGTATCCGTGTTCTAAGCCGTTGCCACTGCCATCAGCAAAGCCTTCATCGTAGCGGTCTTGATACCAGTCGAGTGCTTTGGCAAAGCGCTCACACAGAACCTCCACCCATTCTTTAGGTAGCATCTCATTACCCATCAGGTATACCTGACGCAGTATCTCTTCGTCGCTCAAGTTTCTAGGTTGAATGCTTTGCATGTTCGTCTCCAAGCTTCTTCGCCCGTACTGGACGCTTGTAAAATTTTAAGGATTGCTTCGACTGTTGGTCGGTAAGCTACGAAAACTTCACCGCCATTGAACCAGTTGTAAACAGATTGCCGAGAGGCTCCCGTTACTTTGGCTATCTTGATGGCAGAGAAGTCGTGATGCACAGCCCAACGCCCGAGTTGGTTGCCCAACGTCTTAGGCGCTTTTTTGACTGCGCTAATTACTTGTGGTGAATATGGCATGGTGTAGGTGGGGGTACTAGCCGCTCGTCCGCAAGCATGTTGCACGACGTTCCCCCCGATTTCCTTTACTCAGCTTCATCCCAGTCGTCCACCATGGCAGACAAGTCAGCCTTCGCCTTGGGCACAGCGTTGGGCTTCTTCTCTTCCTTGCGGACTACGGGTTCCTCATCATCCTCTGCGGGCAGTGGTGCGGCCTTGGCTTTAGTCTTAGGCTTGGGTGCGGGTGCTTCCTCTTCCTCAACCACAGGGGCAGGGCGCTTACCTTCAAGCTTCAAAGGCGCAGGGGCGGCAACGCTGTCAGTCTTAGAGAAAGCCATTGTCACAGCCTTAACAGCGGCATCTGTCTTGCCTTGTTGCTGAATGGTTGGGAACTCGTCGTCAGTCAACCAACGCATAGCCTTGAAGAACAGCTTGGGCGCTTCCGACTTGGTGTCGAACTTCATGCGGGTGATGACCTCAGACGGGTCAATGTTCTGCGCACCCAAGTGACGAGCGTACGCTTGCAGAGCGCGGTTGTCACCATCTTCCTTACCAAAGACAGACTTGGCAGGCACAGTCAACTTCAACACAGAGCCCTCCATATCATTGGCCAACACTACAGCAATGTGTTGTTGGAAGCGGCAGGCGCGGCTGTTGTTCTGACCAGAACCGGCGATGTTCTGTGGGCATCCATCGCACTTGTTGTGCTGTGGGTTGCTTGCCTCGGGGCTAGGCACCTTGCCGTTTTGTGACCAGCAGTCGGGAGCGCTGGCTTCACCATCGTAAGCCTTGGCATAGAACACGCGTGAAACATCAGGCGCGGCATTGACAATCACTACGTCGAGGTAGCGCTCTTCGATAGCGGCAATCTCTTTGCCGCCTTCGTTCAAACGAAACACACCGCCTTTGATGGAGATGCTCTTAGTGCCGCCACCGACTGCACCACCGGCTAGGGCTCGGGCAATAGGGGACAACGCTGTGCGGTTCTTTGCGAACGCGGGGGCTTGGGATGGGTTGAATAGAGCTACATTGCTCATAGTTTTCTCCTGATTACTTAGTTGGTTTACGAACTGAAATGGCGTACTCTGTTAAAGAGTTAAGCCCTGCGGGTACTAGACTGGGATTCTCAGACAAGAACGTAGCCATGTTGGTCTGCGCAATACGCTTCTCCAACAAGTCCAACGCATCATGTTCCTTGATGAACTCTTTGAACGAGTCCCAGTCCTGTGTGTTGTAGCGTGTCTTGGTAGACAGCACTACTGTGCCTTGGTCTGTGCGTACACTTGATACGCCAAGCTTGAGCATCTGGTCTTTGAGCGCGATCTTCACAACGTCTTGTTGACGCTTGATGTCCTCGATCTCAGACTCATACTGAGTTGTTAACTCTTGTATGCGCGACTGCATCCTGCGGTACACCTTCGCCAACTTGTCCATGGGGACAGTGACGTCTGTCGGTGCTTCCTGAGGAGCAGGTTCCTCATCATCTATGTTTAACATTTACTTCTCCTTGAATTATTTTATTGTCAATGGTTTGACAGCATAGCACGACTGAATTGATTTGCAACTCCTTTCTTAAATATTTTTTACTTCACTGTCGAACATGCCGACAAGCAAAGCGTGATCGGAAACTTTTGTATTCATTGCCTTAAATAATTTCTTCTCAATAGGGCTTGACTCAATGTGTACCACAGTAACTTTGTCGGAGTCTTGACCTTTGCGGTCGGCTCGTGCTATGCACTGCGTATACATTTCTACTGACATAAGGGGACCAAAGAACACAACTGTGTCAGCGGCAGTTAGGGTAATCCCGTGGGCTGTCGCTTGTGGTTGCAACACCAGTACGCGGATGTTGTCGGTAGTCTGAAAGTCGTTGATGATCTGACCACGTTTGGTTGCTGACACGTCGCCATGAATCTGGTCAACGGCATAGCCATGTTTGGTGAGGTACTTGACGATGGTGTCGATGCTAGAGCGGAACAAAGCAAAGATGATGACCTTGCGCGATGTCTCTTCTAATACCTCCTCCAGTACACCAAGGCGAGGCGCGGCATCGAACTCCACAACTTCCTTCTCGTCTGTGTACGCGGCACCACAACTGATTTGTAGTAGCTTGTTAACAGCAACGCCTGCATTGACTGCGCTGATTGTTTCTCCGGCAGCTTGGAAAAGCATTTGCTCTTTGAGTAGCTTGTAGTACTTAGCTTGCTGTGCAGTCATTGGTACTTCGCGTGTGACTGTGATGACTGGCGGTAAGTCTAGGCACTGGTCTTTGGTGAAACGTATTGCAGGTTGAAGCGCATCGTACACAAGCTCTTTCGCGTTAGCCTTCGGAGCCCACTTAAACATGCTGATCTTGTTCATGACCTTGTCGCGCCACGATGTCTGGAACTTAGGCACACCGCTTGGGTTAACAAACTTGGCTAGACCATACGCATCCACTGGTGACTGCGATGCAGGCGTACCAGTCATCATCCACAGATACGTCTCAGGCTTGATGATTGACGCAAGTGTTTTCCATCTACGCGTTGATGGGTTCTTGTATGCGTTGGCTTCATCGACAATCACCAAGTCGAAGCGTCCGTCTGCGTTGATCTCAGATGCAATCAAGTTCAAGCCATCGTAGTTGGCAATCACAATCTCGTAGTCTTGCTGAATCATTTCAATACGTCGACTAGCTTGAGCATGGTGCGCGACGATGGCAGAGCGATGGATAACACTTCGGTTGATGTCACCCATCCATGCACTGTGCATGATGGACAAAGGGCAGAGAATAAGTATGCGTCTGACTTCACCACGCTTCATCAAGAAGTCAGCCGCCCATAGCGCAGACAAAGTCTTGCCAGTTCCGGGGTCGTTAAAGCAAAACGCTCTGCGGTGTAGTGTGAGGAAAGCCGCTGTCTCTATTTGGTGAGCCATTGGTATAAACTTTCCCGGCCAGTCGTAGCGCCTAGTGATAGGCGACGGCACGTCCTTCACACCAAGATTGCGTAGCACGCGTGCTTCATCAAGCCCCCAGTAGACCGCTACTTCAAAGATGCCGTTAGTCTCGGACAGTACCTTATGCTTTGGAATGATCGCGTACTTGTGTGGGTTGCGCGTGCGCAGTACAAGCGCTTTGTCGTCAACTATCTGCATTTTCGTCTACCAATACGTAATGGAACTCTCTAGCTTTTTTAGATGTAGCAGTAGTAGTGTTTACAGACCTTGCTTGCTGTCTGCGGCACACCTCTAAGCCAATCATGCCCAGTTCAGTTTTTTGGCTTATTAAAGAATCAAGCTCGTCGCACAAAACTTTATTGTCGCCAAACCCTATTAACCATAAGTTGCGCAGTGTCTGCGTGTCCACATTTTCAAACCCTGTTGTTTCCGTTACCATTACGCGTCCTCCTTCAGCCTAGCCCAAGGCGAGTTGTCTGAGTGATGATTTAGTTCTTCCATCTTTTTGTTTGTGTGTAAACGTGCGGATGCGTCAGACCAAAAGTCTTCTTCTATCTCCGACACATCTACCCATGTATCTCCATAACGTGCACGCCACAAGTTGACTAACTCTGACAGCGGTATGGAATACACAGGGTCGTTGTTAGGGTTGAATGTGGTCATGGTTACTGGTGCGTTAATTTGTTGGATAGCTTTTGCGTAATCTTGCAGGGACAGCCCCATCTTTTTAGCAAATGCAACTTCCGTTGCGGTTAGCGTCACTTTGTTTTTTACTTTTCCCATTTGCTTCTCCTTAATTTATTTTGGATTACGACACACGTACTTAGCGCGGTCGGTTAGGAAGTGAACTTCAAGTTCACCTTCTCTTCTCATTCTGGTATACGCGTCTTGGAAAAACTGGTCTTCGGTTACGTCCAGTAAATCCACCCAGTCATGCCCCCAACGCGCTACCCAGAGATCGATAAGTCTTGCAGTAGGTATGTCACTTAATAGAGTGGTCTGACTTTCGTGCATACGAGCGATTTGCGCTCGCGTCTTTGACGCGGAGATTCGAGCGTACTGTCTTTCCCCCTTTTGATAGCGCTCTTTTGTGGTCGACATCTTTTCCATCTCCTTTGTGTACTAGTCCTTCTTTCTCCATAATGCCGCGTGCTTTGTTTCGTGCGGCACGTTTTTTCTTGACCATCGGTGTGCCGTCATATTGCTCGTACTCTTTTGCGTACGGACGGGGTTTGTTTACGTAAGGCATAGTGTTCCTTTATTTCATTTGGTATGTTTCGCGTACTTGTCGCAACATATCTACCACACGCATGTTCGGCGAGTTCCGTATTTCCATGACGTCGTGCAATAAACGCATTGCAAGAATGGTTGCACATTCTGGGTGCAGGATAATACTACCGTGACCATTGGTCTCTTGTCCACCATCATGTACCATTGCCGCACCGCTATGGTCAACAATAATATCGTGGCCTACTATAAGCTTTGCACTGCACACATGGCAATGCGTAGCTACTTTCATCGGCGCATCGCCGTAACGTCCTTGGCTCATAATTTCTCCTAGTGTTTCTTGTTGAACTCGCAAGTCTTTACTGGGCACCACCCGCATAAAGGTGTTTGGTTTGGGTTCCACACGTCGTTGGCAAAGCTAGCTTCAAGCCGCGCTGTACGCTCACGATAGTCCCACCAGTGCTTGTCGACGTCTTCTCGCGCCATCGACATCTTGACCATATCATTTTTCACAATGAACAGCAACGCGGAGTTAACTTTGCGGATGTGTGGGAAGTGGGCAAACACCATGAGCGACATCAGAACTAACTGATCTCTATCGGGGTACTTGTTGTTGCCAGTTTTCCAGTCACCCACCCACGCAGTCAGGTTATCGTCATCAATGATGAGAATGTCGGCAATGCCGCGCACCCATACGTCTTTGTCTTTCCAACCAGTAGGCTTGAGGTCGACAGTCAGCGCCATCTCATACTCAGCGAGCTTGCGCCCATTCTTCTTCAGCATGGCGTCCACCACAGGTTGAAACTGTGAGTACTCAGCGGGGATTGGTTTGCCCTCTGCAATGTAGTGCTCAATAGCTTCATGCACCTGATTGCCGTAACGTGTTGCCTCAGTCTCGGTGAACGGGTAGTTCTTCAAGACCTTGACCTCTTGGTAGCGGCGTTGGCACCCCTCAAAATCTTTGAGGGCTGAGTGTGACCATGCGGGTTGTTTCATAGTTGTGCTGAGTTGATTGCAGAAGAAAGGCGCTTGGCGAAAGCATTAACAAACTTCTCGTCACTACATAGCTCGTGCTTCATGTCGTGTAGTACAGCGTGAGTCATCTCATGCCAGAACGAGTCGGCCAGTTCTGCTTTGTCTAACTTGTTGCCGTAAGCATCTTTCTTGG
>SESG01006931.1_pt1 | contig 11099 bp, 5 predicted proteins | sample 3171421 | NCBI WGS metagenome assembly SESG01 (sample SAMN10866946, study PRJNA518727) | freshwater metagenome | biome: subpolar coniferous forest; feature: holomictic lake; material: water; isolation source: holomictic Lake 227, 6 m and 8 m depth | place: Canada: near Kenora, Ontario | collected... | reverse complement strand
GGGATTGCAGGTATCTATCAGGATAGAAAACTGGCGGGAGCCGAAGCTCTCTCCCTGCTTCACGGAATGCTGATGGCGGGAGGACTGGTCGTTGTCAGACCTCCCACAGCAACCCTAATTCCCGGAACTTGGATGGAGGGAAATCAACGCATACCTAGAGATCCTTGAATGCAGGATTCAGAGACATGTCGTCATGGAAAATTGCATCCGGGTTCGATTATTTTTCACCCGCATCTTTTTTGATTCGGGGCAATTGCTGTAAAAAAGTCTCAGCCATCAGATGATGACCATTCGCATTGGGATGGATATGATCGCTCCCGTAACATTCCTTGAGTTTTGGCAATACCGCACCGCGCATATCAATCACCCAGACATCCTTCTTCGGATCATTCAGGCTCAGAAGCCAGTCGGCATAAATCTTCATGACATGGTCATAATAGGGATAGGTACTGCGATAACCAAACTTGTTGGGGTTGGCGGCAGTTTCTTCAACCGCCTGCGCGTTGGCTTTCAATAAAAGTTGATCCCTGGTCGCTGGATCGATGCCAGGTTGAAATGCTGGACCGGGATCGGCATAAGGAGTGGCAGTGAAGAGAATGATATGGCTGCCGACGGAATGCACTTTCTGAATCAATGTCTGAACACCCTCTTTGTAGGCTGAAAAGCTTTTTTCATCAAAGGGATGGTAGATGCCGTCATTGATGCCATAAAGGGCTACTACGCAGTTTGGTCTGGCATTCTTCAATTCTTCATCCAGTCGCGTGAAGAGATTGGGTCGTGGCCCGGGATGATAAGCTTCGCTCAATCCGGATACCGTTTCGCTCGGTTTGCCACGATTAATAAGCATCGGAGGATTCTTTGGGTTCTCATTTTTTAATGCAGCATCGATTTCCCTAACATAGCCACCCTGTGCGGTGATGCTAGTACCCAGAAACAGAATCGTTACCGGAGTTGAGTTTGCTGGATCAGCGTGAGAAACAGCCGATCCGGCCAGTGCCAAAGGCAAAACCGATCGATAGGAATAGGAATAATAGAGAGATGGCTTTTGTCATGGGAGGCATCGTCAAAATTCGTTATTTTGTTTGAACAGGAGTATCTGGGACGATTGCTCCGACTTCCATCACCTCTTGGTGATCTGAAAGGTGCGGAATTGCGACTTGGCCGATTGGAACTTCGGATCGGTCTCGCTTCCCCACTGCATGGCGGCGATGGTCACGGAGACTGGGAATTTCGCACGGGGAGGGATCTCGGTCAGCGTAAGCTTGCCGTCGCGGAACTCGACAGGGCCGTCGATCACACAGAAGTCCACAGAGAGTCCTGAGCTGGCCGTGGCCTTGAGTGAAAAGGGTTTGAAGCCCTCTTTGCGATCGGGGATCGGAGGAAAGTCAATCGTCTGAGCCGTTCCCTCCTTCAGTTGCTGAGGGTATTTTATACCTACCGGCTGCTCATGGTAGCAAAATTCCTGATCCCCTGGGTGAAAGGCCATGATCATAATGGAGTCTCCTCCCTTGTTGAAGGAGAAGCGGTCGGGCTTGATGCGAAAGGTGTCGGGGCCGGTCTGCTCTCCACCACCGCACCAGCCGCCGATCAAACGGAATTGGATCGGCTTTGAGGCATGACCAATTTCTTGCTTCTTAGGAAAGGAGAGCTCAGGCGGTGTCTCCTTCACAAAATCGGCACTCACTTTGACCGTCCTCCCATCCTGCTGAGGCTTGAAGTTCACTCCCTGGATCCATGTCGGAACAAGCGGTTTCCCATCATTAACGAAAGTGACCATCTGCAGCTTCTTGCCACGGTCCCTGGCCATGTAGGCTTCGGTAGCCTTGGCCATCTCCTCATCAAAGTGCCAGAAGGCCATTGTCGGATCGCCCGCGTATTGATCATAGGGAGCTGCCGGATAGCGGGGTTGCTGGAGCAGGGTACAGTCGGTGAGCCATCCCTTGTGCATATCGATCTCTTTCAGGCGAGGTTCGGAACCGGGCTCGGAAGGCTGGTCAGGAAGACGGGCCTCAGCTGCTTTTTTGATGAAGAGGGAAAGGTAGTCAGCCAGTCCGTCAGTCCAACCAAAGTGACCGATGCCGGGCTCAACAAGTTCACTAACGAGTGACTTCTTGTTGATCGCACGAAATTCCAGCAAGGTTCCCCTCACCCATCGCCAATGATGCTCGGCAGGTGTATCGGGACCGACCCAACTCTCGTACTGTCCCGAGACATCGACCACGGGAACCCCATCGAGACTTGCTTTCGGCAGGTAAACCGGAGGGTGCCCCGGAGCGCATTTCAGCCCGATCACGCCGAAGCAACGGTTAGGTTTCCAATAAGCGGCATTGTAGGCGAAAATCCCACCCCCGCTGTGCCCGACTGTCAGGAAAGGGGTCGTGGCAATTTCCTCGTAGCCTGATACGGATGCCAAGTCGGCAAGGATCCGGTTGAATTTTGCCTCCCCTCCAGCCTTGGGATCGAAGTCATCGTAGCCGATGCAGATGGGAACGATGAAAACAAGGGCGAGATTTTCTTTGGCAGCCACTTCCCTGATCTTGGGGTCTTCCATGAAATTTTTCTCCAGGATCACCTGCTGGCCAATGATGACTCCTCTCACGCGGTCACACTTCGGCGGAATCCAGAGATAGGCCCTACCGTTCTTACCGAAAGTCGGAACCGACCATTGCCACTCTGCCGCATGGAGCGAGCAAACTGAAAAGAAAAGGAGTGCCAACAAAGGGCATCGCAGTTTTCTCATCTGATTATTTGGCTGCTGGAGCACCGAGATCACCCTTGGCCGAAATTGCCGCACCCCGCTTCTGCTGATCCTGGAGTGAGAGACAACTTGTTTTTGGCGTCTGATCGGCCACTTCCACAACGACAACGGAAGCAAGCGGATCGGGTTGCTTGGCAGGAAGGGTAATCTTAAGTTCCTCCCCTTGCTGCTCAAACGGAAGTTCCTTCTTCTCCGGATCTGCAAGGAGATAGGCCTTGGTCACCTTGTTTTGGAGACCATGAACGAGGAAGCTTTCCTTAGGCCATTCCAGAAGGATGAAATAGAGGTGGCCCGGCTTGACCGTGCAGCGCCATTTCCACTCGGGGACGAAGATCGGCTTTCCTTTTTTATCCTTCTCCGTGGCACTGTAGGCTCCCAATTCGTAGCCGAACGGAGTTCCCGTAGTGCCATAGATTGCTTCCCCGTTTATTTGGAGCCATTTGCCGACATCCAACAGACGATCCACACTTGCCTGTGGGATGGTGCCATCGCCCATCGGGCCGACATTCAATAGAAAATTACCCCCTTTTCCTGCCACATCGATCAGATCCCAGAGGAGTTCGCCCGTTGACTTCCATTTCTGATCATCCGCCTTGTATCCCCAGGAACCATTGATCGTCATGCAGGTCTCCCAGTCACGATTCGGAAAGCCATAGGGAGGGATATTTTGCTCCGCATTCGCGGTATCTCCACCAATCCCGCCACCAAGACGGCTGTTGGTGATGATCTTGGGACGAAGTTGACGAACAACATCGGCAAGTTTTTTGGCACGATCAGCATTCATTTCCAACGGTGTGTCCCACCAGAAGCAGACAGGCGCATTGGATCCATAGTTGGTCAAGAGTTCCTGAACCTGGGGAACGGCCACCGTATCAATGTATTTGTCCATATCCCCGGGAACATGATCAATGGGATCTCCCTTGCGCTCTTTGAAGGGCCATGCAGTTCCTCCCGGATGATGCCAGTCCTGGGACTGGGAATAATAGAAACCAAGTGGCATTCCCTGTTTGTGGCAGGCCTCGGTCAGTTCGCGCACGACATCCCGCTTGAACGGAGAGGCATCGACGATGTTGTAAGGACTGGCCTTGGTGGCAAACATGGCAAATCCGTCATGATGCTTGGCCGTGATGACGATGTATCTGATCCCGGCCTTCTTTGCCATGGAGACCCACTCGTCGGCGTTGAATTTCACCGGATTGAACTGCCCGGCCAGTGCCGCGTAATCGGCCACAGGGATATTGCCGCAGTGCTGGATCCACTCCCCGCCACCCCAGATTTTCTTGCCGTTCCACTCCCCTGCCGGAATCGCATAAAGTCCCCAGTGAATGAACATCCCGTATCGTGCGTCACGCCACCACCCCATGCGAGCATCCCGTTGCTCCTTCGTTTCGTTGGGAATCATCTCCTCGGTGTGTGCCAGCGGAATGCCCCCTCCAAGGCTCATGGCAACCCAGAGTAAAAAAAGAATCGGTTTATTGTTTCTCATTGCGTTAAAAAATTACTTTTCAGAATCCACCACACTCTTCCCATCGCGGGTGACCACGATACTAGTTTTTCCCTTCTCATCAGTCTTGAAACTCAAGGAATCTTTCTGATCTTTCCAAGAAACGGAAGCTGTCTTGCTGGAAGGATCATAGGAAATGCCTGGAATTTCCTCACCCATGCGGAAAGGAATCAGCAGCACCTTGAAGCGGCCCTCTTTGGCCACGGAGTTGATCAGCATTCGATTGTACTGCTGCGCCACTCCCTTCTTATCAGCAGGACCTTGAGCCGTCTCAACAGCAATAGGTCGAAACGAGCCATCAGTGGCTCCCGAAGTATTGCCAACACTCAAAGGATAGACCAAGAGCAGGGGATCCCCGACAGATGGAGCAAGTGGCTTGGCGTGAGCTACAGGCACTGTCGCGTCTTCCTTGGCATTGTATCCGAGTACCAGAGTTCCCTTCGGAGAATCAGGCAGCACAGCCTCCCAGACTCCTCCGTTGAGCATTGCCACCCATTGATAGAGATGATCTTTCCCATCCTTGCGGAGATCATCAATGACAAAGCCATAGGCGTGAGGTCCACGCACCAGACCTGCCGTGCGGAAGACAAATTCCATCGGGTTGAACGGAGCGCGGGATGTAGCGATGTAGTTGGACGAGTTGTAGGTCAGCCACCAGGGACGCATCTTGTTGCGCGCCGTGCCGGCAAAGATTTCCTGAATACGGGGCGTAGGATCGGGAGTCCAGCCGAGTGCCTGTACTGCTTCCGGCCAGCTTCCCGGAGGCTGAGTCATCCATCTCCAGCTATAGGCATAGGTCAGATCGGCGGAAGCTGATGCTCCCTGCTCTCCCTGCTGCATTCCAAGATAAGTGGCTGCGGCATTGTAGGCTGTTCCTCCTTGCGGACTTGGCTCGGCTTCTGAATGACCATCGACCTGAACCAGATTGAAATAGCGGCCATCAAAAACCTGATGAAACGGCGACTGTGTGAACCAATCGACTCCCGCACCTGAGAAATGGAACATTCCCGCGTCGGCATGATGATGACCGGCACCATAGTAATGATCGGGACGCACGATCAGATTGATCCAGGCAGCATTGGTTGAGCGGTCACTGTAGCTGGAATAAACGCCATGAACCGGATCGGAGAAATCAAGTGGCAGTCCCAGATCTTCACGCGTTGTCGGTTTAAAATCGGTGTTATACAACACTCCGCTGACAAATCCCGGATAAGTGATGCTAGGCAAACGAAGGCGTTTCATCGAAGCCACACTCCGACGATAAGCTTCGGGATCGAAGGCATTAGTATCCGGAAGCCATGTGCGGTAATAGTCATCTTCAGGATAGGTCTTTACGGAGGACTGTGAGAGGAGATAGTCGGCATATCGTTCCTCGGGAAAGAATGCCTTCTGCTCATTGATGAACATCATGGAAAGTTCCTGGCGACTGAAGGGCGAATACTGTGTTCCGCTATTCACAGTAACCTTACCAGTTGGAGAGGTCATCTGAATCTGGGCCTGAAGAAATTTACGCCAGTGCGGATGAGCGAAAAGATTTTCCCCACGACGAGCCAAAGTGATCATTGAAAGCGTCTGGAACTGAAGGCTGCCGGGGGTCTTGCCATTGCTTTCGTAGACCACACCGCTCTCATCAACTCCCCAATCGCAAAATGCCCGGACTGTCTCCCGATCGGATTCCAACCCTTCAGGATCGGCACCAGGCAAGCCCTCGATAGCGGCAAGCGCAAGGTAATGAGGGAGATCCCAAGCCACCCAATTCACATCGCGGAATCGAACCGTCGAGTCCTGGCCGTAAGGCCGACGACCGTAGGTCGCCTTGACAATAATACGGCGCATATCTTCTACCTGTTCAGGCGTCATCCATTTTCCGGCAAAATCAAATCCCAGACCGAGATTCATCTGGCCTACCAGACCGTGCATCCCTCGCCAGCAGGTCACGGCCCCGCCACCATTATAGGGAGCCGCTCCGAACTCGGAGTCACTCATCGCATTCCACTGGTCGATTAGCGGCTCGCGGAGCTTGTAGTAATTCACAAAGGCATTGGCTACTTGTTTGCCATGCGCCTCATCGCCGGTTAATAACGAGTAAAGGGCCATCGCTGTCAGGCACTCGGGGACATAGGCAATGTGGGAACTGTAAATACCCGTTTTTTGTCCCTTGAACTGCTGGGGAATACTGCTGATCGGAAGATTTGTTCCAAAATCCCATTCCAGCCCGTTTGTCTCACCCGAATAGAGCTTTTGAAAAATCTGTCCATCACTCGTCGAGGGATCCCACCAGCTCTTCTTGAACAGCTCCTCCATCTGGATGAGCGCTTTGCGGGCAAGGACATTCTCCTGGGATCGCTTCTGCATCATCGGCAGATCCTCGGGACTGAAGAGGAGGCGAGGATAGACCCCAGGCGAGGGAACCTTGGAGCCAAGGAGAGGCTCATTGAATCCATTGGTATCAAAGGAAGATTCCGGGGCGGTCGGCCACTTCGTCTCCGGGCCATTTAGCAGGGCCAGATCCTTTTCAGAAACTTTTACATGATCTGTCCAGACTCCCTGCTTTTTCAGTGTTGGAACAATCGTTGGCGCGATCGCAGGATCGGCAAAGCGATCGGGTGTATCGAAGAGGGTTATCACGGAATCGAGCAGTGATTTTTCACTCCCTGAAAACGCCAGATCCGCTTTTCCGATCAGCACTAGCCCACGGGGATCGGTCGAGACTTTGAGTCCCTTCTCCTTCGCCGTGGCCGTCAAGTTCACATAAGCCTTCCCGTCAATATCCTTAGTTGAAGCGGACGGATTGGCCTGCGGCAGCTGGAGCGTATAAACCCAGCGATCCTTGAGATAGTCGGGCGCCTTGTCTGCAGCAGCAAGAGGATCGGCAAGATCCAGAACGGCTGTAAATCCGACAGGAACATAGAGATCCCCTTCAATCATCCTGGCTTCCCCATGACGGAGATCCTGCTGATCGAGACGGACGCGCAACCCATCAGCATAGGCGTAGCGACTACCGGCAAAGAGGGCGATGGTTCCCTTGATCTTCTCCAGAGCAACGCCTTGGGCCGAGCGTGTATAGGGCAAACCTTGATCCTGTGGAGGCACGGCCATCTCGGCTCCATATTCAGGAATGGAGGAGGCCGCAGAGAGTGTACTGATCGCAAGAAGTAGTGAAAAGAGCGGGTGGATGGATTTCATGATGGGAGAATGTAGGTAAAAGAGCATCCGGGGGTCATGGTAATGGCTCCGGTTCCCTTGTGAGGGAAATCAGGGGCTGACTATTGCCCTTTCGATTCAATGTCAGATGAGTCTTTCCAGAAGTTCCGTTGGTAAATACTGCCGTGTCCTGCTGATCGTCCCAGTTGATCGAGAGTTGAGCGCGGGATGAATCCCATCGTGTGACCGGCAACGGGGTGCCCTGATGATGAGGATAGATCAACACCTTGAAATCGGGACTGACCGAGTCGCTTGGAATGACGAGATGTCTGACCGGGCTGTATCTCTTGGAATCGGTTTGATTGGGGTTCTCTTCCACAAAGGGGGTGCCGATCCCCTTCGCATCGAGCACCCGGACAAGCAACATCGGCTGACCATCGGGAATCGTAGATCCCGCCGGGAGTGTGGGCGGGGTGATTTCCTTTGCTTTTGGATTCTTCTGATCCGGATCGGAGCCGGTCAGAAGAATATCGGTTGTCCCATCCTGATTCTTGGTGATGGAAGCAATCTGGATGTCGCGTTCCAGGGTCATGTTCCAATCATAGTGATGGGGCGTCGCCTCTTTCTGGATATCATCGAGTGCCAGCATGTAGGGATGGGTTCCACGGACAAGTCCGGCCGTGCGAAACGCGCGCTGCACCGGGTACAAGGGAGAGCGAACAATGGGAGTCAGAGCTCCTGCCGGCAGAATCCAACTGGGCAACTCGAAGAAGGGAGCCTTGAGATAGGGGTACTCCAGCTTCTTGAAGGCGAAATCATTGATGGAATGCATCTCGGGTTCAAATCCCGGCGGTATGGCAACTTTCTTTGTCTCGATATCGTCCCTCGTGTAATAGCCACCCCTCTTTTCCAGCCGCTTCCATTGCCAATCCCAGCAATACTTGGCATCCCCCACGGCAAAGGTAGCCAGCGGCTGATCCACAAAATCAACAAGGCGACCCGGTGTTTCAACCGTCTGGGATTTGCCGTCGATCGAAACCACGCTGTTCTCCGAGGTTTTGAAATTTGCGTAGCCGTTTGGGGACCAGATCCGGCCAGCCCCGGCGAGCATCATTCCATTCCGGTCGCTGAAGGGATGTCCGCCGTTGGCCTGACGCACATGCATGTTGAGTTGTGCGGCATCCTTGTCCCAGCCGCTGCGGGTCATCATCAGGGCCCGTTCCCCGCAGAAGAATGTGTTGCCAAGATTCAGTTTCGAGACATCCCCGTTGCCAGGATCAAAGTCGGTGGCGAAGATCGTAAAGAAGAGGAGTCCGTTGAAATAACCATCGGGACGGTCGGGAACCTGAGAGTAATCATCTCCCACCGACTGGCGATAGACCCAATCGATCTCCTTGTCCTCCGGAAACATGTATTTCAGACCAAGGATGTCACAGGGGGAAAAACTCCCCTTTCCTGCACGGCTACCGCCTAGCAGGTCGTATTTGTGAAACCCGGTCTGCATGGGATTGCTGCTGTGGGGGAGAAACTTATTGGCATAGGCCTGCAAATAGGGATGTCCGCAGAGATTGGTAAAGCCATACTCCTTCTCGCGCATCGCAAACAGAATCACTCCGTCCATACCAAGCTGGTTCTTCGCCTCACCCTCGAAGGTCGCTCCGGAGAGGAACCAACCATAGGTGAGAAGATCTCGCCACCCCCGGTACATTCCGCGCACTTTCAGCGCATTGAAACCAGGTTCACCCTCGATGCCAAGAACCTCGAACAACCAATAGGAAAAGGTGGCCCAGTTACTGCGGGAGGTTGTGGCGTTATTGAAGGTTCCGTAGTTGTCATGGGACCATGTTCCCAGTGCTAGTTCGTCATGGATCGCCTTCTTCTGATCGGGTGTGAGCCAGTTGAAAAGAAAGTCGTAACAGAATGCCAACTGGAAAGCTCCGACCGGCTGGGGAGGGGGCACATCCTCGTAAGTTTTGTTTTTGGCGGTAGCAGCGGCCTTGTCAGCTATAATTTTGGCCTCCCGTTCAGCCTGACCGAGTTTCAACGCCGTGCAGACAGCGGCAGAAATATCCTTGGCGGATTTTTCATCATTTTCGATCAGGGATCGGAATGCCTCCAAGGAGAAAGCGTTCCAATAGTAAGCGGGGCAATTCGTGGCGCTTCCATCCACAAGGTTTTTATACAGCGCCGCCGCATTGTCGCTCTTGTTCCACTTGCTACCATTCACCGCCGTGCTGCCGAGGGGTGCTCCAAGACGACTCAAAGGCACCCGTGCATGAAGACTCTGCCAACCGCCCAGCGTCTTGTCGGGTTTGGCATAATCCGCCGTGTCGTCATAGTTCCCCTTCATCATCTCGGTCCAAGAGAGGATGTTTTTCCAGGCTTCCTGACCGCAGCGCGTTTCCTTTACGCGACGCCGGACATCGGGAAGGTCATCCGGGGTAAAGAAAATACGCGGGTGAACCCCTGGTGTAGGAATCTGCCTGATGGAGCGGACTCCAGCCTGATTAAAGGTCACTTCCCGTGAACCGAAGTCCAGGGGTTTCAGACTTCCCCAGAGGGGATAAACAGTCTCACCCTTGTCGTTCTTGTAATTGCTATAGGAATCGCACGGTTTCGGGGCGAAGGGAGATGCGGCCACTTCCTTTGTCATGGCCTCCTCGTTCTGGGCCAATGCTAAGGATTGAAAAAGAGCTGCCGATACGGCAACCCCAAGGAGAGGGAAGATGCTGCGTTTCATAGGGGGGGAATCGAATAAACACGGAATTATCTATCTCTAAATGACATTTTGCCCACTATAAATTTGGAGGGATCATAAGAATCGAAATTCCTCGAATCGGATCAGATCGCCAAAGGGGCAGAAAAAACGCATTTCCAGCGGGTGAATTCCAAGCGTCGAAATAATGGAACAAGCGAGCGTTTGCTCTCCATCCGCGGAACTGATTGCAGGAATCTGTAACACTCCGATCCTTTTTTGATCGGCATCCCCCAGATAGAAGTGGATCTCACCGCCGCTTCCAGGACCACGCACTCGTGCCTCAAGCCGTGTAGATCCAAATCCAAAATCAATTTGGTTGAATCTCACCCAATCTCCGTCGGAGATGCGGATCAGCAGCTGTCGGGGCCTCTTCTGCTCGATGCGATGGGTATCAACCCCACGCTCCGCATCATAACGGCAAGCTGGAATCCATTCCCCCGCATGGAAGAGATTTGAAGGTTTCGCTTCCGGCAATCGGAACCAGTCAAAGTCGGCATAGCCCCCTCCCCCGCCAGAGCGGTTGAAGCAGAAGAGCCCGAACTTGTTTCCAAGAAAGGTCTTCACGGTAAACTCCATGACAAAAGGTTCGCCGATGAAGTGAAAAGTTTCTCCATCGAAGCTCCACGAGAAAAGAGCTTCGCCATTGGTAGTAACAGTCACTCGTAACTGAATTGTGCTGCCAACACTGGATAATCTTTCGACAGCACATTCCGATCCATTGCGATCCATCACAAGGAGTGGTTCAGCGTTTCGGATCTCAACGCCGAGGAATGCACAGGGAATATTCTGTATGCAGATTCCGGCAATATCCCCTTCGGCCATTCCCGAAAAATCAAGGAGGGTCGTGGCATGGGATTCAGGGCCGACGATTTTCTGAGTCAGGGTGTTCCGAGCATGGAGAAGATCGGGTGCCGGAGCGCTTGTGAGACGGAGGA
>SESG01008338.1_pt1 | contig 11101 bp, 16 predicted proteins | sample 3171421 | NCBI WGS metagenome assembly SESG01 (sample SAMN10866946, study PRJNA518727) | freshwater metagenome | biome: subpolar coniferous forest; feature: holomictic lake; material: water; isolation source: holomictic Lake 227, 6 m and 8 m depth | place: Canada: near Kenora, Ontario | collected... | reverse complement strand
TTTATCCCTGGGAATTTGGCACAAAGATTTATTGATGAACACGATGAAGTTATAATTGAAAGAATTGGTGGAAGATCTGGCAGACAGAAGGGAGACATTCCTGGAATCAGATTTAAAGTAATAAAAGTAAACGACCAGCCATTGCATTTGCTTTGGAAGGGTAAGATTGAGAAGGGTAGAAGATAATGACAGAACAATTCAAGCTTTTTGACATATATGATGTTTCTCAGATTGAAGTTAAAGATATCGCAATTCGCCCATTTATCAATATAAGTCCTAGATTGCTTGTAAAGAGTCATGGAAGAAATCTAGATAGATTTGGTTCTGCTAAAGTTAATATTGTTGAAAGACTTTGTGGACATTTGGGTGTACCAGGGCATCTTGGAAAGAAGCAAAAAATAATTACCAGCTGGGGTTCTGGAAAATATAATAGAAATATGAAAACTATTCTTCAGACATTGCAGATAATTGAGAAAAAGACGGGAAAGAATCCAGTTCAGGTTCTTGTTACTGCTGTGGAAAATGGAAGCCCTAGGGATGAAATTACAGTCATTGAACATGGTGGAGCAAGATATCCTCAGGCAGTTGATTGCAGTCCAATGCGTAGAGTAAATTTAGCATTGAGGTGGATGTGCCAGGGCGCATATGCAAAGGCATTCGGCAAAAAGAAGAAAATGGCCGATGCATTGGCCGAAGAAATAATCAAAGCCAGTGAAAGCAATCAGGAAAGTTATGCATTCAGTAAGAAGAATGAAGGCGAGAAGCAAGCAGATTCAGCAAGATAATTATTTTAGTGTTATATTCTATATTGCAATTTAATTTATAAACTAGAATGTGTTTCATGTTCCATGGTGAATGGAAGAGTTGAGTTGTATATTGAAAAGTTTGGCGAACGTGAGCGAGTTACGGATATGCCTCGGGCAATGTTATACCGGAGGATTACAGGATCTGGAAATGAACCAAAGAATATAAGGTATGAAGAACATAAAGATTTGATTGAAAAAAGTCAACTTCTCGTTTATGACAAGGACGTATCGACTGAATTCGTTTTGAGTGCGATGGATAAAAGACTACATATTTTTCCCATTAACTATGTGCATGAGAATCCAGTCGTCTTCCGTTTTGAAGAGAAAGATAGAATGAATCTAATTAATGCCTTTGCCAGATTAGAATGATTATATTCTACATTACAATTTAATTTATAAACTTGAATTGACCGCAAATGTTATGACCGTAAACTTAGGAAAACAGTTTAAAAAAGAGTTAGAAGCAAGACATAGAAAAGAGAAAACTGGAAATTATTTCTTCCCAGTGGCTATGGAACATGGGATATGTTTTCCAACACTAAAGTTTGTTGCAAATCAATTCGCAGAAAAAAATGGATTTAATATAAAAGAAGAAATTGATTGGGTTAGTGGAAAGAAAGGTTTATCAGTTTTAATTAATGGGGGCATGTTTGTTCTTGTTGACAAATATACTGCGCATGGACTAACTAATTTAGAACAGACTCTCGGTGGAGGGCCCTTGGAAAGCTATAGGAATGAATATCATCTGTTTGGAAAAATTAACAAGAAGGCAATAAACCTTGTTGCTGAGATATCATATTCTCGTGGCACAAGATCAGTTAGAAAAACTATTGACTGTGGAGTATTAGGCATGAATGATGTGTTTAAAGATACACCAACTGGAGAGTTTTCACGTAATGAGTATAGAACTGATAATGAAAAATATTGGTTTGTAACTAGGCCTAGAAAGAGTTGAAAGATGGCAGAAAGAAAGAAATATTTTATGAGATTGCACCTTGAAAGTCTTGAAGGAAGGGAAAGGGTAACTGACATGTTTAGGGGATTTATCTATGCGACTCATGCAGATGGATATCCCATTGCGAAGGGGCATTCAAGAAGATTTGAAGAAGCTGAGCAAAGTATGAAACTCGGAAATGTTAGAACAGCATATTCTGATAAATGCCTGGAAGAGGTATTTAATGAGATACAATCAGAATTTGCCACGCCAATGGTTGGCGACAAGAGTAATCCCCTCATCTTCAGATTTGAAAATCGACAGAGAGAGGGTATTTGTGCTAGATTTCTTGAGTATGCAATGCAGTAATCTTTTAGAGAAATGTTTTTAAAGCATCTGAAATAGAATGCAGCTATGACAAATGGATTGGAACATACTTTTGATCTGGAAAATGACTTGGAACCACAGAAATGCCTAGATTTGATTGGAGCGTTGGGAAAACATACTCATTTTGGATTTGAAATAAAACAGACTAAAGTGACGACTAGACGCTTAAAATATAATCCTAAAAAAGATGAAGTTAATACTGGCACAAATGAAAATCGCTATGCGGTTGATGGAACTTTTGAAGTTCCATTGGATGCAACACTGAAGGCAGCTGGTGAACCTAGTGCAGTGTATATTCAGTTTAACTTTAGACCTAACGTTAAAAATGGTTTAATGAGATATCTAGAATTTAGAGGCGTCGGAGAACAGAGAGATGCAGTAAGATATGAAGCCCAGAAGGAAGCATTCAAAGATCTTGTTGAAGCATATCAGACTGCCAGACCGGTTTATTATAAGACTCAGAACGCTGGTGTTCGTGTACTCCATGATGATGGCCACCATCTAAGAACAGGAAGCGATTGAGAATAGGTGTAATAATTTTCTCTAAATGTTTAAATAATGCTCTGGGCAAGATTGGGAATGACTGAAAAGATAAGTACGGTTCTGAAGGATAAAATAAGATGCCAAATCCTGGAAAGTTTGATGAAAAAGGAGCTTACTTTCTCTGAAATACTAGAAAAAGTAAACCTGCGAGACCATGGACAGCTGAATTATCATCTTGGCCTACTCATTGAACATGATTTAATGATAAAGAAAGATGGAAGGTATGCTCTAACCAAATTGGGAGAAAAAATGGCAATATACACCGAACAGTTCATGATGAATGAGATGTATCCAATTTCCGTTGTTTGTGTTATGGTCAAAAACAAAGAAGGAAAACTTCTGATCACTAAAAGGTCTAAGAAACCCTACAAAGGGCATTGGGTATTTCCTGGTGGAAAGGTGAGGATTGGAGAGAGCATGGCTGAAGCATCAAAGAGAGAGATACGTGAAGAAACTGGATTGGAAATAGAAGTAGACAGAGTTGCTGGAATGTATCCCACCATTGCTTATAATCGGGATGAGGTAAGTTTTCACGCTAATCTGGTTGCTGTGAAAGCTAGAGTAAAGAATGAGAATCATAAGATACAGTTGGATGAAAGCATGGTAGAATATAAGTTCATACATCCAAGCGAGATTGGCAAGCACGAATTTATTCCTTCCAATGAACCTATGATTAAAGATATTGCTAAAAACGGTTTCTCTTTCGAGGAATTTACAGTTAGACAGTAGAAAAGTCGGAAAGTTTATATCTGCCCGTTTGTTTCTTAGTATATGCAGATAATAAAAACTGGGGATGTGGAAGAGAAAGTAGCTGAAATTCTAGCCGATAAAATACATTCTCTTTTGGAGGAGAAGGAATATGCTATCATTTCCGTACCTGGAGGACGAAGTGCTGCGGCAGTTTTTGCAGAGCTTGTAAGAAAGGATATTGATTGGGAAAGAACACATTGGTTTATGGTTGATGAAAGAATGGTTGATATTCTTGACAAAGAAAGTAATTTTAAGGTCTTGAAGAATAATATGCCTAATGAGGCAAACCTACATCCTTTTCTGATTGACTCAGGAGTGGGAAGGTATGAAAGAGAGTTGACAGAGTATCAGGATTATTTTGATATAGCAATATTAAGTGTGGGGGAAGATGGGCATGTTGCGTCATTATTCCCAAAACATCCCTCAATTGGAGACGATTCCGAATTTTTCATAGTAATGGATGATTCTCCAAAGCTTCCCCGAGAGAGGATGAGCTCTTCTAGGCTACTGATTGAAAGATCCGGCACCATAGTCCTCCTATTCAAAGGCGAATCGAAGAGGAAGGCATATGAACAATTCTTTGATAAAAAAATCAGTGTTGAACAGTGCCCTGCTAAATTGGTTAATGTTGCTAAAGAAGTTTATGTGGTAACTGATTTAGGCTAAAAAGAAAAAAGGAAAACGTTTAAAAGAAGATTTGGGAAATCTTCAGAAAGACTAGGTTTTTTGATATTTCCATATCAAAAAGGTTTAAAATAGCTTTTTAAAATATCAAAAAGGTTTAAAAAGCTATTTTTGTATGACAATTTATTCAAAACTAATATGGCAGACAAAGAATCAAGCCTTGATAAGATCAAAAGATTGGTAGTCAATCAGAATACGATAAGAAACGTAGCTACCAGCGCGCACATCCACCATGGAAAGACTGCTTTTACCGATAACTTACTTGCTGCTGCAGGAATGATGGCAAGCAAGAATGCTGGAGACTTGGAAGAAGGAATGACCACTTGGCAGCATTCAGATGAACAGGAAAGATTAATGACCGTTGATGCAGCAAACGTAAGCATGGCTCACGAGTTCAAAGGCGAAGAATACCTGATTAATTTGATTGATACTCCCGGACACGTTGACTTTAGTGGAAATGTTACAAGAGCCATGAGGGCCATTGATGGAACATTCGTTTTGATATGTGCAAGTGAAGGAATAATGCCTCAAACTGAAACCGTATTGAAACAGGCACTACGTGAGAGAGTAAAGCCAGTTCTATTCATAAATAAGGTTGACAGACTTATTAAAGAATTGAAGTTAACACCGGAGCAAATGCAAGCCCGTTTTATGAAAATAATTGCTGAATTCAATGAGCACATCATGAGTATTGCTGAGCCAGAATTTAAAGAGAAGTGGAAAGTCAATGTTGCTGATGGAAGTGTTGCATTTGGAAGTGCAAAAGACAACTGGGCACTATCTGTTCCATTCATGCAGAAGAGAGGAATAAGTTTCAAAGATATTTATAAGATCTATGAACTTGAAGGCGAAGAAAGAAAGAAATGGGTATGGGAAAAGGCACCCATGCATGAAGTTATCCTAGACATGGCAGTTACACACTTACCTACTCCTCTTGAAGCACAGAGATATAGGATTCCAAAAATCTGGCATGGAGATATAGAAACTCAATTTGGAAAAGATTTAATGGACTGTAATCCTAAGGGTGAAGTTGCATTCGTTATTACTAATATTATAATTGATAAGAGATCTGGAAAAGAAATTGCGGCTGGAAGATTATATTCTGGTACGGTTGAGAATGGAATGGAAATTTATGCTAACAATGCAAAAAAGAAATCTAGAGTACAACAGGTTCTTGTTTATAATGGAATCAAGCCAGAACAGATGGATGCAGTTCCAGCTGGAAACGTTCTTGCTATAGTTGGATTGAACGCGGATGTTGGAGATACAATTACTGTGAATCCTCAGACTCCATTTGAAGAGATAAAGCACATATTCCAACCAGTTATCACCAAGAGTATTGAAGTACTGAAGTCTTCTGATTTACCTAAACTTATTGAAGTTCTTAGAAGAGTTGGAAAGGAAGATCCAAGTATTAAGATTGAAATTAATGAAGAGACTGGAGAGAACCTAATGTCTGGAATGGGTGAATTGCACTTGGAAATTATTGAAGGAAGAATAAAGAATGAGAAAGGCCTGGATGTCAAGATGGGATCACCAATTGTAGTTTATAGAGAAGGAGTGAATAAGGACTCTGGAGAGATTGACGTTAGAACACCAAACGGACATAACATTCTATTCTTTAGCATGGAACCCTTGGAGGATTCAGTATTCAAAGCAATGGAAAGTGGAGAGTTGCCTGAAATCAGATTGAAGAAGAAAGCTGAAGATGTTTGGAAGAAATTGAATGAACTTGGAATCGCAAATGATGAAGCAAGGCAGTATAGAGAATTGTACAAGGGAAATGTATTCGAAGATAGAACTAGAGGTATAGTTCTTCTTGGAGAAGTTTTAGACTCAATAATGGATGGATGGAAACTTGTTGTTGATGGAGGTCCACTTGCAAAGGAACCATTGATGAAGAGCAAGATTATTCTTCATGATATAAAGATTCACGTAGACAACGTTCACAGAGGACCAGCACAGATATATCCTGCAGTAAGACAGGGAATGTTTGATTGTATGAAGAAAGGCGGAGCAGTTATTCTTGAACCTATTCAGACGCACTTGATTGAAGCACCGGTTGAATTTATGGGTACCGTAACGAATTTAGTTGGAGGCAAGCGTGGAGTCCTTATCGATGTACAACAGGAAGGAAGCGACACATTCATCAAGGCAAGAATTCCAGTTTCAGAGATGATTGGTTGGAGTAATGACCTTCGTTCTGCAACGGAAGGCAGAGGAATCAGCAGTCTTATGGATCAGGACTTCCAGAGACTTCCAGCAGAATTGCAGTTGAACGTTATCAGAAAGATTAGAGAGAGAAAGGGCTTGGCTGAGAACCAGTAGTTTTATAATCTATCAGTTTTCTTAATTTTTATGGCAAGAATGATGAATGGTATTACAGATATTATAGAATACTGTCGGCAAAGAAGATATGAATTTTATCCAACAATTACAGATGCTAGACCAAGTTATGCTTCTGTGCTTATGAAACATATTCAAGAAAGAGCGGAAAGAGATTTACCAAGAGCACAAATAGAAGGCAATTTAGAGGAGGGTAACCTTGCACATCTTGTTGAAATGGCGGGGCTATTAAGTATTAAGGATGGAATTATAGAAGAAGTAATTTATTCAAAACCTGATGTGTCTATGTTGTATAGAGAAAACGGTTTTATTGTTTGCAGAGCGGGTGCAACAAGTTGTATGTTTCCCATGAGTCCGTTTGAACAAAAAGGAGGGGACATTGTAGACTATCATTCTCACCCTGATGGAGGGGGTGAACTTTCGGATGGAGATGTGGATAATATGATGCAGAGAAATAGAATTACAAGAATGTTGAAGAGCATTAATCCTGCAATCTGAGATTACCACTTCACGATATATCTCCCACATAAAAAAGATGCAGTGTGGTTTGTTCCAAAAAAGATTGAGAACCAGTAGTTTTATAAAACAACTTCACAGATTTCTTCGATGCAATTCATACAAAGATTAAGACAAATCCTTGCTTTAGATGGATATATGGCGTTTTGTCAAGATTGTGGAGAACATATCACTCCCGAAGGAGGATTTGTAGTTCAAGGAAACACCTATTGCGGTGGAACTTGCATTGAGAGATACGCGAGGAGACATTCTGTGAAGATGGGTGTTGATTCAAATGATTTTTATCAGCAAGCTGATTTGATTGCAGCAATAAAAAATGGAAGAGTTAGGAATTTTGGACAGCTTGAATTGCAAGCTAAACGTTTGTGATGTAATTCTTTAGTGCAATTATCTTTAAGTATCCATTCAGTATGTAATAAAAGGTAAAATGGAAATAGAAAACGAACTTGGAAATATCTTTCCAGAAAAAAATGCTGAAACTGTCAGAAGCCTTATGGCCGATGAAGGGTCTAAAAGGTTAATGATTAGAGAAATTGGAAGACGACTTCTTGATTCTCCTTCGATAACATACGGACAAAGCAATTTTGATCAAATGATTTGCATTCTTTCTACAGCAAAGTTTGATTATGGAGATGATGAACCTGTAATGGTTGGTAGAATGATTGTAGATTACTCTAGAAGGAGAGATGTGTTGCCATATGTTATTGATCATATTCCTAAGAGTGAAAATAAAGAAAGAGTTGTAAGAAGACAAGAACTTGGGGAAAGATGTTTTATTGGACTTAGTTTATTTTATGATAAATTACAGAGAAGGTATGAAAGACAAAGTGCACCACATCCAGAATTTTATAGGGAAGTTGGGATCAGCGCATTCAGAAGAGAAGGTCTGCCAGAAATTGCGGACAACTTCAAAAATTGGGAAACGTTCGTTCGGGAAACTTTTGCCTGGATGAATGAATAAAAATAAAAATTGTTAGTAGATGTTAAACTACTATTTCATTATAGGTCTGTTATCAATCATGATGTATGCTCTTCTGCCTGCAATTTCATAGAATTGATTTGTTGAACCATTAGCTATCTCAGTCTTCAGTGTTAGTGCTGAATCTACTTTAGATTCTAGTTGATTTAACTTTGAATTTGTTAGATCTGCTTTGTGCATAGAATCACAGCTGTTTAAAGCAGCCATAATAGCTATTATGTAAAGTCCTGGTCTTTGAGTCATTCTATTTACGTCTTCCCCTTGAATTGAAAAGATCATACAGAATTGGAACCACATAGAGAGGACTTACTACTGCGGCAGTAACTGCCTGTCCTAGCCTGTAATCTACAGTCTTCCTTGCATCCCTGGTTTTCTCATCCCATACTGGTTTACATAGTAGAGTATCTAGAACACCTTCTATTGCACTTCTTCGCACATCTTCATTTCTTTCGTTAGTCATATTAGTATCTCCTTTGATGCATTTCAATATCTCTAGCTTCCTGCACAATCTTCTGAATTATTCTTTCACCCATTCCTTTAAGATCAAATTCTCCAAGGTATCCATATCTGAATTCGCATCTTCGTACTCTTTCTGCTTCATCTTCGATTCGATAGCTTGCTGTTGGGATTTCTTTCCTTGCTCTGTTGTTTTGTGCTGTGTTTATCATTTTTACCTTTCTTATGTGATTTTGTACATTTTAGTAGACATATTGATTTACCCTGAAATATAGGGGGTTAGCTCTGATTATTTACGTCCGAGTAGTATGTCTAGCTTTGATTTTAGTCTTCTCCCATTTGGATTTTGTCCTGCTCGTGCGAGAGTACGTCTAGCATGCATTATTGATTGATATTCATCCTTTGTAAGCTGCCTAATATCTCCAGTTTGACCGTAATGATTTAGTGCTTTAACAACTAGACTGGCTAGCCCATAGTTTTTGAAAGCTCCTTCCTTTTTTGAAGATTCTAAGGCACCTTCAATCATTGTTAGATAGTCTCTGCATATTTCTTCTGCCTTTCCCGTTACAATTTCCCCCCGAACTGGCAATGTTTGTTCGACCGAATCGAATAATCTTGAATAATCCTGAAGGTCCTTGAGAACTCTTGAATCTATAGAATGATTTGAATCTCCAATTATTAGATCTATCCTGTTGGAAACAGTTCCTTCTCTTGCTAATGCGACTGCATTCTCAGGAGTATTTTTATATGCAGAGCCAAGAGTCAAATGCTCTCCGTGTTCTTTAATTGTTTGAGCTATTGTATCTGCTTCCAGCTCAGCATAAAGTCTTGCTAGTTTCTCAGAATCTCTTAGAACTGTAAAGGATCCCTTTATCTTTTCTATCTTATTTATTGTATCTAGAAGATCCATAACTTTTGTGTTTGTGCATCTTGGGTTTCTTACTAGATTTATTAGATATTCATTAAGCTCTGACATGTGCAATTCCTCCATTCTTCATTGAACGATAAACTCCTGAGAGAAGATTGTATTCTCCTTTTGTGACTGTTCTTAAAGCTGAACTTGAACTTATTTTGAGTAATCCTGAGTTTAGGACTGCTAGTTCTCTTTCTGCGCGTGGTTCATATTCTAGTTGTCTCTCTAGAATATTCCTAAGTTCGAAAAGATACCCTTGAGTTTCTTGTCGTACTTTTTCTTCGTCTAGCGACTCTTCACTTTGAATTCTTCTAGTTCTGGATTCTACTGCTTTAGCGTATTGGGCATGTTTTTCTTTCAATTCTCTGCGAATGCTCTGAACTGTCTTGAGATTTGCAAGAGCAGGTTCGAGTTTCTCTTTAGACAGTTTCTTATCTGAGAAATATTTTCTCAGTTCACTAATTTGAGATTTGCTTTCTGGACAGAGAGTTTCCTTGTGCTTTCTTAGTGCTTCTGCGATTCTTTCTTTTCCAAGTGCAGAGTATGTGCCCGATAGAGAAAGCATGTTCTTTGTGACACCGCTAGCTTTATCGCGTTCGATACCTCTAAGTAATGTTGCCTTGCCTTCCAGAGCTTCTCCCAGTTCGTATTTTGCATTTCTTATTTCTGAATTATAGTCTCCGATGGTTGAAGAAAATGCATAGGCAAATGCTCCGGCGACTGGTCCTAATAAGAATGAAATGGCGGCTTTAGGTAGATCAATATTGTGAAGAATTTCTTTTAGGGCAGATATTGTTTGATAGTGCTGCATTGCTGAATATATTGCCACAGTGGCTACGGCGCTTCCAACTATTCCAATTAGTGCACTTGCTCCATTAACAATTATCTTCCTTCTTTCAAACTTTTTTACATTCCGATTTAGAAGAGATATCTTTTCTTCGAGATTCATTTCTTTACCTCCAGTAGAGAGTCTACTTGCTTGAGCCACTTGCCTACTTCAGGCTTCTCACACTGGCATGGATCACCAAGACCGATTAGACCTCCCCTTGCTGGAGATTGCGAATCGTATTTGAGAATCCTTCTCACCGGCTGCCCATATTCTGGAGCTAGAACCTTTAGAGCTTCACCAATCATCATACTTCCAACTATCTGGTTTGTCATGATTACGCTTGGGTCTGGTGTGTGTCTACAGCTGGATGCTCTTCTCTGTTCGGCTAGAGCTTTTTCTACTCCAAGCTTACAATCAAGGCATGCACTCTTTCCAGGTTCATAGACTACTGTCTGTCCAGATCTTGGGTCGGTACCACCGCTTACGAGTGGAATGTGATTACGTACTGCATAATAATTGATTAGTGCACGTACTGCGAAGCTGTCTACACAGTCAATTATCAAGTCTGGCTTGTTTGATTCAAAATATTTTGATTTTGTGTCGAGCTTGTCAACTATTCCCTTTACTTTAACACCTGGTACAATTACTGAAAGTCTATCTGCTAGAGCACTAGATTTCTTTTTGCCGACTGCGTCATAGAAAAGAATCTGTCTGTTCAAGTTTGTTGATTCTACTTCGTCATCGTCCATTATGTCAATGCTTCCGACGCCTTCTAGGGCTGCTCCGAGTGCTGCGAAGTTTCCAAGTGCTCCGGCTCCGACTATTAGAACTTTCTTTCCAGAAAGGTCTGCTCTTGCAACTTGCTTTTGAGTATCCCTCTCGAATCTTCTATCTGCACCCATGGAATATGCAAGTTCAGATGCTGGAGTTTCATTCTCTTTCAAAGGCATTAGTATCT
>SESG01030584.1_pt1 | contig 11102 bp, 9 predicted proteins | sample 3171421 | NCBI WGS metagenome assembly SESG01 (sample SAMN10866946, study PRJNA518727) | freshwater metagenome | biome: subpolar coniferous forest; feature: holomictic lake; material: water; isolation source: holomictic Lake 227, 6 m and 8 m depth | place: Canada: near Kenora, Ontario | collected... | reverse complement strand
AACTGCGAAGGACACCAAGGCTGAGGAAATTATTTCTTCCCTTCGTGTCCTTTGTGTTTCCCTTTGCGTCCTTCGTGGTTAAATTTTTCTTAAAATGAAGTTATTGAACATCTTCCAGATATGTTCTTTTATACCTTTTACTCGATGTTGGGTTGGTAGCAGCAAAAAAAGCAGAACAAATTTTTTCTCAAGCCTATTTATTCTTATTTTTGTTAGGGAAATCAATGAACGATTTCCTTTAAAACCAATGGATAAGACCATTTCTGCATCCACCCTTGTCAAAACCTACCGGCGATTGTTCAGTTGCCTGATGTTCTACAATTAGCTTTTTCAGGATATCTCCCTATCCACAAACCTGCATTTTCACATTTTCACATTATCGAATTATCGAATTATTTTTTTCTCCATCCCATGTTCGAAAAGATCACCCAACATATCCAAACTCCTGGGCGTCCTGCTGAAAGTGAGGGCAACTTCTACCAACCCCAAAACAGTAAAATTGGTCCGGGGATGAACGAACGAATCCAAAAATTACGCAAACTGAGCGTTGAAACAGCACCATCACTCTCCATTGAGCGCGCATTGCACGAAACAGCGTTTTACAAGGAAAACTTCGGAAAAATGTCCACTCCGGTTTTGCGTGCCGCCAATTTTCTGGATCATTGTCAAAAAAAAGTCATTTACATTGGAGAAGGCGAACTGATTGTTGGGGAACGCGGTCCCGAGCCAAAATCGGTACCCACATTTCCTGAACTGACTTGCCACAGTGTGGAAGACCTAAATGTTCTAAATACCCGCGAACTGCAGCGTTACACCATCCGGCAGGAAGATATCGACACTTATGCCGGTGAAGTGATTCCTTTCTGGGAAGGGAAAACCCAGCGCGAAAGGATTTTCAGTCATGTTCCGAAGGAATGGAAACTAGCTTACGAAGCCGGCATGTTCACTGAATTCATGGAGCAGCGTGCGCCCGGGCATACGGCGCTCGACGGGCAAATCTATCGGAAAGGGATGCTTGACTATAAAAGGGAAATTGCAGATAGGATTGCTTCACTCGATTACCTCAATGATCCTGAGGCTACTGACAAGTCCGAAGAGTGGAAAGCGATGGATATCTCATGTGATGCCGTGATTGTTTTTGCCGAACGCCATGCCGAACTTGCAGAAATAATGGCAAAAAATGAACCTGACCAAAACCGAAAAGCGGAACTGTTGAAGATTGCGGAAGTTTGCCGTCATGTCCCTGCCCACGCCCCCCGGAATTTTTGGGAAGCCATTCAGATGTACTGGTTTGTTCATCTTGGGATAATTACCGAACTGAATGGCTGGGATGCCATGAATCCCGGTCATTTCGACCAGCATCTTACCCCGTTTTACGAGGAAGGGTTGAAAAGTAACACCCTTACCCGTGAACAGGCAAAAGAATTGATCTGCTGTTTCTGGATCAAGGTAAATAATCACCCGGCACCGCCAAAAGTGGGCATCACCGCCCGTGAAAGCGGAACCTACAATGATTTTACCAACATCAACATCGGTGGGATCAGAAGCGATGGCAGTGACGGAACCAGCGAGGTCTCCTATATCATGCTTGAGGTAGTGGAGGAACTTCATATTTTACAACCGGGTAGTTCTGTGCACATCAGCAGCCAAACACCAGATCATTTTCTGCATGCTGCCACACGCGTCATCCGTCAGGGACATGGATATCCTTCTGTATTTAATCCGGAGGTCTATGTGCAGGAGTTGCTGCGTCAGGGAAAATCACTTCGCGATGCCCGTGAAGGGGGCTGCAGCGGTTGTATTGAAGTCGGGGCATTTGGCAAGGAGGCCTATCTGCTCACCGGATACCTCAATGTCCCGAAAATACTGGAAGTGACGCTCAACAACGGAATCAATCCTGTTTCAGGGATACGGGTCGGTCCGGAAACAGGCGATCCGGTGACTTTCGAAAATTTCAATGAATTGTACAGTGCCTTTCAGAAACAGCTCAATTATTTTGTTGATCTGAAGATGCGTGTCAGCAACTACATCGACAGGATGTTCGCCAAATATGCTCCGGCACCCTTCCTTTCTGTCGTTATTGAAGATTGTATATCCAAAGGCAAGGATTATTACGATGGCGGACCGCGCTACAACACAAGCTACATCCAGTGTTGCGGATTGGGAACAACCACCGACAGCCTGGTTGCACTGAAGAAACATGTATTTCTGGATCAGACTTACGCGATGGACCGGGTTTTAAATGCAGTTTCGAATAATTTTAAGGGCGAAGAGATAATGCGTCAGACCATCATGAACCGTACCCCCTTCTTTGGGAATGACAATGATTACGCGGATTCCGTAGCGGTGAAGATTTACGACGACCTCGTGGATTCCATCGACGGAAAACCAAACATCAAGCCCGGCGGCAAATACCACCTGAACATGCTTTCGACCACCTGTCATGTCTATTTTGGGAAAGTGATGGGAGCGACTCCCAATGGCCGTTTGGCTGGAAAATCAATATCTGACGGGACTTCCCCTTCACATGGTGCCGATACCCATGGACCATCAGCAGTAGTGAAATCCATGACGAAGTTCGACCATGTCAAATCGGGCGGGACGTTGCTGAACCAACGCTTTTTGCCTGGTCTGCTCAAGAAAGAGGAGGACGTCGTTAAGCTCGGACATCTCATCAGAAGCTATTTTAAGCTTGGCGGGCATCATGTACAGTTTAACATTGTAGATACAGCCACCTTGCTTGCAGCCCAGGCCTGTCCTTCGGATTACAAGGATCTGATGGTGCGCATGGCCGGCTACAGCGATTATTTCAACGACATGAATGCCGATCTCCAGCAGGAGGTGATCGAAAGAACAGAAAATGATGGATTCTAACCCCGGCAATGACCTGACAGGTTCCCAAAACCTGACAGGTCGGAAAGGTCACCAGCCCTTCATCTTCGACATCAAACGCTATGCGATCAACGACGGACCGGGAATCAGGATCGTGATTTTCCTGAAAGGATGTAACCTCAATTGCGTCTGGTGCCATAATCCGGAGGGGATTTCGGCTTTTCAGGAGAGAATGTACGCGCAGTCGAAATGCATCCGGTGCGGAACGTGTGTGGCAGCATGTCCCGAACAGGCTATTGTATTGGTAGAAGATGGCATCCTGACGGACTCCGCATTGTGTAACCTGACAGGTGCTTGCGCGGCGGTTTGTCCTTCTACTGCCATAGAGATGACCGGGAAAAACATGTCGGTCGACGAAATTATGATGGAAATTGAGAAGGAACGGGTCTTCTTTGATCAGTCGGGAGGAGGGGTAACTTTTTCGGGAGGTGATCCGTTGATACATTCCGGGTTTTTGATTCAACTTCTCGATGAATGCGGAAGGCGTGGAATTCACAGGGTCGTAGATACTGCCGGTTTGGCCAATACCGGAATTTTGATGGAAGTTGCTCGCCGGACCGACCTGTTCTTGTTCGACCTGAAAATGATGAATGCCGAGCGTCACCGGAAATGGACGGGCGTTTCGAATGAGAAAATATTGGAGAACTTAAATTTACTGTCATCGGAAGGAGCAAGAATCATCATTCGCATCCCGTTGATAGGGGGAGTCAATGATGATATTGAAAACATGGACGAAACAGCTCGTTTTATTGGATCCTTACCCGGAGAAAAAAAGGAGGTGAACTTTCTTCCGTATCACAAAATTGCCCAATCAAAATACCTGAAATTAGGCCGGCCGGATGATTTTCAACTTCTTAAAGAGCCAGGCAAAGGTTCTTTGGAGCGGGCTGTAGCGATATTTAAGGAAAAAGGAATAAGGGCTACCATTGGATGACTTCATTCCTTATCGAATTGTCGAATTTTTCCCTGCTGGTTGAAATTAATAAATTATGTACCTTTATTTCATGTCAAAGCAAGAGATTCAAAATGTTATCATCGGCTGTCTCCAGGAATATCATGCTGAGTATGTTGGACTTTTCGGCTCGTTCGTCAGAGGCGAGGGATCCGTGAACAGTGACATTGATATTTTGGTTCAGTTCAATGAGTGTTTCTCATTGTTGCAACTGGTTCGTATCGAAAATGAATTGTCTGACAAGTCGGGTGTCAAGGTTGATTTGGTGACGGAGGGGTCATTGAAGAACGAGCGCGTAAAGCAAAGTATTGATCAGGATTTAAGAATTATTTATCAGGCATGAAAGGCGATGTTGCCTATATTGAAAATTTACTTTTATCTATCTCAAAAATCGAAATTTTTACGGCCAACTTAACCCGAGCCGATTTTGAAAAAAATGAGATGTTTCAGGATGCCGTGATACGAAATATCGAGATTATAGGAGAGGTTTCTAAACGTATATCAAATGATCTGAAGGCTACATATTTTGATATTCCATGGAGAGATATGTCTGGAATGCGCGATAAGTTGATCCGTGATTATATGGGAGTCGACACAGAGGTAGTTTGAAAGACAGTAAAAGTGGATATACCTCAACTATCCGTTTTATTGAAGAAGATTGAGTTTTAATTCAAATTCACATTACCTTCTAAATTTTCCCCTTTCGGTACAATCATCGGTTTCAATTCTATTCCAAAACGACATATAATACGTGACGGCAATCGAAAAATACCTCAAAAAATTATCCTCCAAATACGAGGTTAAATATCTGAAGATCGTATATGAGACCTGATAAATCTCTTGTCCGCCGCTATCTGGTCCATGAGTTGTCTCTCCGTCTCTCCTTCATTCCGTTGTCACCCCCCCCGATAAGGATCACTGACCTTGCATCTTCTCAAAGTAATTCCATACAGGCTCATTCGGAACAGGCGCAGTAAGCGTGATTGCTTCCTGCGTCACAGGATGGGTAAAAAGAATTTTTCTGGCATGCAGGTGGATTCCTCCGTCCTTGTCGGATCTTGGAAATCCGTATTTTAAATCTCCCTTAATATGAAGTCCGATGGCAGCGAGTTGGGCACGGATCTGGTGATGCCGACCGGAATGCAGCTCGATTTCCAGCAGGTGAAAGCGGTCGGAGGATGCGATATACCGGTAGGTGAGGGAAGCTTTTTTGGATTCCTTCTGCTCCTTAATATGCGCGAGTGATTTGTTCTGTTTTTCATTGCGAACCAGCCAGTGTTCAAGTGTGGCGGTAAGTGGCTCCGGTTTGACATCCACCACTGCCCAATAGGTTTTTTTGATGGAACCGTCATTCCTGAAAAGTTCATTCATCCTGGTAAGCGACTTGGAGGTGCGGGCAAATAGAAGTACCCCGCTGGTTGGACGGTCGAGCCGGTGTGTTACCCCCAGAAAAACATTGCCGGGCTTGTCGTATTTCTCTTTCAGGTATACTTTTATGTCATCTCCAATCGTTTTATCCCCGGTCTTGTCGCCCTGCACAATGTCTCCGCACCGCTTGTTGATCGCGATCAGATGATTGTCCTCAAAGAGGATCTCAAGATTGGTATTTTTTCTTTCAGTCAACAAGGGATTCAGATTTGAAAATGGAAGATGGGAAAATGAGAAGATGGTGAAGGAGGGAATGACATTGATTAATTGTTAATGAACGACAAAAAAAATATTTTTGCGCGCTCAGCGCTCATCATCTTAATCATACTGCTCTTTTTCATTTGGAAAATCCCTTGATTTGACATCTTTGATGTAGTTGCCAACGGCTCCCTTGATTTCTGACGCCAGATCGTGGTAACGTCGAAGAAACCTGGGTGAGAACTCCTGGGTGAGACCCAGCATGTCGTGAATGACGAGTACCTGACCGTCAACTCCGCCACCGGCACCAATGCCGATAATGGGTATTTTAAGTTCGCTGGCGACTTTGGCTCCCAGTGATGCAGGAATTTTCTCCAGTACAATGGCAAAACAGCCTGCCTCTTCCAGTAACCTTGCGTCTTTCATCAATTTGTCGGCTTCTTCAGCTTCTTTGGCACGAACGACATAGGTGCCGTAGCGGTTGATCGACTGTGGCATCAAACCGAGATGCCCCATCACCGGAATTCCTGCAGACAGAATCCGCTGAACGGATTCGATCACTTCACTGCCACCTTCCAGCTTTACGGCATCGGCATGGGTGATTTTCATGATTTTAATGGCAGAGTTCAAAGCTTCCAGTGAGTTTCCCTGGTAGGTTCCAAAAGGCATATCCACAACTACCAGACAGCGGGTTACCGCCTTGACTACCGACTTGCCATGGTAAATCATCTGATCGAGGGTGATCGGCAGGGTTGTTTCATGTCCGGCCATGACATTGGCAGCAGAATCTCCCACAAGAATGACGTCTATGCCGGCCTGGTCTACCAGTTTGGCCATGGAGTAGTCGTAGGAGGTAAGCATTGAAATTTTCTCCCCATGGAGTTTCATTTCAGCAAGAACATGAGTAGTCACCCTTTTGATCTCTTTGTGCACCGACATGATGGTTCAGTATTGATGAATAGGAAGCAAAGTTACTTTTTTCCAATGTGATAATTCGATAATTCGACCATCGACATTAAGAAAATAGGAAGTGGAGAAGATGGGAAGATGCGAAATAGAGCAAAAAAAGTGCTGAAATATCTCTTTTCAGCACTTTTTTTCTCAAGTCTAATATCTCAAGTCGCCTTCCTACACTTTCAGAAAAATATTTTTTTTGTATAAAAAGTAAAGGAACAACCATTCGAGGATGATGGCACCTAAAATGATAATCCAACCGCCCAGCATAGGATCCAGAAAGCCGAGGAAGAAAGTGGCGGCATCGCGGAAATCAAAAATAGCGCAGGTGAGGTAAATGGTGATGGAGTTCATTCCGATGACCTTAAAAAAGAGTGCTTTTTTAGCTCCGATTCCCCAGTTCCGTGCAGGAGAAGTCCAGTCTTTCACGTCGATGGCAAAATAGAAAAGTGCCAGCAAAATAAAACTGATCCCTGAAGTAAGCATATCGAAAGGAACAGTCCAGGCAGCCTTGATAATCGGATAGAAAGTGGAAAGCAACAAGGCAACTGTCAGAATACAGGCACCGGTAATGGCCAGAGTTCTGGCTTTTTTCGCAGAGGCGGGCTTGCCGTCTCTTAATATACCGCCTGCCAGAGCACCCATCAAGGTGACGGAAATGGCCGAAATACAACACAAAAACCCTTCCGGATCAAAAGTTTTGCCATGTAGTCTTCCGGGAAGCACCAACCTGTCGATGTATGCGTTGATACCGTTGACCGGATCAAGCAGACCTGCCCCCTGTCCGGGAACCGGAACCCAAAGTTGAATAACCATGATGGAAAGAAGAATCCCTGCCAGCCAGATAATTCTGGATTTCATGTTTTTGGTGAATATCACGATGGTTGCAGCAAAGAAATAGGCGAAACCAATCTGTCCAAGAACACTGGCAAATCTGATATCAGATAATTCATGAGGCCTGCGAAGGAGCCCATTGTACAAAATTCCGAATATGATCAGGAGGATTCCCCGTTTGGCAGCTTTGATGAACAAAGCATTTTTGTCGGCACCTTTTTCAATTTTGGATGATATTGCGTAAGGAATTGCAACCCCCGAAATAAACATGAACAGCGGGAAGATCAGGTCTTCGAAGTGGAATCCGTCCCACCTGACATGTTCCATCTGTTCAGCCACGACATTAAGCCAGCTCCAGTCCAGAACTTTTGCCAGTCCGACGATTAAACTTCCACCGCCAATAATCCAAAGCATGTCGAAACCGCGCAGTACATCAAGGGATGCAAGGCGTCCATTCTGCTTGTCAGTTTGAATTTGATTTTGCATTTGGTTGAATTGTTATTAAGTAATTCGTAGTTAATTCTTCCAAAGATATTTAATTATGAAATAAAAAGGCTTGCCATAAAGCATTTTTTGATCCTGTTCGGAAATGGATTGTGCCAATTTGTCAATGTTTCCATCCTATGGCGTTTCCCATTTTGGATAATATATGCTAATGTATTGTAATTTAATTAAATACGACTTGTTGGCTTCGTTCCGTTCTACACATTCCTTCCTTGTATTGAAAAATATTTTCTGCCTGCCGAATGGCCAGGAGGCTGAAGTATCTAATGCCATTAATACCATCTGTCTTTATTTTTTCTGTCGTTTTGTCACATCGGATGACAATTGGTTCTATAACCAGGATAGAATTGCAGTCAAAACCGCAAAAAAACAGTGACATCGAGAATTGGCACAAAGATTGATCGAATGGAAGCATAAGATAGATAAATACAACAAAAAATATTAATAGTAAATACAGAAAAAAATGGGAAAAATTATTGGAATTGACTTAGGGACAACCAATTCGTGTGTTGCCGTCATGGAAGGCAACGAACCTGTTGTAATCCCCAATAGTGAAGGTAAGCGCACAACACCTTCCATTGTGGCTTTTGTCGACAATGGCGAGCGTAAAGTTGGTGATCCTGCCAAACGTCAGGCAATCACCAATCCAACAAAAACGATCTCTTCGATCAAAAGATTTATGGGTGAGACTTACAACCAGGTCAGCAAGGAGATCGGTAGAGTTCCTTTTGCCGTGATTCAGGGTGATAACAATACTCCCCGCGTTAAAATAGATGACAGGTTTTATTCTCCACAGGAAATTTCTGCCATGATTCTTCAGAAGATGAAGAAGACTGCTGAGGATTATCTTGGCCAGGAAGTAACGGAAGCTGTCATTACTGTTCCCGCTTATTTCAATGACTCCCAACGTCAGGCGACCAAAGAGGCAGGCGAAATCGCCGGATTGAAAGTACGCAGGATCATCAATGAGCCTACTGCTGCCTCACTGGCATATGGCTTGGACAAGATGCACAAAGACATGAAAATTGCCGTATTTGACCTTGGTGGCGGAACTTTTGATATTTCTATCCTGGAATTGGGAGAGGGCGTATTTGAAGTGAAATCTACCGACGGCGATACCCACCTGGGTGGAGATGATTTTGATCAGGTAATTATTGACTGGCTGGCTGATCAGTTCAAATCGGATGAAGGGATCGATCTGCGCAAAGATCCAATGGCGCTTCAGCGTCTGAAAGAAGCTGCAGAAAAGGCCAAAGTTGAACTTTCAAGTTCTACCCAAACGGAGATCAATCTTCCGTATATCATGCCTGTCAACGGAATTCCAAAGCACCTTGTTAAAAGTCTGACGCGCGCTCAGTTTGAAAAACTGGCTGATTCGCTGATCAATGCGACCATGGAGCCTTGCCGCAAGGCGCTTCAGAATGCAGGATTGACTGTCAATGACATTGATGAGGTAATTCTGGTGGGTGGTTCTACCCGTATTCCTGCCATTCAGGAAAAAGTGCAGAAACTATTTGGTAAGGCTCCGTCGAAAGGAGTTAATCCCGATGAGGTAGTAGCAGTTGGAGCCGCCATTCAAGGAGGCGTTCTTACCGGGGAGGTAAAAGATGTTCTTTTGCTGGACGTCACTCCACTTTCTTTGGGTATTGAAACCATGGGAGGTGTAATGACCAGGCTGATTGAGTCCAATACCACCATCCCAACAAAAAAATCCGAAACATTTACGACAGCTTCAGACAACCAGCCTTCTGTTGAGATCCATGTGCTTCAGGGCGAACGCCCGATGGCTGCCGGGAATAAAACCATTGGCAAGTTTCATTTGGATGGTCTTCCACCAGCACAACGCGGAATTCCGCAAATTGAAGTTTCTTTTGACATTGATGCCAATGGAATTCTTCATGTGACTGCCAGGGACAAGGCCACAAGCAAAGAGCAATCCATCCGTATCGAAGCTTCATCAGGTTTAAGTGACGACGAAATCAAACGGATGAAGGAGGAAGCAGCTGCCAATGCCGAAACCGACAAACAGGCAAAGGAGCAGGTTGAAAAACTTAACCATGCCGATTCGCTGATTTTCCAGACCGAAAAACAGATGAAGGAGTTTGGCGATAAATTGCCGGAAGATAAGAAAGCTCCGATTGAGACAGCCCTGAACAAATTGAAAGAGGCATATAAAAATAAGGATTTCAGCGCAATTGATGCAGCTACCAATGAGTTGAATGAAGTCTTTCAGGCTGCCTCACAGGAGATGTACAATGCTGCAAATGCCCAGGCAGGTCAACAGGGTGCCCCAAATGAGGGACAATCATCCCAGCAAAAAGGAAACAAAGGTGACGGTGAAGTTACTGATGTGGATTTTGAAGAGGTCAAGTAAACAGGCATACCATGCATAAAAAAATAGGGGTCTCAATTTTTGAGACCCCTATTTTTTTTGACTTGGGTTAATTCTCCCTATTTTTTTGGAGCAGCCGGTTCATCTTTGAAAAAGATTGGCCAAATGTTCGGTTTTGGAAAACTTATTCCTTTGTTACTGCCTCTAAAGGCACCTGTTACATCTTGATCTGCGCCGAAATAATACATTGGCCAGCCTTTATAGGTCAATTGTTTTTTGCCGACAGCGGTGATGCTTCCAAACTGAGTCTTGTCGAGGATCGAGGGTACTACAATCTTATCGGTTTCATAGATTGGCCAGACACCGTTGTTGGTGAGGTCTGCCTTTGTGTATTTGTTAATATTGGTACTGTCCTTGTAATAAGAGTATAATGTACGTCCCACCAAATCAGTGAAATATACAGTTGCACCTGCGCCTTCAGTATAGACATTGGCAGAAGAGACAATGTAATTCTTAGCATCGGAACCAACTAACTGCTGCTTGGCGATCATGATGGTATAATCCGGCTTGGCCACAAACCAAAGTCCGCTGACACCATCTCCCGTTGTTTGGGTGGCTGCTTCATGCACGCCTGCAGGGGCATAATAATACAAAGGCCAACCTTTGTAAGTGATCTGTGCTCCACTTGCAGTGGTTACTGTAGAAAAATCAGCCAAAGCAAGTCCGGGAGCAAGTTTCTCGGCTGTGATTCCACTCACAAAAAAGACCGGCCAGTTGGTGGTGCATCCCCCTGTGCAATTGTTCGCACCATTGGAATCCATAGCGAAAAAGTACAAGGTGTTCCCGTTATTGTCCATCAGGTAACTTCCAAGTGCTGTCGAATTTCCCAAATTGACCAAATAGGGACTTGAGGTGTCAGATTTTTGACACTGTGTAAGTACCAATCCTGCTGCTATCAGCATAATGGTAAACGAAAGAAGGTATAGTTTTCTCATCGACTGAAATTTT
>SESG01013877.1_pt1 | contig 11106 bp, 4 predicted proteins | sample 3171421 | NCBI WGS metagenome assembly SESG01 (sample SAMN10866946, study PRJNA518727) | freshwater metagenome | biome: subpolar coniferous forest; feature: holomictic lake; material: water; isolation source: holomictic Lake 227, 6 m and 8 m depth | place: Canada: near Kenora, Ontario | collected... | reverse complement strand
ACCTAAAAAGTTAGAACTATAAGCCCCAGTAGCCATTAGACCTGACATATTTCCAATAAAATTTGAGTCCGGAGCAACAGCATTAACTGTAAAATATTTATCAACTCCATCTCCTATACTAAGAGCTGTATTTCCTGCTCCAAGTGAAAATAGGAATCCATCACCATTCGTATGTCCTGTCACAGCTTTAAATTTAACAGAAAGTCCATCACAAACAAGTTGAGGAGAACCAGTAATACTCACACTAGAAGTTAAAGGACAATCTCCATTAAAATCTTGGTAAGAAAAAGTATCTGTCGTTCCTGTACTGTCTATTGTTATCAAAAGCATATTAGGTGTAGCTCCTGTATATGTACCAGACATACTTATATCATTTAATCCTGTGCCTGATTGAATTGGTGTATAGGAAATACTACTAGGGGTAGGAACTCTTACATCTAATTTAGCAGTCGGAGTTTTTGTGCCTATACCAACATTTCCAGATAAATCAATTTTAATACCACTTGATCCTCCACCTGTCAATATTCCAGAGAAAGAGTTATATCCAGAACCCGTCGAAGTAATCAAACCTTTATTAAGAATGATACTTCCTGATGAAGAAGATATCATCTCCCAGACTGTACTAAAATCCCATCCACTATAAGTAGCCACACTTTTCATTTGAGATGTTGTTTTACCGCTGGCATAATTATCTGTAGATTGTCCTGAAGTTTCCATATCCCAATATGAATTTGTAACTGTCGCCCCTCCGTCATCAAAACCAGAGAAACCACCGACATTCGTTGTCCCGGTCACGGCACCTGTCGAGTAAGAATTTATAATTATATTGCTTGATACATACCCCGTAAAACCACCAACGCCATTACCACCACTCACAGATCCAGTTGCGTATGAATTCTCTGTTGAGCCAGTAGAACCAGATATACCCCCAACAAGACCTCCGATATCTCCGCTTGTTCCACCATCTACATTAGCTTCAGAGTAACTTCCATAAATTGAACCCCCATTATTCCATCCTATCAATCCACCTATTTCCCAGTCACTACCTTTTATATTACCTGTTGTATAAGAATTTGTTACTGAACTACTACTATTGTCATATCCAATTAAACCTCCCACATCCCCTAACCCTATTATATTAACATTCATCAATCCAACATTTTCAATAGTAGCACCACTTGTCTCTCCAAATAGTCCAACATCATAATATGTAGGAAGATTGATATATAAATTTGAAATCGTGTGACCATTACCGTTGAATGTACCGGTAAAGTTACTTCCGTATGGAGTACTTGTACTATTGTCATATGTGTATCCGATAGGCATAAATCCAGCTCCACTATTCCAAGTCGTAGTCTCAGAACAGTCAATATCATTGGCCAAATAATAACTCAAAGTGACATCATTATTCATATCTTGAAGTTCTGAACAAGAAGTAATAGCTGTACCTGAAGTGGAAGGAAGAGTCTGAGCTTTCAAGGTAGGAGTGAGTGCATCATTACTAAAATGTGCTTTTCCAGAAACATCAAGCTTGGCCTGAGGAACCAAAATCCCAAGTCCAACATTTCCAGCAAAATAATTATCTCCTGTACCTGTTGAAGAGATCAATCCTTTATCAAGAACAACTTTACTGCTTGTAGTATTTAATGGGGATTTCCAAATACTTCCAAAATCCCAACCTGAGAAAGTACTCTGAGCTGACATATCCAATGAAGTCATACCGGTACCACCAGCACTAGATGACTGACCTGAAGTTTCAGTATCCCAATAAGAAGAAGTCACAGTTGTAGACCACTTATAACCATCGAATCCACCAACAGCAGTACTACCTGAGACAGCCCCTGTACTATAACTATTAGTTATAGAAGTTCCATTATCACCTCCCACAAAACCACCTATATTACTTCCTGTTCCAGTAACGGAACCAGTTGCATATGAATTTTCAATTACTCCTTGGTTCCAACCAGCTAGACCTCCAACATTTGAATTTCCTGTTACATCCGCTGTACTATACGAAGTATAGATAGAGTCAAGACCATCATTAGCACCAACCAACCCTCCTGTATAAGAGTCCCCATGAACCACTCCAGTACTATATGAACCAGTTATTGTTCCATAGTTTCCACCTGCTAATGCTCCAGTATAATTTGTCCAACTAGAAGATGCTACATTTGAGATATTTACATCCTCTAATCCAACATTAAATATTTGAGAACCTACAGCAGTTAAACCAAAGAGTCCAACTCCTGAACCATTTGTATCTATTAAACTAATATATAATTTTGTAATTTTATGACCTTGACCGTCTAAGATTCCGGTGAATCCTCCGTTACCTTGATTACCAACTGGGGTAAATCCATCACCGCCATTCCAAGTAGAAGTTGCAGAACAATCGATATCATTGGCTAAGTAGTAGCTTGCCGTCAAATCTAAATTCATATCTTGAAGCTCTGTACAAGAAGTGATCGCTGTACCCGTCGGAGTACTGATTGTAGGAGCTCTTAAAGTTGGTGGAATTGTAGTTCCGAGGAAAACTGACTTACCTAGAACTTCAAACTTTGAACTTGGGTTAACTATACCAATACCGATTCGTCCACCACTTGAAGCTGTGATGGATGGGTCAGTTGTTATGTCTGAATGTAAACCAGTTCCAAAAAGTATTCCACCTAAGTTCATCGCATTAGCTGTCGCTCCTGGAAGAGAAATATTTGTACCAATGATAATATTATTTGAACCGATATTATTTGAGCCAGGATTATAACCCGCATTATATCCAATCAAATTTGAGTAAGAAGCATTGGAAGCTCCGTAACCAGAATTTATTCCTATAAAGTTAGAATAAGAAGCGTTGGTTGCATTTTTTCCTGAAGCATCTCCTATAAAGTTCGATTCCGTTGCATTGGTTGCACTATCTCCAGAATGTTGACCTATAAAATTTGATACAGCAGCAGAAGAGGCTCCATAACCAGAATAATAACCTAAGAAGTTAGATAAAGAGGCACTCGTTGCTCCGTAACCTGCATACGGACCAAAGAAGTTTGAATTTGTTGTTGATGTTACTCCACTCCCTGCACCAGTCAAACCTGTTGAGAAAAGATTAGAGCTATTTACAATTGAAATCGGTGGTGTCGTCCAACTAGGAGCAACAGTTGTTCCCCCTGATGTTAATATTTGACCAGTAGTTCCATTTGTAAGTTTGGCTGTAGTTCCTGCTCCTGACTGATAAAGAACTTGTCCTCCCGATCCTCCAGAAATATTTGCAGCTGTACCAGTTGTGTTCTGATTAAGAGTTGGAATATCTGCTGCTACTATTGCACGCAAAGATGGTACACCTGTTGTACCATTTGGAGTTGCCCAAAAATAATTTGCTGAACCAGAAGTAAAAGCAGGAGCATAAGAAGTTGAGGCAGTGTAAGCTGCTGAACCAAGAGTTCCTCCTGTAGTAACAGTAAGAGTTTGACCTGCAGCAATATTTAAAGTATTAGTTCCATTATTTGTAACAGTAAGTCCATTGTAAGTTTTTGTAGTCAATGCTTCATTACCAGCCAGAGTAGCTAGTGTACCTGTCGTCGGTAAAGTTACAGTTCCTGCTCCTGCAACTGGGGTCGCATCAAGAATTGTTGAACCAGAAGTTGAACCCGCAATTATGAGCTTACCGACAGCTCCAGTTGAACCAAAAGTTTTCGCACCAGTGACTGTTTGTATTCCAGACAAAAGCATATCACCACCAACATAAGATTCAAAAGCAGTGTCACCTGCATTTCTTCTTATTGAATACCCTGCTGGAATAGTAATGCCAGTAACATTGTTTGATGTAGGAGAAGTGACTATGATCTGCTTGTCAGAGACAGTACTCGTCGTCGAGAGGATAGTTGCATTCGCATCTTGAATCGTAAAAGTTCTAGCTGTAGTACCAATACCAGTTATAGCAAAAGTTCCATCACCGATTTCACTCCAAGGGTGTCCAGGGTTTGGAGTAGTAGCTTGAACTATTTGAAAGACAGAAGATACAACTACAGCTAAAAGTATTAAATCAAATGCGTAGTGGAAGAGAAGAGCCTGATGACTACCGTTAAGAATCATCCTGTGAATTTTATGAAAAAATGTATTTTTAAAATCTAAAAAATTGTGGTACTTTTTTTCAAACATAATACTCGATTGTTATCTGTATATTATATCATTTAGGTATATAAAAAAACAGTAAAATATCAAGTATTTTTCATACTTTTTTTATAAATAAGTGGATAACTTTTTTTTGTAAAATATTTATTTTGGTCCCTCCATAAATCACCCACTTTATAGCATTAAAATGACTCTTAGAAGCATAAATTTCACACAAAATGAAAAAATAATTAAAAAAATAATTTTAGATGCTTTATATCCTAAAATTTTTAGATATTTATAAGAAAAAATCAAAAAACATAAAATAATTTATGTAAAATTAAAAAAATAATTTTAAAAAAAATTATTTATATTATTTTTTTTCAGATGGTTACAAATATTTTACCTAACTTGCCAACCAAGAGAGGAAATCTTTGAATTTATTTTCTCCATTATTGGATTTATTTTTTCGTCTGTCAAAGTTTTTTCGTAAGATTGAAAAACTAGACGATAAGCATAGGAAGTTTTTCCATCCTTACTGAATGAATCAAAAAGATATGGTTCTTTAATCAAAAGGTCCGTCCCTTCTTCTATTAAAATATTTTTTAATTTATTTTTATCCTCATCAGATGGTACCCAGACAGCGATATCTCGAGAGATAAATGGATAGAGTGACCACATTTTGAAAGGTTTTAGAATTGAATTAGAATTTGAATTGATAAATTCCCCCTGCGAAACATTCTTTGTTATAAATTCTTCCAAGCTAAATTCTATAATTCCCTTTTTATCTCCATAAGCAACATGTACTTCCTCCTTGTCTTTATAAAATACAGTCCCTATCTCAAAAATTTTAATACTATTCATATCAAGAAGAGGCAAATTTAAAGTATTTAATTTTATACTTTCTTTCAAACCATCTGTTATATTATTTCTCAAGAAATTTTTACCCATAGCAGAAGACAGGACCTCCACTTCTCCCTTGTCTCGAAAAGCATAAGTCATGACTTCGCTATATCCATCATTCAAAAGTTTATTGCGAGCAACAAGCATTTTATAAAAAATTCCACTTTTTGTATTTTCATTTTTAATGACTGGTAATGTCTCAGGAAGCTTGTCATACCCTATAACCCTTATAACTTCTTCTACGAGGTCGTGAGGGCCTCCTAGGTCAAGTCTAAGTGCTGGGATTTGTATATCAAAGTCGCCATCATTATCTTTGTATGAAAAATTTAATTTATTCCAAACACCTTCTATCTCTTTCTTAGAGAATTCTGAACCCAATCTTTTGTTTATATAATCTACAGAAACTTTTACACTTTTGCTTTCTGATTTTTTCGGATAGACATCTACCACATTTTCAACTTCTCCTTGAGCTAAAGAGTAGATCATATCAGTTACAGCGTCCATAACTAGAGAACAAAGTTCTGGACTTATCTCATTCTCATATCTCTTCACTGCGTCTGTCAAAATATTTATTTTCTTTGAAGTTTTTCTGGTTGTTGTTGGATTAAAGTTCGCAACTTCGATAACAATATTTTTAGTATTCATATCTACTTCAGCTCTTGTTCCTCCTTTTATTCCAGCTATAGCAAGAGGATACTTTTCATCAGCAATAACTAAAATAGATTCATCGAGTTTTATTTCTTTTTTATCAAGAGTTGTTATAGTCTCACCTTCTATTCCATTTCTAACTATAAGACTTTCACTTTCTAGCTTATTTAAGTCAAAGCAATGTATAGGCTGACCTAAGTCATACATCACAAAATTCGCTGTATCCACAACGTTATTTATAGGTTTTTGACCTATTGCCTTTAGCTTTTCTTTGAGCCACTCAGGACTCTCTCCTACTTTTATATTCCTAACTATTCGTCCCATATAGCGAAGACACTTTTCATCTTCAATTTTTATTTTTAAATTAGTCGGTTTTTTTTCAAAATTATTAAAACTTTTTTCTTTAATTTTCAGATCAAAAATCATCGAGACTTCCTTTGCTATACCCCAATGAGATAGACAGTCGTGAGCTCTATCTGGCAAAACTTTAATATCAAAAATTGTATCCTCTCCTACTTTTTCATAATCTTCTACTTCGAAAGAATGAAAAATAATCCCCTGTGATATCTCTTCAGGTGAAGGTAATTTTTCTTCAAAATAATTCTGTAGCCAACTGTTTGAAATTTTCATAAATTAAATTTGGTTAAATCTTAAGTCTCCTTGGTAAGCCGTACGGATATCTGACATCAGGTATTTGATAACCATCAATCTCTCTAGTCCTGGACCAAAGGCAAAGCCTTGATACTTAGTAGAATCAATACCACACTTATCGAGAACATTTGGATGTACCATCCCTGCTCCCCCCATCTCTATCCATCGTCCTTTATATTTCAAATCAAACTCAATAGACGGCTCTGTGAATGGAAAAAAGCTTGGGCGAAAACGTAAGTTAATATCTTCTCCTAACATTTTTTTATAAAAATATGAAAGTGTCCCCTTCAAGTTTGCCATTGAAATATCTTCCCCAATGAACAATCCTTCTATCTGATAAAATTGCATTTCATGCGTAGCATCTGTCGCCTCATTTCTAAAAACTTTACCTGGTGCAATGATAGCAAATGGTGGCTTCTTACCACTCTTTGCAAATTCTTCCATATATCGAATCTGGACAGATGAAGTATGTGTGCGTAAAACCTTATCAAGACTCCCCTTAATATAAAAAGTATCTTGCATATCACGAGCAGGATGATCCTTAGGTACATTTAAAGCATCGAAGTTATGATATATATCTTCAAGTTCAGGGCCAGTCGCAACTTCAAATCCAAGCTCTGTAAAAATCTTTACAGTATCATTTATTATAACTGACAGTGGATGTTCTCTTCCTTTTTGATTATCTTCATTCATTTTAATTTTAATTTTAATTTAAATTTCTCTTTTTCTTAACAAGCAACTGTTCTCTCCTTTATAGACTAAAGTAAATTTATTGCCGTATTTATCTTCCAGATGTGTCTTTCTTAAATCACTACGAAAAGCACTTTCAAAGATTGCTTTGAATTCTTCATGTGAGAGTCTTATCTCTAAATGCTCTAAATAAGCCTTTAAAATATCACTTCCTTCGTCATATTCTACTTCATAACCATGAATAATTTTTTTAGTCATAATGGAAATATATCACAAAAATAGCTTTTTTGGAAACAGCTATTTGACGATTACACTCCAAACAAACGCTTAGCTAGTTTGCAATATTCACACTCCATAGAACCTGTGCCATACGGTTTGAAATTACATTTTCTATCCACAAATGATCCTCCAGACAATGCTTCGTCATAAGTCTTAATATCTTTTTTAAGTAAATCTATCTGCTCATCTGTCACCCTCGTCTGATACATAGCATTTTTATCTCCCGCTTCAGCTTCTAAAAATAATAATCTTGAATTGGTTACTTTTATGTCATCATTATTCCCTTTTAAAAGATATGAATACATAGAGAGCTGACGCATCATATCAGACATTTGACCTTCTTCATTTATCTTCTCTATTACCCCTTTTGTTTTTACAGAACCAGTTTTAAAATCAGTAACATATATCTCACCTGATGGTAAATATTCCGTGAGGTCTATCTTGCCGTACATCAAAAGATTCGGGAAATTCTTCCTATCTACAAATGACACAGAGCGCTCTGACTTGTAGTCTTTCTCTAAGAGAGAATAATAATTTTTAATCCAATTTGAGACTGCAATATAAGCATCTTTTGAGAGTTTTCTAATATCATTCTCATCTTTCACTCCTTCTCTATCTAATTCAAAATTAATTCTATCTTTTATTTCTTTTTCATTTGGTAATTTTTCAGAATTTAAAATATATTCTATTGTCGCATGAACAGCTGTCCCCAAAGACAGGTGAACCATCTTTACTTCTGGAAGTCTAAGAAAGTTTCTAAAATACCATTTCCAAGAACATTCGAAAAAATTATTCAGCATCGATACAGAAACTTTAATACTACTATAATTATCTTTTACTAATTTTTTTATTTCCGTCACCATATTACCTTCTTTTAAAATACTTTGACTGACATAAACTTCAGGACCAATAGCGAGTATTTCTTTCTCTGTCTCTTCTGCCGTTTTTTTAATAAAATGTAAATCTTCTAAATCTTTAATTATCGTCGCTACTTCCATCACTGAGCTATTATAATTCAGAACTGCATAAGAAAGAGTGCAAAATTCTTTTGCACGAGTTATCGCTACATAAAGTTCACGTTTCGCCATTTCGATATTTCTTTTGCTTATATGTTCTTTTATTTTCTCTGGCAAAGTAAAGCCTCCTCTCCTCTCAGACATCAGAGTCTCCTCATTCATATGAGCCACCCAGACGCATTCGTATTCTAACCCCTTAGATTTATGCAAAGTCATGACATTAATACCAGAGTCAGATCCAAATTTTGCAAGCTCTATATGGGTATTATATGACTCTAAGCGGTCTATATATTCTAAAAATGAAGCTAAGGTAGCCTTTTTATTCTTCTCTTCAAAAAGAGTTGCCAGGTGTATAAAGCTTCGGACTATCTCAACTCTCGTCAATAATTCATCACTAGACTTTGCGCTATTTATTAAAAGCTCATTACCGATATGACTGACTATACTACTAGGCAATTCCCCTTGAGAAGTATTTATAAAACCTTCCAATCTTTTTCCCCATTTAGAAACAGGATTCTCTCCAGCGAAAAGCCCATCAGAAGATCCAAAAGAAATTAATTCTTCGATAGTCAATTTATCTGGTTTTGTATTTTTCAAAAAATTGTGAGCAGACAGATATGGTATCTCACTTGTCTTGTCTAGGATTGATTTAGAAATAGAAACAACATCAGAAGGGTTAACAATTATATTTAAAACATTTCTAAAAAAGTCGCCTTCTATAACAGAGAACAAAGATAAATTCTTACCAGAAGATACAGGGAGACCCATGTCAGAGAGAATCGAGATAGCAGAACGAACATTATAATTCTTGGGAACGAGTAGAGCACATTCACTTGGATCCATACCTTCTTCTATTTTTTGTTTGAAATATAATCCTGCTCCGATAATTTCATCCCGAGGATATGAATACCCGGAAAGCATTATCTTATGATCCCCCTTTTTATTACTCTTCAATTTCTCATCTGTAATAGAACTCTTGAGTAAACTATCAGCGATATCCAAGATGGGTGATGTCGAACGATAATTCTCTGTAAGAACTATCTTTTTAGCTGTTCCGAAAAAATGTTGGAACTCTGTAAAATAATCAAGTGAAGCACCAGAAAAGGCGTATATAAGCTGACGATCATCCCCTACTACAAAAATATTTGGCTTCTCTTCATTACCCCATACTGCCTTGAGGAAGCTATTCTGAATACCACTTGAGTCTTGGTGTTCGTCTACTAATACGTACAGATAATTCTCTTTTATATCACTACTGACTTCTTCATAATCTTCGACTAGCTTTACTGCATACTCTAAAACATCATCATAGTCTATGAGAGATCTTTCCTTTTTACTCTTCTCGTATAATTCATAAAAAGAAACAACTTCCTTAGTCCTGTCTAGTTGATCTATCTTCTTCTCTGCTTCTTTTTTTAATTTACCCTTACTCTCACCACGAGTAGATATATTGTCAGGATCTTCTTTTATCTTTTTTATATCGTCTTCAATATTTAAGAGAAAAACTTCAGCTGTGATGCGCTCGCGTTTAAGTATTGAAACCAATTGTTTTAAGTCACTGAAATACATCGAAGGATTTCCTCTTGGAGAGATATATTCCCAATCATTATTATTCAATATTTCATCTACGAGAAAAACTGCTTCATTATCCGTCAATAATTCTGGTAAGGATGAAAAGTCTAAAAGCTCATAATGCTTTTCTATTAAATTATAAGCAAAACTATGAAAAGTAGAGATAGTGACATTCCTAGCGTCAGATCCGATATATTCTTCAAGTCTTTTCTTCATAGCAGAGACTCCGGAATTGGTAAAGGTAAGACAGAGTATACTATCTGCTGATGTATCAGTCTTCTTTAATATATTGCCTATTCTTAAGGTTAAAATCTGAGTTTTACCTGTTCCAGGACCTGCTACTACCATAACTGGTCCATCGATAGTCTCAACTGCATCGAGCTGGGCTTTATTTAATTTATTGAAAGCAATATCAAATTCTTTATTACTCATATACGTCTATTATATCATTTATAAATTTATTATCTGAGGAGTCACAATGCTTCCAAACCATTCACGAGAAAACTTACCAAAAACAGAGCTCTCTTTGGTTATCAATATTTCAATATCACTATTGTGTTCAAAGAAAGCTTCCCTTTCAGAAAATTCTAAAAAGTACTCAGACAAATATTTTGGTATTAAATCCTCTTGATAAACCCAAGTCTTAATATGGGGGAAAACTTTTTTGAAATCATCTCGAACAATTCCATAATGAGTACAGAGAAGTGCTCCACTTACTATATCACTACCTATCATATCTTTGAAATATTTTATATATGAATATGTATCCCCTCCATTTTCTACAAGGTAAGCTAGTTGAGGCAGCGGTATCTTTATATAATTTTTAACATTTTCACTTAGAAATTTTTCATAGACTTTTGATTCACAAGTCCGAGGTGTAGCAAAGACAACAACTGGACTTTGCTTATCGATTGACTCTACTGTAGGTCTGACAATTCCAAAAAGAATTCTACCGAAATACTTTTCATCTTTCCAATCACGCAAACGATCGTAAATAGTAGAACTGATAGTATTACAAGCTAGGACTACTCCCATACATTTTTTCTCTCCATAAAGATAATCGAGAGCACGAGTCGCAATGAGAAAAAGTTCATCGGGAGTCTTGCCTCCAAATGGGACATTGGCTTGATCACCAAGAAATATATAGCTGTAATCTGGAAGCTTTTCTTTTAAATGCTTCAAAACCCAGAGACCCCCTAATCCTGAATCAAAAATCCCAATACTGCCTTTATTCATATAGATATTA
>SESG01033767.1_pt1 | contig 11108 bp, 8 predicted proteins | sample 3171421 | NCBI WGS metagenome assembly SESG01 (sample SAMN10866946, study PRJNA518727) | freshwater metagenome | biome: subpolar coniferous forest; feature: holomictic lake; material: water; isolation source: holomictic Lake 227, 6 m and 8 m depth | place: Canada: near Kenora, Ontario | collected... | reverse complement strand
AGGTGCGGAAGCTCGAGTTTGTTCTGGCGGATGCCATAAAGAAGGGCCGCGACAAAGTGATAACCATGGGCGGGATAGGGACAAACCACGGGCTTGCCTCGGCTATATTCTGCAAGAAGCTGGGGCTGCGGTGCAAACTTCTGCTCTTCCACCAACCGCTGAACGCTTATGTAAAAAGAAACCTGCTCCTGTTTTTGAAATACGGGGCGGAACTGGTGTACTTCAAGGGCGTGTTCAGAACCGCGGCCACACTACTTTTCACGCAGCGTCTTCTAAATCCGCGGGCATATATTATCGGCGCGGGGGGATCATCGCCCCTCGGTACCTTAGGCATTGTGAACGCGATGTTTGAGCTAAAAGAGCAGATAGACGCAGGCGTTCTCCCGGAGCCGCGTTATATCTTCTGCCCTCTGGGATCAAACGGAACCATGGCAGGATTGTCGTTAGGCGCGATGCTTGCCGGGCTCTCTACTACCGTCATCGGCGTGCGCGTGACCATGGACGCCGTCGGACCGATCTCTATCGCAACCGCAAAAACGGTGGAGAACCTTATGCGAAAAACATACGCGCTATTGAAGAAACATTCCCGCCGCGTGCCGGACATTACGATCCCGCCCCAGCGGGTGATCGACGACTATGTCGGTGAGGGATACGGCTGCGCCACCATAGAATGCAGGGATGCACTCGCCCTCATGAATGATCGGGAGGGGATAGTCCTTGATCCTACCTATACCGCCAAGACTTTCGCGGCACTGTGCGATTTTATTAAAACTCCGGGCCATGAAAAAGAACCGATACTCTTCTGGCATACATATAGCTCGGCGGACATGACTAAACAGGAGCAATCTGTAGATTACCGGGCGCTGCCGCCGGTGCTAAGACGCATTTATGAAACCGAAATTAAGGAGACGATGTAACCATGGACATGATGTCTGTTCTGGAAAGGATCGCGCTCCCGCGCTCCAACCATAGCGATGCCCTCGAGAGAACCGCGTCTTACCTCAAGGATGTTCTAACATCGTGGGGCATCCCATTTACCGTGCAGGAATTTCCCCTGCGCCCTTATTTCATGCTCTTCGTGGGTATAACAATATTAATCCTCGCATTGGGTTTTGCCTTCGCGGTATATAAGAAACGGCCAGTGGCTGCACTGATTCTGGCACTGGCCATACCGACGATCCTCGTCCTGGAATACGAGTTCTTCATGCCGGTTACGTCATGGCTGGTGCAGAAAGAAGGGGAAAACATCATCATGCATTTCCCCTCTTCCTCGGCAGTGCGCGAGCTCATCTTCTGCGCGCATTACGACTCCAAAACTGATTTCTGGGATCACATCCAGCGTGCCAGATTATACCAATTTATCCCTGTCGCCATCTTGATGAGTATTCTTCTCGCTCTCTGGACTTTCTTCGTACGGCGGAAGGCAGCCCTTTCGAAAAAAATTCCAAGGATATTCACGCTGTTGCTTGCAGGGATTTTTGTGTTTTACATTGGTCTGCTGGCGCTAGGCTTCGGCGGATTCGTCTTTGTCCCGGAACGAAATAGTAGTTACGGCGCGGTGGATAACGGGGCGGCGGTGGTGTCTCTGCTGGCGCTTGCCAGGGACATACAAGAAAAAAAGATCGATATAGGATCATCCAGTGTGACGATTCTTTTCACGGCGGGCGAGGAAGTGAACCTGCAGGGGGCTCATCAGTACGTGAAGGAATTCATAAACATCGACCGCCGTAAGGAAAAAATACCGCGCTATTGCGTGAACCTGGAACTGGCGGGACAGAAGGGAAACCTTTTTTATGCCCGTAATGCCGGCGTATTTTTAAAGTTCTATCCCGCATCTCCCGAACTGGTTTCAAGAATTGAATCATCCTGGTTCTCTGTCACCGGAGGGACGGTTGATACAGAGAAAGCAATCACGGACGATTCGCAGCGTTTCATGGCCGCGGGAATCCCGTCGATCACCATAGGGTATAACGGTGTTCCGGGGATGGGCATGGGTGGATTTCATAGCGAGAAAGACAATATGAGCAGGGTCAATCCAGATAACCTCGCGCTTATGGTGAAGATGCTGGAGAAATTCATCGAAGGATTCCGGTGAGGTTATAGTATAAACTAATAAAATCAAGTTTTAAGCACCAGTCATATATTCCTGCACGTTTTCCTCACCTGGTTTATACACCCTGATTCCCTCGGCATAAAACAACTGTTCGATTGACTTAAGCTCCGCATCCATGGGTACGCGTAACTCAGTAATCTCCGGGAGCCCCAGCCAGCGGCGTTTGTTTGCTCCCATGGGGTGATAAGGGACTATGGTCAGAAAAGGGATCCCCAGCTCGCGAAGAAAGCCTGCCCAGCCTTTTATATTATCGTACCCATCGGTCATTCCCGGTATCAGGGGAAGGCGTGGCCAGATAAAAGGCCCTTCCTCCCTGTGACAGTTATCCACAAGGGACTTCAGGTTATTTTTGATCACTGTGTTTTCTGCACCGCATAATAGACGGTGCTGCTCTGCGTCAAATACTTTGATATCGAAGAGCACCAGTTGCAGCTCCTGGAGAAGAGGCCGCAGCTTTTCTAAATTAAATAATCCGCAGGTCTCCAAAGCGACATCAATTCCTTCGGCGCGTAAAGACTTGCCCAGTCTGGTGGCAAAATCAGGATAGAGTGTTGGTTCACCGCCGGTAAAGGTCACGCCGCCTCCGGATGTTCTGAAAAGAGAGAATTCGGGACGCAACTTCTCGATGAGTTCTTCCGCAGACAGTGAAATACCGAAGCGAGTCATGGCGCCTGAGGGACAACTATCGGTACAGGTAAAGCAGTAACGGCAGAGTTCCGCGTTTCTTTTCCCTGCTTCCGGCAAGGCGTGCTCCGGGCATTTTTCTACACACTTTCCGCAGTTAATGCAAAGATGGGCTTTGAAGGCTATCTCTGCTTCCGCCTTCCAGGATTCTATGTTCTGACACCAGATGCACCGCAAGGGGCAGCCCTTGAAAAAGACCAGGCTCCGTATCCCCGGACCGTCATGAAGGCAGAAATGCTGCAAGGCGATGATGAGCGGCTCAGACGATCCCATGGACAGTCCGCTCTATGATCTCGTCTTGTACATCGGGCTGAAGATCGTTGAAGTAGGCGCAATAGCCGGCAACGCGCACAACAATACCCGGGTAGGATGACGGATCTTTCTTCGCCGCCATCAGTGTTTTGGCATCGAGTATATTGACCTGAACCTGCATTCCTCCGCTGGCAAAATAATGTTTGAAGAGATTAACCAGAGCGTTGCGCCCCGTCTCCCCCTGGACAATTTGCTTGTCAAACTTCAGATTCAGGGCATAGCAATTCATCCATTTCCTGCTGTCCAGAGAGGCAGCCGATCGCAGAACGGCAGTGGGACCAAGACGTTCTGACCCGTCCACCGGGGCCAGGCCGTTAGATAGTCGTGTATGGGCGATCCGCCCGTTGGGTAAGGCGCCGGTTACCTTGCCGAATCCTATATGGCAGGTCATGGAGTAGAACCCGGGCACGTACTGTCCGCCACGAGTGTTCTTGTGCGCCCACAACGCGTCAGCAAAGGCATCGGCGGCAAGCTGCGTCATCCGGTCAGCCGCGGGATCGCCATTTCCGTAACGGGGGAGTTTAGTGGCAAGTTCCACCCTCAAATCTTCATGGCCACGAAAATTGTCCCGCAGGATTTGGACAAACTCCTCCAGACTGTAGCGATTCTCCTCAAAGATGATCTTATTCAGGGCGTAGAGAGAATCGCCCGCATCGGCAAGACCAGCCGCCTGAATGGATGTGTAATCATAGAGGCCGCCGCCCCAGGTTACGTCCTTCCCCTTGTTCAGGCAGCCCTGTGTGAGGATAGAATTAACCGGTGTCGGCCGGTGAATTTTGTAGACTTCCTCCAGCCAGCCAATCACCTTCACCAGGTCGTCAACCCCGTGGCAGACCTGAGTCCGGAAGGCTGAAAGAACATCCTCGAAAGTCTTCAGCGCGGAGACTGGCGGCGTGGGGGCACCGAAGCGAAAAGGACCCTCGAACCTTGCCTTGCCGTGGAACCGCTTGCCCTGATTCAGAGCCAGCTCCAGGCAGAGTGGCAGATTGAAGAGAGCGGCATCTGACGAGTTGTATGTGCGACCCTGACTTGCCATTTCCACGCAGCCGATGACAGCGTAATCACGCGCGTGGGCCTTAGTCATACCCGCTTCCTCCAGTGCCCTGACCACAGCTGTGTCCCCGAAAAAAGACGGGCGACTGGTTCCCAGTTGGAGAAGTTCAACACTTTTGTGGAAAAACCACGCAGGCGTTTCGGGATGGATGCGGACGTGAACCGCAGGCTCACGGGTCAATACCTGGGCATAGGCGTTCAGGATAAGGCCGGAGAGCTCGTTGGTTACGTCATTGCCTTCGGCATCGGTGCCGCCGAGGGTGAAAGCCTGGGCAACTCCGTTACCACTAAAGAAAAGGTCAACTCGCTGGGAATAAAGCGGTATGGTCTCGCAGGCCTTCAGGCAGAAACTTGCCGTTATCTCCGTAGCCCGCTCGGAAGTAAGCCTGCCTTGTGCAATATCATTGCGATATAGAGGCAGAAGTATCTGATCCATCCGGCCAAAAGAAAGACCCTGCTCGAAGTCTTCGAGGTTCATGGCCATATGAACAAGCCAGGTGGCCTGCAATCCCTCCAGATAGGTTTGGGCCGGTTCAAAGGGAACACGGCGGCAGGCCTCGGCAGATTCCAGAAGCTCGGTCCTTCTCTGCTTTGTCACTCCCGGCAGGACAGCCATTCTCTGCGCCTCTGCGGCCAGATTCTCGGCCATTTTTCTGATGCCCTCAATAGTGATAACCACGGAACGAAAGAATGCCCGCTGATCTTCATTCAAAGGGGAACCGTCGGCAAGTTTCCCCTCGGTGAGCCTTTGCTTGGCCTCTGCATAGGGGTGACGCAGTCCTTCGCGGACAACCATCGAATAGTTACCCACTTGATGGCCCACGCCTGCCTCCTCTGTTACATAGTGGCGCTTGGCCCGGAAGAAATCCAGAAAGTAAGAAAGGCGGGCGGGTTTGAGGAGCGCCCTGGCGCCCACGCTCTTAAAGGCGTTTCTGATCCCGATGCCAAGCAACTCCGCAGTTTCCTTACCGGTCAGTTTCAGGGGAATGGTCCGCTTACTGAGGCGGGCGATATCCTCCAGAATGTTGATTGAACCACCCTCGATGTAGTAATTGGCGGCAATACGCTTGGAGGTCATGTTGCCGATAATAAGTTCACCTTCATAAATGCGGGGCAGGCGATGAAAAAAAATATATTGCAGGCCCAGAGCGCGATGGACAAGGGGATGCTCTGCCCTGGCGCTTAGACGTCCCTCTTTGGAACTCCAGAATTCCTCCAGCAGCTTCGGTCTTTCCAGACAGATTGAATATGGTGTGGAAAGCAGTTCCGCCCTGATGGCGACTATGCGGGCAGTGGGGTTGATAAAACTTTCCCCCGGGATAAACGTGTCCAAGGGCGAAGACGGCTTAAATTGCGGTAATGTAAACATGTGACCATTACCTCCTTTTTTGTTGTGAAACACCTATTCCGAAAGCGCAGTACCTGAATAACCTGAAGGTCACTATAGAGTTACACGAGGTCATCTGCGACGGGGTTTTGAAAGCAGCTTGGTATTATCTGTATTTCCAATTTTCTTGATAGTCTCTAGTAAGAAACCCCGGTGGAATTTTACCACCGGGGTTTTCCTGTTATATTAACTCTTTTTATGGCTCTATCGGTGCATTGGGATCTGCTAACCAATCCATAGACGATCCGTCATAAACCTTGATATCTTTATAACCCAGCATTTCTGTCATAATGAATGCCCAGGATGTGGCAGTTTTGCCTGTATCGCAATAAAGGACGACTTCTTTATTCAAATCCTTCCCCGTTGCCTTTTCAGCAAGCGCGGCAAGAGCGGCCTTGTCTTTGTATAAACCTTCCGGTGTATACAGTTGACCTACAGGAAGATTAACAGCTCCTTTGATTCGTCCTAATTTAGCTACGAACGGAAGCTTTTCCTTCCCTTCGTAGAAAGCCGGTGCTCGGGTATCCACGATAGTGGTCTTGCCAACCTTGTCCAACACAAAAGCCTTGTCCACGTACAGATTACTATTTACCGCAGCTTTGAATGTTTTTGCTTTAGCCTTTACCAAATCCTGAGATAAAGGTTTCTTTTCCTTATCCCATTGAGTCTGTCCTCCATTGAGAATGGCGGTATTGGGAACACCAACATACTTCAATGTCCAGGCAACGCGGGTCATATCAAACTGCTCGGGCACTTTTTCCGTTTTCCCGACAACTACAACCAGAGAATCTTTGTCAATACCGGCACCTCCGATAACATCAACCAAATCATCAATCGGGGGCAATTCGTTGAGCAGCTCGCCTTTTTTAATTGCCCATGATCCATAAAATACATTAATCGCACCAGGAATATGGCCTGCCTTGTAGTCCTCGACCTTACGCACATCCACGATAACTATCTTTGCGTTTTTCAGATTCTTTTGCAGCCAGTCTGTGGATACAATGGGATCAATTCCTCTGGCCATAGCTGTTAGTGGCAGAAGTAAAACGATAATCACCATTACTGCTTTTAACCATCTTGCATTTCTCATAAAATCCTCCTCTGTTATTTGGTATTTGGTTTAATGTTATAGATCAATCCTTCATTGGCCTTAGAGCCGTCTTTGATAAGCATTTCCCGCTTAAGAAATCCCTCTTTGGCCACGTGACAGGAATCGCATGAACGTGTTCGCGCTGTCCGTTTTGTGATGTTGTGCACCGCTGAATTCCAGTAATTGGGCAGCGCGTCGAAGTTCTCCATTTTGATTCCCGCCTGATGAAAGCTACTTTTTATGGTAGGAATGAGCCGAAGTGTTGTCAAGGTCTTTTTATCCCGCGGATTTAAACCCAAAATAAAATCCGGTTTCGCTGTTGATCCTGTTTCCGTATGACAACTGGAGCATTGGCGATATTGACCGGAAGAATGGCAAGCCTGACAACTGACAGTATCTTTGTGCAGTTCATGGGCAACCTGATATTTTCTGTTTTTGTGACACGATAGGCATTTTGGACGATCTTTAACTTCCTGTTTGGACTTGTACGCAATACCGTCCCCATGCATTTCGCTCTTTTTATGGCAATCCACACACATCATACCCTTCTGATAGTGGACATCAGGAGTCCCGCCGTATTCACCGGTAAACTCAGGATAAACACGCCCGCCGTGACAAGAGGCACAGGTTTTTCCTTCATTTTTCTTCACAAACTTATGACCTGAAATCAGGCCGGTTGTAATTCCGGAAACGGGCGGTGACTTGACATGACAATCGCCGCAAGAGGCATGACAACTCCGGCATGATTGATTAAAAACTTTAGAATCAAAGGTTTTGAGCTCTTCATGGGAGAATCGTGCCTTGACTCCTTCACGCTGTCCCATGCTTGTATAGTGAAGAGATTTGCTATAGTTTTGCCCTGCTTTCTTGTGGCAGATGCCGCAGGTCTGAATATTATCGGATGGTCTGGCAATAAATCCCTTGTGGGAAGATTCCTTGGTTTCTTTTTTGTCATCGCCCTTATGACAATATACGCATTCCATGGCAAAATGAAAATCCTTGCCAAAGGATAAAGGATCTACCATGTAGCCCTTGTAATATTCTTCCGCCCGAACCGGGGGAGGGGCACCCGCTCACCCTTCGCCCTCGCCGCCTATTTTCGGCGCTTTGACCAGAGCTTTCATTTCATTATCGCTGGTGTGGCATTTGTAGCAAGTGCCCTGTGCGCCAGACTTATCTTTGAGCTTACCTGCCTTGGCAATTTCAGTCCAATTTTTGTGGCAACTATTGCAATCATACCGGGAAAATGCCTTTTTCCCGTCATGACATCCAAAGCACGATTTTGACTGGTTGTGATCGGCAAGGGCTATTTTGTTTGAGCCTTTCTTGATTTGAAAAAGCCGCGGGTGGCAATCATTGCATTTTGAGGGCGAAGCATGCTCTGCGTGATTAAAACGGACTGCCATTTCGCCCTTACCCATTGATACCGATGAGTTATAAACGGGATTTTTGTATGGCGCCGGTTTCCCTTTAACATGCCCTGCCTCCATCCCGGTTATACGGACGTGACATCTTGCGCACTGAGTATCCGCTGCGAAGGCGGCTTTCCCATTGTGGCATGCGCCGCAATACTTACCCCTGTAAAGAGACTCCATAACAAAATTATCTTTTTCCTGGGCACTGAGTGCTTCCATCTCAAAAAGGCCGCTGTGGCATTTATCGCAGGAAATTTTCTTGTCATCTACATGATATTTATGTCTGAAGGTAACGGCATTAAGTGGCTCCGTATAAAGAATACCACCGCCATCAGAGAAGGTGCTCCCTGCGGCCATGCAGATATCTGCTATGCATAGAGATGCCAGCAAAATGGTCAAGACATAGATTCTTTTCATCGAATTTTTTTCAGCCCTTCATATAAAATATATTCGGCTTAGCGCCCACTTCTTCCCGCAGCACCCAAACCGGTTTCTGCAGTTGGTGGATCAATTTATAGACTCGACTTCCCGGATCGGACAAATCACCGAATACCCGCACATCAGCGGGGCAGGCCTCGGCGCAGGCCACATTCGTTTTGCCTTGAGAAAGCCTTGTCTCAAAGCAGAAATCACATTTATCAATGGCGCTTTTGTCCTCGTTGAAATATCGAGCGTCATAGGGGCAGGCCATCATGCAGGATTTACAGCCGATACATTTCTTATTATCCATCATGACGATGCCGTTTGCTTTGTTCTTATAGGTTGCTTGTGTCGGACAAGTCCGCACACAGGGCGGATTGTTGCACTGGTTACACAGAATCGGTATAAAATCCCATTTCTGATCAACGGATTCGGGAAGCTCCCTTTTTAAAATAGTCGTCCTCCATCCGTAGTCCGGCACGTGATTGGTGGCCACACAAGCCTCCATACAGCGTTTGCAGTCAATGCAGCGATCCTGCCGAATGACCATGCTGTAATGAGGTTTGTAGGTATACTTTTTCCGATAAGCACCGGGTGCAAAAGATTCTCCTACGTTGGATATCAGAGAAAGAACAGTACCACCGGCAATAACGCCCGTTATCGCCAGACCGATTTTCAGAAAATCCCTGCGCTCAATTTCGAGGTGAAATTCCGTGTCTGCCTTTTCTTGTTTTTCCCCGCTTTGCGGATTGTCTTTCATATCGCTTCTTGTGCTTCCTTCACTTCAACTATAGTTTCCTTTGGCGCATGCCCGCTTTCTGTTGGTTGAAATCCATTGAAAATCTTCTCACCCAGCAAAAAGGCCATACCGCAAAATCCAAAACCACCCAGCACTACCAGAATTTCATGAACGCTTGGTGTATAGGTGTGCAGGCGGGAATACTCACTTACGCCAAGTTCCAGATAAAGAGGAACAATCTGTCCCACTACAACCAGATCAAGACGCATGAAAAAAATGCTGAAGATCATGAAGGCTGCTGCCACAAACATGATGGTCATGTTTTTTGCCTTAGACATTAGCAGCAGAACAAACGGGATGATCATTCCGCCGATCACTTCAATTCCCCAGAAGTTGAAGGCATAAGGGCCTGCAAGAATCGTGGCGATTGCTTCAGTACCTGATGGCCCGCCTACGGATGTCGCAAGAATTTTCCAGACAGTAAAAATCATGGTGATGATTAGCAGGAGAATGGCGAGCTTACCCACAGACTCCAACGCCTTTTCGGTTTGGTGATCAATGGTTTTCCTGTTGATCCAGTATGACAGAACGAAAAAAAATAGAATAAAGGCGCAACCTGTCACCATGGCGGACAAAAGAAAATAAACGGGTAAATAGGGGCCATACCAGTACGGGCGACCATGCATCATAGCAAAAACGCCTCCCAGATTGGTGTTGGCCGCCACCTCTGTGATTACTCCAAGCAAGCACACAATAACGGCTTTTTTGTGTTGTTCTTCTTTCAAAAGAAAAATGAATTCAATAGTCAGAAAAACCAGGGCGAAACCATAAAGTGTTCCCATCCACCAGATATTGGAACTGAAATTAGGTGAAATTATATTGTATATAAGCATCCGGAAAGGATTTTCAATTTCCAAGCCGATGACCAGAAACCCGGACAGGATAGTTATAACTGACAAATAAACTGATCTCTTGGCAATAGGTGTGAAATTACGGACACCGAAGAGGTGAGGTAGTGAAGAAACCAGACAAAGTCCGGTGGATGCGACAACGAAAAACACATATGTAGAAATGAGCATGGCTACAGGAACTTCGCGATAAGTCCCATAGGCATGACGGGAACCGGCAATGAACAAGGCATGAATGCCTGACGCGATGCCGGCAAGCAGTAAAAGGCCGAATATGCCAACGAACATCAGGTAAACCCAGCCACCGGAAGCAATCCGCCTATAAGCGGATTGAATAACGGGAGGAACCATTCGAGTTATGCTCAAACCTTTCATGCCCTAACCCTTTGCTGACAATCGCTACATTAAGACCATAAAGCAATTCTATGAAAAAGTAACTACTCAGGATAAATCAATAAACCTGGATAATGCAGCTCGAAAATCTTCATTCAATTTTTTTGGATTATCTGCTGATTCCTCTATACATGTTTTCATGTAATTGGAAACAATAGCGCCACCAGTTTTCTTCATGGCTGACGTCACCGCTGATACCTGAGTTAAAATATCAATACAAGGGGCTTCTTGCTCAATCAAACGTTGAATTCCTCGAATTTGCCCCTCAATCCGCCGCAGACGGTTTGAAATCTTTTTTCTATTCTGATCCATACATACCCTATGGGGTATGTTTAAAGATATTGATCCAATCTGTCAAGAAGTTTTTTAAAGATATCAGATAAGAATTAAAAGCGAATTGAAGCAATTGGCCATAGAGAAGAAACTCATTTTGCCGACTTTGCGGGTATCCCTCGAAGGACTAAAAACAATTATCTCAATCTTCAAGGCCTTATCCTTCTGGGTACGTTAAAGCGGTAATTTATCCGATTTTTTATTTTCCGGCTCTTCTTTCTCTTGAAAAAAATATTCTATACCTTTTGCCGCAGCGCTGAA
>SESG01036696.1_pt1 | contig 11121 bp, 6 predicted proteins | sample 3171421 | NCBI WGS metagenome assembly SESG01 (sample SAMN10866946, study PRJNA518727) | freshwater metagenome | biome: subpolar coniferous forest; feature: holomictic lake; material: water; isolation source: holomictic Lake 227, 6 m and 8 m depth | place: Canada: near Kenora, Ontario | collected... | reverse complement strand
CTCTAACTCCAGCAACTCCTATTACTTGAAATCCATAATTTAAAATATTCGTTGCCTGTTCAAAAGATTGTAAACCACCGCCATATAATAATGCTTTACTGTTTACCAGTTTGTCTGAAACAAAAGTATCATCACCAAATAAAGCCCCATTTTGATAGCTATCCCACACTAAAAAGAAATTACGAACATGCCTTGACACCACTGCTCCCCAGCCAGTACGTTCAGGTATGGTTGGTACAGGTTGATTGACTTGCCCTAAAGCAATCCTGGTATCAAAATCAACTACATTTGCTAATACCATCTTGGCAAAATTTGGATGGGTATCAATATAATTATTAACTATTCCATTTACATCTATCAAACCTTTTTGAGTGTTTTCTTGGCCAGTATACCCATACAGCAATATTCCTTCAAAATTCTCTATTTCAGTGGCAAAATGTTTTTTAGCAAACTGACTACCTGCAGCATCAAACTGGGCTGAATCACCAATTACTTCCACGATAGACCCAGTGTCTTTTTGTAATAATTCACGTAATATTGCTTGCCTTAAGGCATTATAATCAAGTGTGTATTGTTGATCTTTTTTTAACCCAAAAATTCTATATTTTTCGCCATCGATAATTGTTTCAAATAAGTATACTTCACCGCTTAGTTGGGTGATTTGTGAATTAGCAATAAAAGCTTGTTTTGCGGTCCCCAGCATTTCAATAATTTTATTATTGTATTCGTAATTCAACATTACCTTTACCTTTACCTTTATTATAAAAATTTTTACTTTCTAAAACCAGTGACAATTAATATATAAACCATTCAATTTATAAAAAATACCGTAGTTATACGATACCAGTTAAAATTTTTCCTAAAATCAATCTTGATTAAACTAATAATTTTTGCATTTTATGACTTAATTCAGTTAAATTATCATCTTCCTGTGCTTTAGTTGTTACAGGATTTACCGGGTTACTTATGCCTTGAGAAAATAATAAAGGCTTGGATGATTGCTCTACCAATCGCAATTCTGCCACTCTTTCCGATATTTCATCTGCTATTATCGTATCATTAATCACTGGTTCACCAATAGCTCCTCGTTGACGTAAAAGTTCTTTATTATTCGAAGAAAGTATAGTTCCGGTAATATCTAATTGATCAACACATAAAACAGTTTGATGGGTAGTTTCTAATAAAATTAATTGTTTACCAATATACTGCCAAATGCGCACTGAGTGATCAGCACAACCAGTAGCTATCAATGGTTGATCATCGTCATCTAAACTAGTTGATATGGAAAAAACATTAGATCCAACTCTAACGCTACATTCTTTTACCATTTGTTCTTGCTGTAATTTCCAAACAATTAATGTGCCACCATAATCTCCAGAAAATAAATACCTGCCGTCTTTACTAAAGGTTACTACATTCACCTCAGCAGTATGATCAAATAAAATTTGTTTAAGCTCAGTAATTGTTTGTTGCCAAAGACATATTTTTTTATCCCAACTTCCTGACACTAGCCATTGCGAATCTGGACTAAAAACCACGCTATCTACACAGGTGCCATGACCATTTAAAATTACAGGTTCTGCTTTTCTAGAAGTAGACAAGTTCCAAACCAGTATAGTTCCATTATTGATTCCTGCTGCTAATTGTAGGGGAGCTTGACTAAATGCTACACTATAAACCTCGCTTGTATGGTAGGTGTGACCTCTTTTAAATGTGATTTCTAAAATTTCTAATAAAAGTTTATTCTTATTATTTTGTAAATAATTTTTATCTAACTTATTACCACTTAATGACGAAAGATATAAACTTCCTTTAACAATTTCTCCCACCTGATCCAAAACAACATAATCAACCCAACCTTCTGGGCTACTACTTTCTAAATAAATTTTGTTATTTTCTATGTTTATTGGAATACCTTCTTTTTGTAAATCTGACATTAAACAGAGATCATGCTCTGTATGATTAAGAAAAATGTCATGCATAACTTCCTGGTTATAGTTGTATAAATACACCCGATTATCACAACCCCAAGCTAACCAACTATCATCAGCGCTAAAGGCAACACTGCGTATTGGTTTAGGCGCAGACTCAGTATTTTTATACAAAACTTGATCTTGTCGCGGAAAAGTTTCTGTTATCCAACGTCTTACTGTACCATCTTTGCTCCCTGAAACCAACCAATGGTTATTATGGCTAAATGCTACGCTAAAAACAAAATCATCATGATCAGTTAATACCCTTTTGACATCATTTGCAAAATTACGCAATATTATTGTTTTGTCACGACTTCCGGACGCTAACATTTTACCATCTGGACTAAAGTTAACGCTATATACATAATCACTATGATCATTAGTTAATAATTGAGAATTATGAATGGTATTATCTTTATGCAAAACGGTATCATCCCAAAATCGTACCGTTTGATCATCACTGCCGGACAATAGAACACTATCGTCACGAGTAAAAGCAACTCCACACACATAATCTGTGTGTCCTTTTAAAATTTTACAACTACCAAGCTCGGTTAAACTCCAAAGTCGTACCGTCTTGTCATAGCCTCCTGAAGCCAATCCATCGCTGTTTGAGTTAAAATTAATACTATGCACTTCGTTTGTATGACCATCGAGCTCTTTTCTAACATTATTATTACGATCATAAAGTATAATTTTTCCTTTTTTATACGATAAAGCTAACCATTTATTATCCGGGCTTAAAGCTAGATCAAGAGGAAAACCAACATAATCTCCCTCTAAAAGTTCTTGAATTTGACGTTGATTTTTAAGATCCCAAAAGCACACTTTGACTTTTCCTTCATCGATTTTTACACCTGAAACTAAAAGATTACCATTTGAATTAAATTTTATCTTGTAAATAATACCGCCACTACTGTCTTGTAATAACATTTGATCTTCAGTAATTGTTATTGATCTGCCATCATAGCTTATTTTTTTAAGATGTATTGTGCCGTCTTTTCCTCCTAATGCTAACCATTCATTATTTGAGCTAAGAGCTATACTACAAATTTCCGGAATTTCTATTGAACTGTTAGGAATTGTTAATTTAGAATCTCCTTCATTAATACTATAAACTAACAATAAAGTTTCACTATATAACACCAATAACAGTCTGTCTAAGTAACAGTTAAAGGCTATACCCTTGATAACAAACTGAATAGGCACAAATACAGTTTTATAATAATTTGTAGTGTTGGTTTTAAAATTAATTTTATATATAACTATTGAATTTTCTCCTAGGGTAGTGGCAAAATATTCACCACTAAAAAAATATGGACGATTTACTTTGGGTTCATCATGTAATAACCTAAAATATGGCAATTCTCCAAATTTAGAATTCAGCAATCTACTTCTTGTCAAATTAGCATTATGCAACCAGGCCCCAGTTAGCTGAACATTAGTTAAATCAGCTCCTTCTAAATTGGTAGAATCTAATATTGCTCCCCTTAAATCTGCCCCGCTTATTTGTATTCCTCTTAAATTTCTACCAGAAAATACTACTTTAGCAGCATTCAATATAGTTATAGCATTGGCGGCTGATATTGAGCTATTTAAAGGGTTTAGTTGCTCTAACTCACCAGAATTATCAGAAGATCTTTCTATTACTCTAAATAATTTTTCCTTGATTTTTTCTTCTCTTATAATTTTCGGTTTATTTACTATAAAACTTATAATTGCCGGATCTGATATTAATTTTTCTGTTAAAGCAGGTAATTCTTCTTCATTTTCTATTTCATCCAAAATCCTTCTTGCTACAAAATATTCTTGAAATGATTTATGGATGAATAAATAACTTTCTCCAATTTTCTTTAAGGGACTTCCTTGAAATGCTATACTTGCTTGATTTCCCGCAAAAAATCTATTAAACGACCCTTGTTCTTTTTCATTCAAATTTCTTGGGTTTTTAAGTACTTGAGTGTTTTGTAAAAACATTTCATATGCCAGCTCTTTAGCGTATTCATTAAACATTTCTAATAAATTTTCTTCCGTATACTCTACTAATTCAATGTTGTCGTGTTTAATCATTCTTTCAAATTGGCTTTTAAACCAGCCCATAGTAAATGCATCATATAAGTCTATTTTTTTTACAGATCTGCTTCCTTGTTTACTTAATTCTGGTAATACGCTTAATATTAAAAACAATAAAAATGGTTCCTTTAAAAATTCCTTAATTTTTTGAAATTGTTCTAGTGTTTCTTCATATTGCGATGCTTCCCAATTAGCTTTATCTACCCCTTTATTAAATTTGGACGCACAAAATCCGTTAATATATTCTTTAACTTCTTCTTGTTTAAATGGGATAATATAGCTTTTTATACAGTGTGCTCTTGATTTATTTAAATCATCACCCTTATGTCTTGGGTATAAAAACCGCTCTTCTTCTGATCCCAAATATTGACTTCTTGACCCTACTATCACCTTACCTTGCCAACCTTGCTCTTCATTAAAAGCATATTTTTGTAATAATCTTGGTTTGCCAGGAATTTCATCATAACCATCTAATATAAATAAAAACTTTTTCTTTTGTCTTAATTCCTCAATGTTTTCTGGCGAAATACCCTTTAATTCCAATACCTTATTAATCAAATTATCTGTACTAACTCCTATTCTAGGTAATGGAACAAATAGCGGAATTAGGTCGTATTGTTTGTATCTATCTTCTTCCCATAACCATTTTTCTAAATATCTGCCAAACAAGCTTTTTCCAGAACCGGCATTACCTTGTAGCAACCATAACTCTTTCTCTTTAGTCCCAGCTATAAATTCCTCAGCTTTCTTTAATAATAAATATTGATCTTCTTCTTTAACATTATCAATTTCATCACTGTTAGTACCCATAGACGGTATATATAATTCCAATCCCTGGTTTACCATAAAATCCTCGTCTATTTCTCGTCTTGCACTTTCATTTAATTCAACTATTGTTCGATCTAGACTGTGTTGATATAATCCTCCCGTAATACTAATGCTAAATGGCATATCTAAAAATTTTTGCATTCCCGGTAAACTTTTTTCGCCTAACTTTTTTAAAGATACAATATATCTTGGTAAAACTTGCGCTGTTGGAAAAGTTACAAATTCTTGATAAGTATCAATTTCTCCATCACCTATCGGAAAATAAGCGTCTTCTTTACCTAGTTCATGTTCCATCAAATCTTTTGGCCTTACCCTAACAAAATGAGTGTCATAATTTTTATAATTAGCTTTACCCATTAATTTATCTTGAGATTTATCAACTCCAGGACAAGTATCCCATTTAACTACCGGAAAAACATTTTGCGCTGAATACCAACTTAAAATTAATAATCCTTCATCTCCGTTACCTGGATTTTTATCTCGATAAGGGTTTTCTTTTTTGGGATATTTTTTTTCATACTCATCTCTTAAATGTCTAAAACCTTTACCATATACTCGGTACGAATATTCTGCACTACTGCTGCCATATAAACCTTTACCAAAATAACCACAATCAACTAATGCCAAACTCGCAAACCCTGATTTAGCTATACCTGATGCTGCAGCAGGCCCAGTACCATGCCATAAAGGCACTAATTTAATATGTTCAACCAATAAACTCTTATATGATTTCTCCTCTAGCTTATCTATTACCTTTTGCCTTAATTCAACATGACCTTCTTCTTGCCAATCACCTTTATACTCAGGTTTGGTACTGCGACGCTCTAAAATATTTAAATTTGCTATAAACGCTTGTTCTGCTCCTCGATCTGATATTACGTATATTTCATCTATTTCATATTCTGGTACTGCAGTTTGTTGATAAGATCTAGTTACAAAATCGTAATCTGGATTGCTTTTTTTTAATTTATGTAATTTAAATGCTCCTTTATTGATCCAATCACTGGAATAATATAATTCATTACAATATTCCCATGGCTTTAACTCTCCTCCTGGACTAGGCAATAATGTATTTTGATTAAATGATAGACTAACCGCAGTACTATTGTACTTTTCTTTTGGAGATAAAATCTTCTTATTTGTATTTATACTAATTTCTTTAATAAAAAATATCTGCTCTTTTATTTGTTTTTGAGTAAATTTATCTAAATTATAGCTGTTTAATCTGCTTCGCTGTTGCTCTAAAGTACCACCTTCAGTATATAACCAATAATTTTCTTCATCTACTAATTGTGCTTTAGAACAAATAACTATTACTTTACCTCTAAATCCTCCAGGATAATTAATATAATTAGCTTTTAATAATGAACCCATACTCTTCTTTTCATAATTGCTAATTATAAAATTAAATCTTTTGTATTTTTTTAAATCAAAAACCGCAGCTTCAGCAATGTTGTATTTACTTAAACTTTGTTCTATTATTTGTGCTTTTTGCAAAATTTCAGATAATCGTACATGAAGGGGTATTGCTTGCCCTTCTTGATATTCGTTCCATAAAATAGCTTCTATAAATCTACTAAATATTTCGCTATCGGTTTCATCAGCAGTTTTTAATAGCAATACTTCTTTTTGTAGATCTTGTAGAAAATCGACTACTAATTTTTGATGTTTGTCCTTAAATTCTTCTGGTAAAGTTTCATTTACGATTAAATTGTCTGGATCTTGGTACTCAAGCCAATCTTTACTTTGCTCAAAACTTCCTTTTGCTATTTGCCCAATTATTTGAGAAAAATTCATTTGAAATAACAATGATCTCATTCCTGGATCCAAACGAGGAATATTTAGTAACTCAGCCATAATTCCACTAGAAATTCCTGATTTTTTTACACTAACTAAATATCTAGGTAAAATTTGCCCTGGGTCAAAAACTACTGCTTCACTACAACTTTCAGATTGTATCTTATAATGTAAATCATGATTAGCATAATGTGGTTGTCCTTTTAAATCATGTTCATCTGGATGAACTGGATACACCACTTTCCCGGCATACCAACTTAAAACTAATAATGTTCTATCTCCATATTTAGAACAGCCTTCTAAATAAGCAGCTATAGAATTAGATTTACCATAATATCCTTTACCTAAGATCCCATCATTAACATAATTTAAATCATTAAAACCAGCACCACGTAATTGCTTTATTTTCTCTACATTAACAGCATGCCATAGTGGTAATAATTTAACATGAGGAGCATGAGGAGAGCGATATCTTAGCGATTTCAGTTGTTCTCTGGTTTGTTTTTGATTCAAGAACTTTGGTAATTTTTGTTGTTCATCTACTTCGTGATGCAATTCCGCTATAGTTGGCGGGTTTTTCAGTTTTACTAATTCTTCTTGTTCTTCCTTACTTAAATATTGCTTGGCTTCTAGTTGTGGTAACCTAAACAATTTAAAATATTTGTTCTTTGGTTTCCATTTCGCCTGATGTACCCAATTATCATGTTTTTTTTCTAATAAATCTAATTCTGCTATAAATGCTTGTTCGTCTCCTTCATCTGATAATAGCATTATTTCATCAACTTCATAACCAGCTTCAATATGTAAACTATATAATGCTTCTACAAACTTAAAATCCGGTTGGTTATTATCTAATAATAATAATCTATAACTACCTTTATCTTGCCATTCCTTGGAGTAATGTAAACTTTGTTCAAAAGCCCATGGTTGTTCTTTCCCACCAGGAGAACATGAATAATTTTCTGGCCATAACGCTTTAGTTCTGCCATTACTTAACTCAATGTATTCTCTAATAGGTGTTTTATCAACGAGTGTGCTACTAGATGCTATTGCTTTTTCGCCTCTACTAGATTCAATTCTTGGGGTTTCTTCGCCTAATACAGAAGATTTTTTTCTACTAAAGGAAAATGAACGAGATGTTTTTCGTAATTTTTGCTGTAAATCACTTTCAGTCAAATCTTGAACATGCTCTAATAGTAATGGCTTAACACTATTAGAAGAACTGGAGATTTCTCTATTATCTACCAATGGGCTTAAATGTTCGCTACTTTCTTTAAAATGTGTTTTTTTTACTAACACTACACTTGTAGATAAATCCTTTATTTGATAGGATTTTAAATCCATTTCTGCCATCTTGGTAGTTAATTCTTCAAATTTTGAAACAGCTTTTGGTTCACCTAAATTTTTAGCTTCATTATAACAAAATTTCGCTTTTTCAAAAGCTTTTTGTTGTTCATACAAATTACCCAAATCCAAATAACTTTGGATTAATAAAGGTTTGGTTAATTGTACATTATCTTTTAAAGCGCCTTTAAGGTAATCAATTGCTTGTTCATACGCTTCTATAGCATTTTCTATCTCATTTGCGCTTAGAGTCTCTTTAGCATGCTGTATACATGCCTTCCCCTGCTCTAAGTGGCTCATTTGAGATTTTATATTTAAAGTACCAACACAACCACCCATAATTATCTTTTCTTTATGCTGCTAATTTTTTAGCATCTCTTTCTCCGGCACAAATAGCTCTAATAATTTTCATAGAGGTATCGCCAGCTATATCGCTTACAGCATTCAGCATTCAGCAATTGAACATTCATCTCTATTAAACATCTCTATTAAAAATTTTTGCATTAATTGTAATTGTCTTGCTGCTTGCCTTAACAAATTATCTCTATGCCTCATTAAATGTCTTAACTGATTAGTTAAAGCATCTGGAACAAAAGAAGCTCTTAACAAACCGTAAGAATGTAGTCGTTGGATCCATTGGCAATCTTGTACATCTGTTTTTCTTCCTGATACATTTTTAATATGCCGAGCATTAACAACATATACTTCAAAACCAAATGGGATCCAATAACTGCCGGTAGCTTCCATTGCTACAGTATCAATACTACATTTCTTTAACCATTGACATAATTTATATAAATCTTCAGTAAAAAAACCGAATTCCTTTACATTTTCTATATCTCTGTCAGACGGAACAGCTACAAAATGAGATCTACTGCCAATATCAATACCAGAATATATTCTTTAATAGTGTTTCCAGCAATTAGCTCTGCTATTTTTTCTTGTACGTTAAATGATGATTTAATTATTATATTTTTAACTAATTCATTACCGCTAGTATTAACCCAATAAGATCTTAGTCTTTTTCCTCGGTCTTTAATAAATTTAATAATTGACCAAGGATTATAAATGGTGGTGCCACCAAAGTTATACCCATTATACCACTCCTTGGTTTGACTAGCATTATTGGGTAATTCAGCACTAGTTAATAAATCATCAACTTCTGTTTCAGTAAAACCAAAATACTGACAATAATTTTGATCTAACACTGAGTAAACTTCTACGTTGCTAAGACCTGAGAATAAACTCTCTTTTGATACCCTTAAAATCCCAGTTAAGATGGCCCTTTTAAAAAATCCATTGTCTTTTAATCCGCTACTAAGTAAGTTTCTCATAAATGATATCAATTCTTCATAGTAGCCATTTAAATATGCTTCTTGAATTGGGGTGTCGTACTCATCGATTAATATAATAGCCGGTTTACCTGTAGCCTTCTTAATAAATTTAGTTAATGATTTAATGCTTTCGTTCCAATAAACTTGATCAGCTTTTTTTTCTAAGATTTGTTTAAACAAATCTTGATCTTCAGGATTTAATTGTTTACTTTCTAATAAAAACCTATATTCAGAATAAATATTTGCTATTTGTAATTTTATATGATCAAAACATAGGGAATAAGTTTTATATTTAGCATCTTTAAAGGTAATAAAAATTACTGGATATTTCCCCTGCTCTTTCATGCAAATTGGATCTTTAGAAATTTTTAATTTATCAAATAACTCTTTAGTGATCTGCCCTTCAACTTCAGTAGCAAAAAAATGATGCAACATCGATAGATTAAGGGTTTTACCAAAACGCCGTGGTCTGGTTAAAACTACAACTTGGGAACCATCTCCTATTATTGCTTTGATCAGCAATGATTTATCAACATAGAGATACCCTTCTTGAGTAAGAGGGTTCCTATATTCAATTAAGGTTCTAAAATTGCTAATACCTATTGGTAATTCTTGCATAATAATCAGTTCTTTTCATTGTTGTAGTATTTATTATATAGTCGCTGGCGCGAAATAGCTATAGCATTAAGTAATTTTTCTAAGATCCGGCAAATTTAGCATCAGAATCACAATGAATGTATGGGATCAATCCTTTCCGGTAGGCCGCCATATTTTCTTCTGCCTATTTTAACACTTTTTCTTCTATTAATATTCCCTGATGCTCATATCTATTTCTACTACGACTAAATTTTATTACTCGAGCAATCAAAACTATACTCTTTAGCTTTAAGGGTAATACTTGTATCACCACTAGATAAAAAATGTAAACGATCCAGTGCGACACACTTTAAACAAAGAGGCTTACCATCTTTCCTAAATAATAAATTGCCCTTAAATAAATATTTTTTACATCTAAAGCCTTGAGAATCTTTGATAATTTGAAAAACCACTAAATCAGGTAGTCTATAAAGCTTTTCTAAACCAGTATTTTAAAATTTTTCCATAAATTAACTTGAGATAAATCTAACCAACCAATCCCATGCAAAACATCAATTAGCGAAACATATTTTTGCTGCATTAATGTAGCTTCTGCAACCATAATTACTCATGCTTCTATATTATTATTTTATGCTATAATTTTCTGCGTTGGGTTGATTTTAAGAGTAAACCATTCTAGGCTGAAGCGTGGCTTGTGGTATTTGATGTTGATATCGTATCAAAGATTTTTGGCTAAAATCTAATAAATCGTTAGTTTGAGATTGAAGTTTTTTCATTTCATAACATGTAACAATATTGGATAGATCGACATTAAGATCATTATATCGCTCCTTAATTGATTGTAGAGTAGCCTTTATTTCAACTTGAACTTGTTCTATATTATTTACTGTTGGTTGAGCAATTAAAGATTGCGTCAATAACTCCATTTCTTTAACCAAAATTAAAACAGCATTTCTAACTAAACTAATCTCGGCTACTTTATTGCTATGATTAATTAAGGCTGCTGTATGGACATCTTGATTTAACGATTCACTATCAATATTATTGCCAAAATTTAATAGCTGGTTATTAGAAACAACTGTAGAATAAGAATCAATAAATTGATCTAGCTGCTTTTGTAAATAGTGTTGATCAATGACTTTTAATCTAGCTTTTGTCGTTAAAATCTTAATGTT
>SESG01007569.1_pt1 | contig 11137 bp, 12 predicted proteins | sample 3171421 | NCBI WGS metagenome assembly SESG01 (sample SAMN10866946, study PRJNA518727) | freshwater metagenome | biome: subpolar coniferous forest; feature: holomictic lake; material: water; isolation source: holomictic Lake 227, 6 m and 8 m depth | place: Canada: near Kenora, Ontario | collected... | reverse complement strand
AAAGCCCTAAATTCATACGATATGGATTAGATTTTATGGAGAAAACACTGTCTCTAATTATCCGTGGACAAGGTGTACTAATATTTAGGGTAAAAGCAGATGATCCTTGTATTTTAAAGTTTCATAGTAAAGATTTGTCACTTATACTAACAGTTGAATTTACTCCAAAATCAGTAAATGTATCTAGCGCAGATTCCATATTTGTAGATAAAAATAATACTAAGGGGCTATCGGATGATACTGCCGCATACTATTGGTTCAGTATTGATTCTGTGAATCAGCAATTATATGCGGGTATTGGTGAGGCACGACTTGATACAGTTATATACAAGTTTGAATTTGTAAAAAAGTCTGCTACAACACGGGATTTTTTAAGTAGTTTGACACAAATTGATATAAGTGATGGTGTAAAGATTATCCGGTTATTACGCGACCCTATTACTACACCAGTTCCAATGTTAATTAAGGCAAGCGAGATGCTAAGTATGAATGATGTAGCTGAGGGTAAAATCCTGCCTAGTGCTAGTCTGTCACCAGTTAATAAAAAGTTATATGACTATGTTTCGGGTAAGAACTTTGTATTAGATGATAAGGACTTTCCTGATTTCTCCAAGGCAATTGAGAATAGTATTGCGACGCCTGGACTCTGGTGTAATACACGTCTAAAGGAGAAAAGTACGGAATTTAGCAAGGATAAACCGAATCTTTTGGAAACATATCTGAGAATTACTATGGGGCAGAATAACGGAGAATCGCCTGGCTCTCCCTATGTTATGGAAATATGGCCGATGGGCCATTATTCACCTGTTCATAGCCATGCGGGGGCAAATGCCATTATTCGAGTATTATATGGAAATATACATGTCCGTCTATTTCCTTATTTATCCGCGACCGTCGAATCTTTTGGAAGTGCTAATTTCAAAACGGGCGATATTACCTGGGTAAATACTACACTGAATCAGACTCATCAGCTCATAAATCCCAAATCGAATAATAAGACGTGTGTAACGATACAATGCTACATGTATGATGAGGCCGATAATGGACATTATGACTACTTTGATTATATTGACGCAGATGGTGTTAAACAACAATATGAGCCCGATTCGGATATGGATTTTATAAAATTTAAGGCCTTGATGAAACAGGAGTGGTTACTCACATATTCTATGATGTCTTGCTGCTGCTTATAAAAATTGATATTAATATTCTAATATTTATGACTGTAATATTTATGACTGTAATTAACACATATGCCTTTATCACGACACTTCTATTCTCTTGAGGAGGTTCAGGCCGCACTTCTCTATACAACTAGTCATAACACACCTACTGAAGCCCTCTTCTGGTGTCAAGAGTTAGTTATAAGCGGCTCTATCAGCGAGGCAATTTCTACCCTCTTTCAGTCATGGTTGTGGCATACTGGTCCCATGCGACTCCAATGGGTAGTAAATGTCTGGCGCTCTAGTCTAATTACTGAGGAACTCACTGAAGATGATATCTTGCTTGCCACATACCGTCTCGCCTCTATTCATCAGAATCAGCGGGATAATTCACTTTGGAATATTCTTGTGTTAACTATGGAGAATCCATCAAAGATGCCAGATAGAGTTACTAGGAAGACACCGCCTATTTGTGATGAAATCACCGATAAAAAAGAGTTGTATTTCATTCGTGCCATGTTTCAAGGGAAGGCCCGTTCAGCCTGGTGGATTTCACAATATATAGATGTAGAACGTGTATGGATTTTACTAGACTGGTTTCTAGAGAACGTTCCTAGTGTGTTTAAAGAGAAATACAAGGTCTGTTTAGAGGCTCTTCAGAATTATGAATTGTTACTAGGATATAAATCAGCTGAATATGATATTATAGTGCGTTGTACTGCTATTAATATGATATGTATTTCTGCGAAAAGGCAAGAGCTAAGTTTTAAAGTAGAGCCAGAAATTGATGTACGTAACTTACAGATTCTAAATGAGTTGGAACTATCTGTCGGTCGTAAAGAACGCCGTGTCCATAAGATTCCAACGGCGTGTTTATATGGGACGACTATAAGAGGAATGGCACAATGGACTCAAAAGAATTATACACAATTATATAATGTTGAAAAATATTTGATTGGATGTCCATTTTGGGATGAAGCATTGGTTGAATATTCCGAACTTCTTGATAGTAGTATTATTCAGTGGCATTCAGATGATACAATGGAGCAGTTTTACGATAAATACTTTCCAGATGACATCCCTGATGAATGGACACTATTAGACCAGCAACAATCACATGGAGAGGGTATACTTGGACCGAATGATAAAGTTAAGTTATCTAAGTGGTCTCGCACTTTTATGTCAAAACTACCACACTTAGCATGGAATACTACAAAAGCTACTAATATTTATTTGGAAAAACTAGATATTAATGACTGTACTGACAGTAGTATTGGTGATTGTATTGATAAAATATTTGAGAACTATAAGACGGAGTCTATTCTACCATTCTCAGAGGATGAATTGGAGCCTGTTAAAAAGATTAAAATAGTATAATGATGATTCTATTAACGTTTACGTGTTTTATTATATTTCGGTTTACATAATACTCTACCAAATATGGCACATCCTATACGTGCTCCACTATGACCTGTTACTTTGCTATCTTCATATGGACCCTTTCCTAAATCATCTTCGTCTTGATGTACAATTATGGAGCGTCCCCACAAGTCCTTTACTGAAATACCTTTAATATGATATATTTTTTTACATTTGCCATCTTTTAATTCTATGTTTCCTAAATCCCCTGTATGTTTTTCGCGACTATGTAGGCCACCATGTGAATTCTTACCAACATCATAATGCTCACACAGGCCATGGCATCCTTCTCCTCTTAGATCGCCGGCTTTGTGAATATGAAATCCGTGTTTTCCATGCGGAAGCTTTGTAAAGTGTGCCTGTAGTTTTACTCCATCTTTATGAGGTGTGACTAAAACATCACCGATTATTGTATCTGTTTTGAATACTGCGACAGCGGAGTTATTGCTCATTTACTTTATTAGTACTTAGATTAATTTTCTAGTTTTCAAATCCTTGAAAAATTTCGCCTGTTTTTGAAATATCTTTACACACTCTTCATCCACATAATCATCTACATAATATCCAAAATGCTCCGCTTCGTAGTGTGATATTGCCAGACTTTTTAGCTTCTCCAGATACCAATGTTTCGGGTCCTTTATCATCGCGGTAATATAATGATTATTTGTAGTAACACTTGTTCTGAATCTTAATTTTTCTAGTTTAGCGAATATAAAGTCAGAGAATAATTCTCTATCTTCATTCGTATCCAGTAATGAAATGCTCTTTTTAATTGAATTCATTGTTAGCGCGGACTTGTGATACATTACCCATCTACTTAGTTTAAAATCATACTCTTTTAGTGTTGTAAATGCCCATTGTAGTTCACCATAATCCTTCAATTGGTAGTATATAGAGACTAATTGTTCAGGACTGAATTCAACATTATTATTGGGATTTTTGGGGAATTGCGGCATTGAAAACCCATATTCCTGATAAGTTAGTCTTGATTCTATAAGTGTGGCCAGACTTTTCGCATCAAATACGAACTTCTTTTTATTTGGCCAATCATATACATAGACTTTCTTTATAGGCTCTGCCAATGTTATCGGATCTAAACCAATTTCGCATTTTTTATCCATAACATGAATTCTCCATAAGGCTAGTACTTTCTTAAATAAAAATCGTAGGCGGGTCTCTTTAATGTAGGCTGTGTAAACTAGCTCTTTCAAATTACCAAAATATCTCTTTTCCACTTTTTTACGATTTTGAGTATCGCTTCCTTCAGTATTGCTCCCTTCGCTACTTGATTCACTATCACTTTCTTCCTCTGACTCAAACTTTGCCAGGTATTTTAATCTGTCAACCATTCTATGCGGCACTCTTGAAATAATATTTCTAATTAGGCGGTTTGGCTCCATCACATTAGTTAATAAAATATTTTTACCATCCTCTTTATTAAAGTGAAATTCATGGCCTGATTTTAGTAGTAAGTAGGAGTACTGATTTGTCCTCTTTTTTATGATTCTTTTATTTCGGGTAACTTTTAGGGATTTATTTTGTTCTATTATAGTTTCATCTTCGTCTCTTTGCCGAATCCTTCGTGGCGGTGTTTCAAGCAAAGGAACACTTTCAGTTTGCCGCAGAGGGGTATGAGGAGGCGTATCAGGAGGTGTTTGAGGTATAAGAGGAGGCATAGGTGAATCATCTGGTGAAATTAGGGCATTAAGTATTGATAATGCTACACTTACATTAGGAACTATTACACTCATTTCTTCCCATTCACTACTTTCTTGTCCAGCTCTTCTCGCAGGTCGCCATCGCCATACACGATTTTGACTATTAGTCATTACTTCCTCTTGAGTTTCCTGATCTTTGGATTCCTGTTCCTGGGAGTCCTCATCCTTGGATTCCTCACTCATTTCCTTAATTATAATACATATAACAACTTTTAGGCACTTATAACAAACATCTTTATTTTGCCTGTTTCCTTATTAATTTTTCCCACAATATCACCACTTGAATTATAGAGAGATGTATTACTTACCCATAATGGCTCCATAGTATTAATATCAGTTAGCCGCTGAATCTCAATTGGGTTTGTACCTTCGATAACTCGCATTCGTTTACTTCTATGGTATGAACAGTATTCAGTTCCATACGCAGTTGCCTTTCTACAAAATACAGTCAATGTATCATGTTGAATGTAAGCTTTACACTGATTACATTCAGCATGTGTATCTTGAATTATAACTTTTAAAGAATCAGATGTTGGTAAAACTCTTTTTGTAAGTTCCTTTTCTGGAACACCTAGCCGTTTTGCCAATTCTCCAATATATCTTTTAGATTGTGCTAAAAGCACTGACTCCAAATTTTCCCAAAGTAATCGTGGGACCTTGTATTCTATTGACATTTAATGATGTACAGTAATTACAAAATATGTAATTGTTTTCAAATTTTATTGATGAATTATACTCATATAATTATTAGTTAGGCTTAACCTTTCGAGGTCTTAACGAGTATTTATGTGCTCGTCTAGTTACATTTTTATTCTTATTAGCAAGACTTTTAAGACTAGCCTTTTGAGGTCTTAATGAGTATTTACGTATTTGTCTAGTTGCTCTTTTATCTTTATTAGTGAGACTACGTTTATTAGCAAGACTGCGTTTAAGACTTGCCTTTCGGGGTCTTAGCACGCGTTTTTGCGATGCCTTAAAGTTCTCAAAAAAATTAACTAATGTAGTTTTTACAGCTTGAAAAAGTTGATTATTTTTAAAATGAAAGAAAAATAATTTACAATAGTATTTACTCGGCAGATTTGCGTCACGTTTGTCACATAATAGTAAATGAACTTTACCAACTATTTCTCCCTGTTGTTTAAGTATTATATCTGCCGTATTTAATTTAAAACTATATTCAACCGTAAGTCTGGATTCCCGAATATTTTGAAGTACATTTGTCAGTTGATTTGTATGTCTCGGATCACTGAATTTAAAATGCCAGTATTTTATATCTTGAGGTTTAACATGACGTAGAATAACTTTTTCATTAGTTCTTATATGAACAGTCTCGGGCTTTACTTCTTCTATTTCTTCTATACGTTCAACCTTTTCATTTATTAAATTTTCAAGTGAATTGGGTGGGACTTGAACTATAGACCCCTCTTCATATGCGATATCAGAGTTCATCTCTAATTAGGTAAAGGGAAAGAGAAGGGATTGCGCTTCATTACATATTTAATTTTACTCCATACTGTATAAATGGATGCGCCGCAAAATCATATTTGGGGACCACATCTATGGATGATTCTCCACTCGGCGGCGGAACGCATTGGAATGACACATATAAAACTTCCACAAGAAGAGTTGCGAATATGGACCGGTTTATTATCTAGTCTACGACATTCTCTTCCTTGTCCCGTATGTAAAAAACATTTCACAACCTATTTATCATCAAATCCAATTATTACTTTTAATCGTGAATTTATTAGAAACTGGCTATATAATTTACACTATCAAGTGAATGATAGAACTGAAAAGAGCACAACAATTACTATAGAGCAAATACCAGAAATCTATAGTAAGCCTTTTAATTTTTCAGCACATTTTAGAACCGTAATTGAACAAATGAATAAAGCTTTACGACTAGGATGGTCATCTCGCAGTGATATTCAAAAAACTGTTCGGCTATCTGAAGAACTTAAGAGATTTTATGATTTTTTTTAGTGTATTTATATTTGGCGTTTTGTATATAAAATATAGGTCAGACAATATATGGTAAATATTGCTAATGAACCAGTTCCAAATGGTGATAGCCGTTTATAGATTTCCATAAAGGCAGCAGAACCTAGCATCAATCCAGCATCACCAAAAATGATTTTTGCGCCATTTTCTTTAGCATATTCTTTGAAGACATCCATTAATTGGTTATGACCGTAAGGGAATGGTTTGATGACAAATAAGTAAAATAGTATATCATGTATGGCTTGTACACCAACAACTACTCCTAAAAAGCGGAGGAGAGAGTATGTACTAAATAGAAATGGATAGATAACCTGTGCAATGAGGAATCCGATGACAATGATAGACACATCGGATAAAACTGCGACGAGTCCAAATCGATCGTACCATTCATTGAGTGATTTTCCACCAACATCAGCATATCTGGCTAAAAATAATACAGAAGTATCCAAAGAAAGAACAGAGAAAAATAGGGTGATGATATCAGAAATAGATTGGAGGTACATTTCTACTTATAATATTATTTTACATATTTGGACATTTAGCATCTTTAGACTAAATTTTTAAAAAGGGCGAATAATCATCTAAACCTGAATAGGAATACAGGCAATAGGCGCATTATTTATAGCACTTGGCGGAAGAAGACGATTAGCAATTCCAAATAAATCGGATAATCTATCTTCACCAATATTACTTAATGCTTTATACCAGCCATGGCCTGCGAATACAAATGCGAATGTTGTTAGTATTAGTCCCCACATACTTTCACAACCAGTATAATATCTAAATCCGAGAACTATTAAGGCAAATACAATTGTAGAAATCATGGCAATAATTGCCTGAGTTTTGCGATTTGTAACCATTTTACTTAAATCAGATGCGGATGTACTTGTTACAGTTAATGTTGTATCAGGTGTTTCACGATTATACAATTCTAATCCATTTGTAAATATATATCCAATAAAGAACGCAATCATTGCCACCCACGATGATGATATAACTGTTTCATCTCCTCCAGTACCAAGAGGTAGAGTTGAAAATGGAATAACTAGTTTACATACATCTCCAAATTTAGCTTTAAACGGATTAAATGATTTGCCATCAAATACCGCACTTAATGCGAAATTAAGTATTGATGCTACTATGGGTGTTAAAATTAAGAATCCTAATAGAAAGAAGAGAATTGCGTAATTGGCTGTAAAAAGACCTAGAATAGACAGAGTCCCAGCTATTGTTAATGGAAGTGTTACGATGCCGCCGTATAGAAAGACGCGAATATCTGATATAATATCCTGTAATTTAAATGATTCCATTTTAATCCTACTATTTTAGTATTTTAAAATTGAATAATTATATATTTTTATTTAGTCTCTTGTTTATTTAGTCTCTTGTTTATTTAGTCTCTTGTTTATCTGTGGCACATACGTAAATTGGTGAACCTTCGCTTTCTTTGCTCACTAAATATGGTAATCCTAGGAAATTCATTGCCTCTGCTCCAAATACTGCCTTATTAGTGTAGAAAAATATGGTACCAACAATAACTGCCATAAATACGGCTATCATTATTTCACTTAAATTATCACAATTTGACCATCTTGCAGCAATAAATGCTAAAACTACTAGTGAGATAAATGTATATGCCACTTTACTTCTTGATGCCCATTCGGGACCCATTGCCGCAGTAGTGCTTGAAAATTCAGATGTAGCGAGTGCTAAATATGTACCGATAGCAGATATTGAATAAACTCCATAAGACGGATATGAATCGTGCGAAAATATCCTTTCAGGGCGAAGCTGTGGAGTTTTATATCCTACACGGCATTTAATATCTGGAGACCGGGATGGACCTACTGATTGTGATGATACCCAGCCTATTAACTTATGTGATAGGACTGTTTCAAATATGAATATGGCAAATATTCCAAATGATATATTTTGAGTTAAAAAGTACATTAAAACTGAACCAAATAAAATTGAGTCTGGCATTAACGTATGAATCTCAGCTATAGTATTTATTACCGTACCACCCATAAAGTCGGTGAACTTATTCCATAGTGTTTTATCAGCCATTCCCTATTTATTCATTTTAGAAAACATAAAGCTTCAAGGCGTTTTTATATTAAGAGATTATAATGGGTATTCCATCATATTATAAGAAACTTATTGATACAGTTCCAGGATTAGTTGTCAATAGCGGAAATAAAGATATAGTAAATGATGTCGAGTGGCTATTTATGGACTATAATTGCCTCATTTATCACTGTCTCCATAGAGAAGATACGCCTCTATATACCGCAGATAACGAATCATGGGAGTCACAATTTCTTGAATGTGTCGTGAAATATACTCTCAAAGTTATTAAAAAGGTTAGCCCTAAATCTGGTGTATTTATCGCTATTGACGGTGTTGTTCCTATGGCCAAAATGCGCCAACAGCGTCTTCGCCGCTTCAAATCTATATGGCTTACACAGCATCCTGAATTTAGCGAAAATAAAGGTGATACTATTAATGGTCCTGTATGGGACAGAAACTCAATTACTCCTGGAACTGTCTTTATGAGTAAGCTTCGGAAACGCCTTGAAACTATGATTAAACAAGAGGGTAAAAAATCATGGGTACTTAGCTCAAGTGATAAACCAGGTGAAGGTGAGCATAAAATTATAGCAGAGTGGCGTACTCATAAATATACAGGGAACTTCGCAGTATATGGTCTAGACGCAGACTTGATTGTACTTACAATTCTCGGTCGTGAACTGTGTGGGTTTGATAATGAAGTGTGGCTCTTTCGCGAAGAGGTAAATGCGGGTAAAATTTCATATGATTCAGTTGGAGAAGAGTTATTTGAATGGTTCTCAATTAATACGCTGAGTTATTGGTTATCTGCTGAATTTGATATAACGCTTAAACGCACCTTTATTCTAAATTATTGTTTCGCAATGTCTATCCTAGGAAATGACTTTCTACCTGGGTCTCTTGGTCTTAAAATACGTGAAGATGGCCATTCTGAACTACTTGATATTATTCGAACACTTACTCATAATAATGTTGCGCTTGTTAATCCAGATACATTACAAATATCTTGTGAGGGTCTTAAAAAACTATTTACAGTGCTATCCGTTAATGAAGAAACTCGCATACAAAAATACATTCATAAAAAACAAATGATGGCCCGTAATATAACTGGAAATAATGATGGAGTTAAAATAAAACTTGGAGATAATAACTGGCCCCTTTCACATATTGAAGAGAATGTACTAATTAACGGCAAGATATTAGAGCAAAGCTGGAAAGAGACATATCTTACACACTTCTTTAATGGATTTACTTTCAATAAAAGGGCGATTAATAGGGTCTGTAAAGACTACTTATATGGTATTCAGTGGATTTGGGCATATTATAGTGGTGTATATGAAGATGTATGTTTTAACTGGTTTTATCCCTTTAATCTTCCACCCCTTTGGGTATGGCTCAAAGATTACTTGAATGAATTAATGTTGCCTGAATTTCCTGAGAAGGTGCTAGTTAGAGCCAATGATATTCGACCCGTTGAACAGCTAGTTCTTGTGCTTCCATTAGAAAGTTGGTCATTAATTCCGCCATGTGTAGAAAAGAGATTACCTCAGCTAGCCCCGCAGTTTTATCCGTCAACATTCTCATTTGAATCAGTTGGAAAAAGATACTTTTGGGAATGTGAATCGATGATTCCCTTGCCTAGTATTCTAGAGGTTAAAGAAATTATTAGGATTAATAGTAATACTAATAGAGATGGTTAAGTTTCGTATTTCGCTAGATTTATTTAATTATGATAATATTAGTAAGAAAGATGCGTAAGAAAAAGATTCTAAGCATCTTATAAAACTCTAGCCAATATTATTAAGGTATCAGTATAATTCTGATGTTAAACAAATAAATGCGATATCTAAAAAAAATTATGGACCATTAATTAAAATTAAAAATACTATTTTTAATGAGCCAGCATCTTAGTGATGGGAAAAAAGCGAATAAAAACACAAAAAATAAAAAAGTATCTTTAGATTCTATTATGAGAACTATTTTCCCGCCTTCTATGAATATTGAATCCACAATATACTATGTCTGTCAAAAAAGAAGAGCTTGCGATTAAACAGTTTTGTAAATCTTATATGATAAATGCTAAGAAAGACTACAAAGACCTCAGGTCCATGTACTATTCTAGTAAAATTGTTCGTTTTGTAATAAAAGTGAGAGAATTAATTAATGATAATATTTTGTGGCAGGATTATATGGAAGCATCACAATCTTAAAACGGATTATGTACCTGTTATTTCTGTATCAGATGCCGCAATTATATCACTTGCTTAGATATTTTTTAGCCTTGAGCCAATTATTGGCCGCCAGCTTTTAGCCTTAGTATCTGTAATAATTTATTAAAAGTAGGTCCACAACTAGTAACAACTTTTTGAACAACAACATTAACAACTTTTGAGACTTCGATCATAGCCTCCAAAGTTGGTTCTGCTACAACATCATAAACCATTAGAATATTAGCTTCTAGCCTATCATTTGTTACTACTTCCTTAATTAAAATACGACCTAATTGAATGGCAACAGCTTTCTTGTCCGCACCAGAAGGCGCTTTTCCATCCACCTTCGCATTTTCTAGTTCTTTAATTAATTTGCCAAGTGTCTTAGTTATTTTAATAGTTTCATTAACACTTGGGTCAGAAATAAAGTCTTTAATGGCAGCCTTAACAGATTCGTAAATACTTGCCGCAAGTTTCTTTTGGTCTTCTGTTAGACTACTTTCGGTAATCATCTTTAATCCAACCAGTTGAAGTCCTTGGGCAAGAACTTCTT
>SESG01029009.1_pt1 | contig 11141 bp, 10 predicted proteins | sample 3171421 | NCBI WGS metagenome assembly SESG01 (sample SAMN10866946, study PRJNA518727) | freshwater metagenome | biome: subpolar coniferous forest; feature: holomictic lake; material: water; isolation source: holomictic Lake 227, 6 m and 8 m depth | place: Canada: near Kenora, Ontario | collected... | reverse complement strand
GGCATGCGACTGCTTACCACTAAACTTTTTTTCAGCTCGGAAAAGGATAAGATATGGACCGACGATCCGGTGACAATATTTAAAGGCAACACCGTCACTCATGGGCGCGGGTTCACCGCCAATCCGGATCTCTCAGAAATAGCTATAACCCAGCAGGAAACCACCACTCTGGGGGAAAAATGATCAGGCTGAGCTTTTCGGTTATGCTGGCCGTTGTCGCCCCCCTTTCGGCGGGGCAAACGGATGATTTCATGCGGGGGTCGGTGGTCAAAAGCGATAAATGGACGATGGACCGGGCCAACGACCGGGAAATCTTTGAGGGAGCTGTATCTTTCCGCAACGCGGCCTACAATCTCAAGTCTGACCACGCCGTCTACGACCGCAAGCCCCGGACCTGGACCGTCAAAGGCTCCGTCTACTGCCTGCGCAAATTTCTGGACGGTTCGAATATAGAGCTATACTGCGACAACGGAACATATCGCGAGAACTTTGAGCAGGCTGAGCTTTTTCGCGGCAAAGAACTGATAAAAATGAGATATGTTTCTCCCGAGGGCAAGGTTCTGAAAGGGCGCTGCGACCGCATCAACTCCGACAACGCAAAAGCCGCTATGGATTTTCTGGGGAATTTCTATCTTGAAACTGAAAGTATGGAGATTTTCTCGGCCAACGGATTCTATAGCGACGCTGAAAGGTCTTTTCTGATATATGGCTCCACTCCGATCGCGGTTGGTATCAGAGATGGCCGCGACTTTGCTATGACCGGAGAAAAAATGAAATACTTTAAGGATACCGGCGACGTAAAACTCTATAACAATGTCGCCGGCTGGGTTAAATCAGGGGAAAAGCCGCAAGAGAATTGAAGATGTGTAATCCTGACGCGGGATTTTCATCAATATCCGGTCTTAGACCTTGAAGTTGGAATGGAGAGCCTTATGAGACTCAAATCCGAACTGCTGGAAAAAAGCTTTAACCGCAGACAAGTCGTGAACGGCATAAGTCTGGACATAAAATCCGGAGAAGTCTGCGGCCTCCTGGGCCCGAACGGAGCCGGAAAGACCACAACTTTTCACATGCTGGTAGGTTTTCTTGAGCCCGATTCAGGGAAAGTTTTTATTGACGGAAAAGACGTCTCAAGTATGCCGATGTATCTGCGGGCCAGGGGCGGCATCGGTTACCTGGCGCAGGAACCTACGGTGTTTCGCGGCCTGACCGTGGAAGACAACCTCGTGGCAATACTTGAGCGGACCACCAGCGATAAACCCGCGCTCACCAGTCGCGTAGATTCCCTTTTAACTGAATTCGGCCTGATGAAATTGAAAAAGCAGAAAGCATGGACGCTTTCCGGCGGAGAAAAGCGGCGGTTGGAAGTGGCCAGGGTCATGATAAACGAACCCCGGATAATACTGTTGGATGAACCTTTTGTCGGAATAGACCCCATAACGGTAAGCGAATTAAAAAACATCATTCGGCACCTTAAGGACAAGGGTATCGGCGTGCTGATAACGGACCACAATGTCCGGGAAACCCTTTCCATAACGGATCGGTCTTATCTGATCTATGAAGGCCGGATACTGATAGAGGGAACGGCGGAAGTGCTATTGAACGACCCTAAAGCGAGAGAATTCTACCTCGGATGGGACTTTAAGATGTAAATCCTGCTTTCACATTTAGCGCATCGCAAGGAAATTACAAATGTATAATTTGCTTAAGCGCCGAAAAGGCCAAAACACGGTTGAGTATCTGCTAATGTTAGCCGTTACTACGGGAGTAGTGCTGATTGCCGGAATGGCTCTAAAGACGTACATCCCCAAGCTGTTTTTACAAATACAGACTCTTATAAGCGGCGCGGCTCAAACTCTTGGTTCCCCCACCCGCTAAACCCTCCGGCCTGATCCAGTCAAGAACAAAATAAGAGAGCTTGCCGGCGCCACAGTGTTGCCAAAAAAATCTCTTTCAAGTGAAGCTTTCAAGATATGTGTGAAGGCCGTGCTTTTTGGCTTTAGCTACGGCGGCAAAATACATTTTATCCGCCTCGGCGGTATTCCCTTCCAAATAATGGACATTTGCCATCGAAAGTTCGCTCAATATTTCCCCCCGCGGCTCCGCGTTCCCCTTAAACAGGCGTACAGCGTTCTTAAAACAGACCATCGCGTTCTTAAATTCACCTTGCTTTTTATAGACTTCACCAAGCCCCCATTCCACGAAGCCCAGATCCGGTTTATCACCTATCTCGGAGTACAATCTGTGCGCCCGTTGATAGCCGTCGAACGCGGCATCTAGCTCACCCTGCTGGCGCAGCACATTGGCAAGGCCGCATTCCGCGTAGGCTCTGGCAAAAGTATCTTCGGTCTTTCGGAAGAGCTTGCGCGCCTCTTCATACGCCGCGCGCGCCGGTTTCATGAAACCCGCCACGCGCAGCACGCCGCCCAACCCGAACAGGGCGTAGCCCCTGGCGGACGAATCGTTATCCTTAGCCGCGTAAGCGCCCGATAGTTTAAAGGACTCTATTGAGAGCTCATAGCGGCCTTCAAGCCTGTATATTCCTCCGAGAGCCCACAGGATAAAGGCTGCCGCGCCGTGATCGTCTTCTTTTAAATACGCGCGCAGAATGCGCTCGAGCATGGATGAAGCTTTTTTAAAATCTCCTTTCAGGCGGTATGCCATAGCCAGTTCCAGGTCAGCCTCAGCCTTCAGGGCCGGGGCCTTGGCCGCGGCTTTTAGGCCTGCAACCGCGAAAGCAAATGCCTGTTTCTCGTGTCCTAATGCTCTGTGGCAGGCCGCGGTCCTGATAAGGGCCTGACAGAAGAATTCGGCGGCTGGCAGGCCGCGCGTCATTGCGGATTCGTAAGCGGCTATGGCTTTGTCAAATATTCCTTTGAGCCGCCAGCCTTCCCCGTACAGATAATACCAACGGCCTTCAAAACCTTTGGTCAGGACGATACCCTTCAGGGCCTTAAAGGCCGCGTCGGGCTTTCCGGCTTCCAAAAAATCGGCTGCTTCTTCTAGTTCTTCTATTATCATAAATATTTTATTCACCTTTGTTTAGGATTAAGGATCGGGGAACCATTATTAAGCAAGGACGTTCATGAATGCAGATCCTCTAATTCTTTTTCATGCTCGTCCTGTTGAGCACATGCTTTTTAGAGGGCATTTAGCGCAAACCGGCTTGTTTTTGCGGCAGTAACTCTTGCCCAGCGCAACAATGAGCGCGTGATATTCGTTATAAACCCTGTGGTCGCGCGGCAAAGCGATCTCAAAACCCTGCTGCAGGCTGGCGTAAGTCCCGGGAATAAACCCCAGACGCTCGAATACTCTGTGAGTATAGGCATCTACCACGAATTTGGCCTTTCTCCCGGCGTAAAGGATCATTGAGTCAGCTGTTTCCGGGCCGATTCCGTTTAGTGTCAGGAGTTCGGCCCGTAAATCCTCCGCGGTCGCGTCCAAAAACCATTTCTCAAGACCTTCCGGATGGCGGGAGATTATATACCGGGAAAACTTTTTAAGCCTTAAGGCCTTCTGCCTGTAGAATCCCGACGATCGTATGAGGCTGTAAAGACCGGCTGAGGGCAGAACGGATAATTTCATCGGTGACATCATCCCCGCCCCGCCAAGGCCGGTCAGCGCTGCCAGGGCGTTTGCCCAGGCGGTATTCTGGGTCAGGATAGCGCCGACGCAAATCTCGAACATAGCACTGTCAGTATGCGGCCCGTAAAAGAGCGGCCGATAGGCCGGAGGCCGTCCGGGGTTTACAGTAACGGGCCACCAGCCCTGCGGACCTAAAGCCTTAAAAAGCTTTTTATAAACACGCCTGAGTCCGGACTGCGCCGCGCTTTTAGACTTGGAGTAAATAATCCGTGAGGTGGACATTGTCTGCCGCCTAATCCGCTGAACCGGAGGCGCGGGGCAAGACCAACAGGCGCTTTATCTCACTCAGGAGGTCGTCCAGGTTATAGGGCTTTTTCATGAAATTCTGAGCGCCGCAAAACTTTATCTTTTCCAGGCTTTCAGGGCTGTCCATGGTGGAGATAACAAGGATCGGGATATGCCGCGTCAGGTTGTCCCGCTTTATACTGTTACAGACTTCATAGCCGTTAAGTTTGGGAAGCAGCAGGTCCAGGAGTATAAGGTCCGGTTTTTCGCGGCGGGCCATGGCTATTCCGGCCACCCCGTCTCCGGCCAGGCACACGACATAGCCCTCGCTCTCAAGCACTTCCTTGAGAACGCCTGAGGTATTCTTGCTGTCTTCAACGATCAGTATTCTGGTCTTGCCTGATTGCGCCATCTTCTATCCCTCAGATTGTCCGGTCTGCCTTCTGTAATGCCGGGCGAGTTCTAAATAATCTTCTTTAGATTTTATCAAGGAAGCTTTTTCCTTTTCGTTTAACGATCGCACTACTTTTCCCGGCATGCCGAGCACCATGCTGCCTGGCGGGATAACCGAGCCGGGGGTTACTACGGCGCCGGCGCCGATCAGCGAGAGTTCCCCTATCTGAGAATCAATAACTATAGCACCCATGCCTATCAGGCAATGATCTCCAACGCGCGAGCCGTGTATCACCGCGCCGTGCCCTACGGTCACGCCCTTGCCGAGTATTACCGGCTTAGCGCGATTAGGATGAAGCACGGCCAGATCCTGTATATTGCAGGCTTCCCCGATCTCTATGACGTCTACGTCCCCCCGCACCACGGCTCCGGGCCACACCGATACCAAGGCGTCAAGCCTTACCTGTCCTATCACCGAAGCCAAAGCGTGCACCCAGGCGTCCGGGGCGACCTGCGGTTCAAACTGCATAAACTTTTCCTTCATATATTCCGTTGTGAACCGCTGGCGCCGTCGCCGGCGGGTCGGCCATGGTGTCTGGACTCTGACATTTTGAGTCCCCAATAAACAAATATGCTGGCGAACGACGGGACAAGGTAATAAAGGAACCTGAAGATGAGCGTGGCAGCCAGGGCCTGGCCGATAGATACGCCCATCTGAGAGTAAACCGCCGTCATGGCAGCCTCCATTGCCCCGAGTCCGCCCGGCAGCAGCGGGATTACCGTCATAAGCTGGCCGAAGGCGAAACCGATGATGAGCTTTGTGGAACCCATATTCACGCCAACCGCGCGGAAAGCGAAATTTAATATAAAAATATTGCATATCCAGTCCAGGCAGACATAGCCCAGAACCAGCGGCAATTCATATTTGCGTGAATGTATGGTCTGGATTCCGGCCGAGAGCTGGGACTCAAATTCATTAAAAGTTTCTTCGGGAATCTCTTTTTTGGAAAAGAAGAAAAGCAGATGATTGACGGCGTGATAGATTTTCCGCGCCCATGCCGACCGCAGCTCATGATGAAAAAACATCAAAACAAGAACGAAGGCGAAGGACAGTACGAACAGGACTCCCGCGATTCCTTCAAAGAACTTTGTACCGAGCTGATCGGTCTTCAGCAACTGAAGAACCATTCCCTCCACAATAATAATGGACAGGACCAGATAAACAAAAACGCTTATAACCACCGAGGATGTGACGCTTATACCATAGGGTATTTTGCGCTTGCTCAGCAGATGAGCGCGGGTGGCGAAGCCGCTGACGCCCCCGGAAGACACGAAATAATTCACCGTTGTTGACACAAAAGCTACACCGGTCGTTTCCCAAAACGGCAGCCGGTGGCCGAGTATCTTGAGAACCTCCCAAAGCGAAAACCCCATAAAAAGATAGCTCATGCACGCGAAAAAAAACGCCAGACAAAGAAATCCGGGATGGGCGGTTTTAAGGGTCGCGGCCAGCGGGGCCAAATTGGGGTAAACAAGGGAGGTCAATATGACCAGCGAAAGCGCTATCGGAGCGTAGATGAATATTTTTTTCTTCCAGTTGATCATTTTAATATTTACGCCCCCGCCGCCCGCAAGTATTGCGGTTTGGGAAACACCGCTTTTTGGATCAGAGGGTCATTCTCTAATCGATGCCCAGCCCCTGAATCGTTTACTGCGCGGCCAAAAGAGCGGGGCAAGTATTGTAAAATATACACATAGCAACATTCGCCTTGTCTATATTCTAAAACTTTCAAACGGATAAGAAAAGAGAAATGTCCATTTATAAATCGGATTTTCTGGTTATCGGAACCGGTCTGGCCGGCCTCCTGACGGCCTATCGGCTTTCCCGCTCGGGCACGGTAAGCCTTGTCTCTAAACGCGGGGCTCAAGTATCCAACACCGATCTAGCCCAAGGAGGCATCGCGGCCGTAACCGGCAAAGACGACGCCGCGATTCTTCATATCAACGATACCTTAAAAACCGGCTCCGGCCTGGCCGACCGGCATATAGTGGAAATTGCTGTGCGTGAAGGACCCGAAAGAGTTAAGGAGCTCGTGAAATTTGGAGTGCGTTTTACCAAGAAAGGCTCAGATTTTGAACTCGGCCTGGAAGGCGGACATTCCAGGCGCCGAATACTCCACGCCGCCGACTCCACCGGACACGAGATTGAATCTGCTCTGTTGCAGATATGCCGGGCGAATAAAAAAATACATTTTTACGAGAATCACGCCGCCGTAGACCTGATACTGGACTCCCGTCCGGCAGGCGTCAGGCCGGAGCGCAACGCGGCCAGGGGAGCTTACGTGCTGGAAGAGCATACCGGCGTCATACACAGCTTTCTGGCTTCGACAACGGTTCTGGCCTCGGGCGGGGCCGGTAAAGTATATCTTTACACCTCCAACCCCGACACCGCCACTGGGGATGGCATGGCCATGGCCTATCGGGCGGGGCTCAGGCTCATCAATATGGAATTCGTCCAGTTCCATCCTACCTGCCTTTACCATCCCAAGGCTAAATCCTTCCTTATCTCTGAAGCTGTGCGCGGTGAGGGCGCAATACTGCGAAGCCCCGACGGCAAACCTTTCATGGCAGCTTACGACATCAGGAGAGAGCTGGCGCCGCGGGATATCGTGGCCCGCGCGATAGACAGCGAACTTAAAAAGAGCGGAGCGGAATGCGTGTATCTGGACATCACCGCCCGCCCGGCCGCGTTTATAAAGAAACGTTTTCCTAATATTTATAAAAAATGTATGTCCTTCGGTATCGACATAACCAAAGACCCGATACCCGTAGTGCCCGCTGCGCACTTCTTCTGCGGAGGGATCGAAGCCGACGAATGGGGACGGACCGCTCTGCCGGGCCTGTACGCCGTGGGGGAAGTGGCCCACACGGGCCTGCACGGGGCAAACCGCCTGGCTTCAAACTCCCTCCTTGAAGCATGCGTCTTCGCCCGGCGCGCCGCGGTCTCAATATGCGGAATCTCAGGAAAGAAAACCGCTAAAAGTCCCGCCAAGGCTGAGGTGTGGAATTACGGCAACGCGCGGCATTCGGACGAAGCAGTAATGATAACCCATAATTGGGATGAGGTGCGCACGCTTATGTGGAATTATGTGGGCATCGTGCGCAGCGACAAGCGCCTGGAGCGCGCCAAAGCCCGCATAAGAATCATAACGGAGGAAATCGCCAAATATTACTGGGATTTCCTGCTCACCCGGGACCTGCTGGAGTTGCGCAACATAGCCTGCCTGGCAGAAGCCATTATACGTTCCGCGACGGAGCGCAGGGAATCCCGCGGGCTACATTTTAACATCAACTATCCGCAGACTGAAGAAAATTTCGCCGCGAACACAAAAGTGGACAGATACGATGTGGAGGGTTCAGGGTTTAGGCGTTAGGGTGTAGACTTTATGGATAAAATTAAAATAACCGGCGCGAAAGCGCACAACCTTAAAGATATCACCATAGAGCTACCGAAGAACAAACTGGTAGTGCTGACCGGACTCTCGGGATCGGGCAAATCCAGCCTGGCTTTCGACACTATCTACGCTGAAGGCCAGCGCCGCTATATGGAAAGCTTGTCGGCCTACGCCAGACAGTTCCTTGAGCAGATGGAAAAGCCCGACGTGGAATCTATCGAAGGTCTTTCGCCCGCCATCGCTATCCAGCAGCACACCCCCTCAAAAAATCCGCGCTCCACCGTGGGAACCGTTACCGAGATTTACGACTATCTGCGTCTCCTTTATGCCAAAGTCGGATCGCCGTTCTGCCACCAATGCGGCCGTCCCATAAAAGCCTGGTCGGCACAAGGAATAGTCGCGGAGATATGCTCAAAATATTCCGGCAAAAAAATAAAGATTCTCGCTCCGCTGATCAGCGGCCGCAAAGGCACCTATGAGGAATTATTCGCTAAATTTAAAAAAAATGGATTTATTAAAATCCGTGTAGACGGGAAGCTTTTTGACCTGGATTCGGTTCCGAAGCTGGACCGCTATGTTAAGCATAACATAGAGCTATTCGTGGACGAAATGACCGCCGGCGACGAAAAGGAGCGGCTCACGGAGGCTGTGGAGCTGGCCCTGGCCCAGAGCCGGGGATTGGTAGCGGTGGAATCCGGCACCGCAGATAAAGCCCCCGCCCTTTACAGCGAGAAGAACGCCTGTCCGTCGTGCGGCATCAGTTTTCCCGAATTGGAACCCCGGCTCTTCTCATTTAATTCTCCCTTCGGCGCCTGCCCGGAATGCGGCGGCCTCGGAGTTAAAATTGAAATAGACACGGATCTGGTGGTCCCCGACGCCGCCAAATCCATAAACGGCGGAGCCATAGAGGCCTGGTCTAACCCGGTCACGACCCGCACGCACCGCTGGAAGAATTCCTGGTCGGGCTATTACATGGAGATGATAATTGACGCGGCCAGGAGAAATCATATTTCCCCGGATAAGCCATGGCGCGACCTGACGAAAGAGGCCCGTGAGATAATTCTGCGCGGCGAACCGGACGGAGGGTTTGAAGGAGTAATCACCAACCTCAAGCGCCGGTATACCGATACGGAATCTGATTTCGTGAAGGAAGAGATCTACCGCAAATTCATGCACGAAGTCACCTGCGGCACCTGTAAAGGCCTGCGGCTTAAACCCGAGGGCCTGCACGTGCTGGTGGGCGAGCGAAACATAGTTCAGGTCTCAAGCATGCCTATTTCAGAGATCAAGGAATTTGTGTCCGGATTATCCCTGAGCGAAAAGGACCGTACTATCGCCAGGCTGATACTTAAAGAAATAAATTCCCGGCTCAGCTTTCTTACAAATGTCGGCTTGGGCTATATTTCTCTGGAACGCCGCTCAGAAACTCTTTCCGGGGGCGAAGCCCAGCGTATTCAGCTGGCCACCCAGATAGGCAGCGGCCTGACCGGCGTTCTTTACGTGCTGGACGAGCCCACCATAGGACTGCATCAGCGCGACAACGCCAAACTTATAACCACTCTTAAAGCGCTGCGCGACCTGGGTAACACTCTTATAGTCGTGGAGCATGATGAGGCGGTCATCCGAAACGCGGACCATATCGTGGACCTCGGTCCGGGCGCTGGACTTGCCGGCGGCTATGTTATCGCCCAAGGGGACCTACCCGCGATACTCAAGAATAAAAAATCCATAACAGGGGCTTTCCTGAGGGGCGATAAAACAGTGTCCATCAGTCATCCGCTGCGCAAACCGGCTAAAGGCTGGCTGGAATTCACAAAGGCGGAACAGTTCAATCTGAAGGGTATAGACGTCAAGATTCCCCTTGGACTTTTCGTGACGTTGTGCGGCGTGTCCGGTTCCGGAAAATCCACGCTATTATACGAGATCATATACAAAGCGCTGTCCAGAAAACTTTACAACTCAAAGGAAAACCCCGGGCGCTTCAAGAGTATGCGAGGCGAAGATAATATAGACAAGGTCATAATCGTAGACCAGTCGCCTATAGGCCGTACGCCCCGCTCCAACCCCGCCACCTACACAGGAGTGTTCAACCACATCCGGGATATCTTCTCCCGCCTCCCTGAAGCCAAGCGCCGCGGCTATGAGCCGGGCCGATTCTCTTTTAATGTTAAGGGCGGACGCTGCGAGGCCTGCCAGGGAGACGGGACCATAAAAATCCAGATGCAGTTCCTCCCGGATATCTATGTTAAATGTGAGGAATGCCACGGCCTTCGCTTTAACGAAGACACTTTGGAAGTTAAATTCAAAGGGAAAAATATCGCGGAGATCCTGGACATGTCGGCCGAGGAGGCCGCCGTCCATTTTTCCGAGATCCCGCAGATAACCAAAGTTCTTTTTACTATGCGCGAAGTGGGCCTTGGTTATATCAAACTCGGCCAGAGCGCCACAACTCTTTCGGGAGGAGAGGCTCAGCGTATGAAGTTGGCCGAACAGCTGGCAAAACGCTCCACCGGCCGGACGCTTTTCATCCTGGACGAGCCTACGACCGGCCTCCATTTTGCCGACGTGGAAAAACTCCTAAAAGTCCTGCACCGCTTGGCCGACCAGGGGAATACTGTCCTGGTCATAGAGCACAATCTAGATGTGATAGCTTCTTCCGATTGGATCATCGAACTTGGCCCCGACGGAGGCTCCGCTGGCGGTGAGCTTATCTATGCCGGCGCCACCCCCGGCATAGTCAAAACAGCCGGCTCACATACGGGTTTTTATCTTAAAGAGCACCTGGGAGCAAGAAGCAAGGGTTAAGGATGCTCATCCTTGCCGAAAGCGACCGGGCATTTTTAGTTTATGGGTCAGCGGCTGGTGCGTGTGGAGTTAAAATTGGTGAGGGTAAAAGATGAGAATTGTATCGGTTTAAAACTAAATTTGTCCGCGGAGGAAGCGCCTGAAAAAGTCTGATTATTTTTACTTCCGTAAGTTCGGATCCATTCCCTCCAGGAACGCTCCATGCCGGCCGGTCCGCTCAGCCGGTATGATTTCCAAAGTGCCGCTTCCAATGGTTCGCCCTTGCGCAGCAGCGAACAGAAATTAACAAACTGCAGCCGCGTGCGCGGCCTGAAAAGATACGAAACCACTCCAAAAGACTCCAGATACCAGTAGCCTATCTGTTCGTCGGATCCCAGTTGGTCTATCCTGATCCTGAAAAAATCATCCAACGGCAGAACCCTTTCCCTGGGAAAGTACTTAAGAGCCTGAGTCCAGGGCCCCTCTTCGGGGTATGACATATCTTCCATGAGAACGGCCAGGCCTTCGTTGAGCCACTGGGGCGGATATTTCAGGTATTCCCCATAAAAACTTTCAAAATAGAGATGCGAGAGTTCATGCGATGCGGCGGCCCGCAATTTCACGATGTCTCCGGAATCG
>SESG01023247.1_pt1 | contig 11141 bp, 11 predicted proteins | sample 3171421 | NCBI WGS metagenome assembly SESG01 (sample SAMN10866946, study PRJNA518727) | freshwater metagenome | biome: subpolar coniferous forest; feature: holomictic lake; material: water; isolation source: holomictic Lake 227, 6 m and 8 m depth | place: Canada: near Kenora, Ontario | collected... | reverse complement strand
GTAAATATCCCGGTCTCGATGCGCATAATCCATTGATAACGTCCCGTAATCACCGTTTGAATCAACCGGCGTCCAATCGGCCGTCAAACGGATAAACCGGTCACGGGTATCTCCGTAATCATCCGGTTTCCGGGTTCCGCGCAACCCAAGCGTTTCCATTTGCGCTACAGATAAACCACTCGGCATCCCATAATGATCTTCATGCCACCCGCCTTCAACACCCACCTGCAACAGGGGCGCGGCTTTCCAGTTAACCCTGACCTGCCCGTCGCCGGACTGAAAGGCGTTATTCGCCCGGTAACCATTTGTTTCTTGCGTACTCCCGAGCGCATAAACCGTAATATCCTTGCTCCCGGCACTGACCTGGGCCGATTCTTTCCGCAGGCCGTAACTTCCAGCCTCTAGCGCTACAGCACCCGACACACCCTCCCAGCCTTTGCGTGTGATGATATTAACAACCCCGCCGACAGCATTATCTCCGTATAACACCGATGCTCCGCCGCGAATCACCTCGATCCTCTCCACGGACTCCAGCGGTATCTGCGCCAGGTCCGGCCCCGAAGAATCTGACGGGTTCAACCGCCGGCCATTTAAAAGAACAAGCACATTGCTAACAGCCGCATCATTGTAGCCGCCGATATCAATCGCCGTATTCTTGAGACTCCCCTTATTAAACACATGCACACCGGTCTCCTGCGCCAGGACATCCGGTACACTGCGGGCGCCCGATGCCGTAATTTCATCCCTGGAGATCACATTCACATACGCCGGAGCACTCTCCGCCGCCTGCACATCCCTGCCGGGCGTTACCACAATCTTCCCCAAATCCGCCGCCTCCTGCGCCAGCGCCAACCCTGCCATAACACCCCAAACCCATACCGCCAATAAAATCTTTTTCATACCCCCTCCGATTAAAATAAAAAGGCCCTCTTGCTACCGGAGTAACAAGAGGGCCATAGACACACAATCTATACGCTCCCGTTGCTGTAACGCGCAGCATGGTTGCTTTAAATACCGCCGGGTGCTCTGGCTTTGCGGCTAATGGTTCCGGTCATATATATCCGGCCCTCATTACCCCGCATCACAGTAGCGCGACTGTCCGTGATTCACACACGGTTCCCCCGTACGATACAGAAAAAAGGAACTACTCATTTAAAAGAACAAATTGAAAAATACCTAAAATCTATCAACCAATCAATGCCACAACTTCAATCTCAACCAGACAATCCTTGGGAATACGCGTCACCTGCAATGTCGAACGCGCCGGAAAATCCTTTGTAAAATAACTGGCGTACACCTTGTTCATCCCTGCAAAATCATTCATATCCTTAAGAAAAACAGACGCTTTAACCACCTTATCCAGCGATGTCCCCGCTCCAGCCAGAACACCTTTGATATTTTCACATACCCGCGTCGTTTGTTCCTCAATACCGCCGGAAACAACATTCCCGGTCGCCGGATCTAACGGGATCTGCCCCGCACAAAAAACAAGATTACCCGCAATAACCGCCTGGCTGTAAGGTCCCACTGCCGCCGGCGCTTTATCTGTCTTAACGATCTTCATACCATCTCCTTAAATATTAATTTGAGCTATATTTTTACCACAAGAAAAAATAAATAAAAAGATAATTATGCGCAATCGCGCACTACCTGCAAAACCTTCCCGATAATAGACGCAGACGCTGTCATAGGTATGGGGTGAAAATCAGGATTAGCCGGATCAAGGAAATAATAACCTGCCCGGGAAGCCAGGCGCTTGACTGTCGCTTCCTCACCGATCATCGCTACTACAATATCTCCAGCCTTGGCATGCTCCTGCTTGCGCACCAAGACAAAATCACCTTCAATAATACCAGCATCACGCATGCTCGCCCCTCGCACGCGTAAAGCAAATACGTCAGGCCCCGGAAAAGCAAATTGATCAAGATTGAGGTAACCTAAAAGATCTTCGGCAGCGTATACCGGCATTCCCGCTTGAACTCGTCCAAGCACAGGCACTTGAAATAATGCCTCTTTCACAAGCTCAATAGCACGGGACTTTCCTTCCTTAAGACGAATATAACCCTTGTTCACCAGGGCACGTAAGTGATCCCTCACTGTTCCGGTAGAAGAAAATCCAAATTTCTCACCTATCTCCCGGATCGTCGGTGCCGATTGATTCTGTCGGATACTAGTATAAATAAATTTGAGGACGCTTCTTTGCCTGTCAGTTAAATTATCTTTTATCATGGTATTCTTATACCACACACAAATGTGGCATGTCAAGTTATTTCAAAAGTTCCTGATAATTTTCCGGCAAACCATATTCAACACCCCGGACAATACCATCAGCGCCGATAAAAAACACCATCGGAACGCCGACCACCGCGTAATTTTCTGCCACTGAAGAATCCTGATCAAGAAAAACATCATTCTCAATGCCGCGCGCTTTAAGAAACCGTGCAACCTTTTCCTTAGGCTCACCAATATCAACCAAATTAACAACTATCCCCTGCGCCGCAATCTCAGCCTTGTGCGCTGATAAGGCCTGAAGCTGCTCACTGCAATGCGGGCACCATGTCGCAAAAAAGAAAACAAACGCCTTTTTGCCCTTCACCAGCTGGCTCAACGTAGCCTTGGTTCCACTCATGCGTTCAAGCGTAAAATCCTTGAAAGTCTTGCCGGTCAAAGCACTATCCTCTGCCCGGGCACAGCCAACTCCGCCCCAAACAACAAACACCAGCAATAATCCAGTCAATAACCCCTTCATGAACGCCTCCTTAAATTAAATTTCCCGCCCGTAACAAATAATAACCCGCAAAAAGCAACAAAACAACCCCAGCGCCTTTTTTGATCCACTCCATCCATACCCCGGATCGCGGCCGCGCCGCAAAGGCCCCGCCCAGGGTCCCCGCCAAGATCAATGACATCCCCAACCCATAAGCAAAAACAAAAAGAAGCGCGGCCGCGTAAAAAACACTCTGCTCAGATGTCGCATAAACAAGCAGCGCCCCGAGCGCCGGCGTCGTGCACGGCCCGATCATCAATCCTGATGCGGCTCCCATGACAAAAACAGCCCAGGGATTATGCGGCTTGATCGCCGGCAAAAAACTGAACGACGGCAAACGGACACAATCAAAAAGGACCAGGGCAAAAAGGATGAATAACACCGCTGATATCACAAGCACAAGAGGAGAATTCTGCGTCATCCCGAATATCTTACCGGTCATAGCTGCAAACAAAGCCAGCGCGGCATAGGACAACGCCATTCCCAACACATACAAAAGAGAGAGGAAAAAACCCTGCCGCCGGGAACCACTGACGTTCGCCCCGCCGATCACCGCCGCCGTTACAGGCACCAGCGGATACACACACGGCGTCAGGCTCATCACAACCCCCGCCACAAAAGCACCCGAAAAATCAAGGACAGATCCGCTGATAATCATGGCGATACTATATCAATGAAGAAGACTCCGGACAACAGTAAAAAAGAAAAACCCCTGACGTTATTAACGCCAGGGGTTTTTCATAAAAGTATAACGGCTTATTTCTTGCCAGCCGGTGCTGCAGCGGGTACAGCTGCGGGAACAACCGCAGGAACTGACGCCGCCACAGGAACTTCCTTCACAACTTCTACCCCGACAATCTTCACATCAAACTTAAGCTCCTTACCTGCAAGCGGATGATTAAAATCAAGGATAACAATCTTGTCCTTGATCTCTTTCACCATGGCCGGATAAGGATTCCCCTGCGGATCCTGCATCTCCAGCACCATGCCGACCTGCGGCACAATATCCTTCGGAAATTTTGATTTTTCGAATTCACGCAGAGAATCGGTACGCACGGGACCGTATCCCTCTTCGGGCTTTACCATCACCGTCTTAACATCCCCCGCCTTTAACCCTTCGAGCTCTTTCTCAAGCCCGGGAATCAGCATATTCTTGCCGTGCACATACTCAAGCGGCTGCTTCCCTTCCGTTGTCTCAACAACTTCCTTATCAACCGTCAACGTATAATCAAATTTAACCTTCATCCCCTTGCTGATAATCTGACCGGGAACAACGGCTTCCGGTGCCTTCTTTGCTTCCTGCGCCAGCGCGGGCTGCGCCTGGAGAACAACGACCCCCAACACAAACACCGCCGTCATCAACACCTTGTTCATACTGCCTCCTTAATTGGATGAAAACAAAAATATCCCCGCCAAATCACAACAACAATCATTGAAGGATCATCTTATCACCCGAATTCTTTTTGTCAAAATTATCCCAAAAGAATTCTAATAATATTTGCTCCCGGCATCAAACAGGCGCATACACCGTATTTGTCAACAGCCTGAAAAGCTTTTGATTAAGGGCCTTGCCATCATATTCTTCTTCAATCAGCTGCCGCGCGGACTGAGCTGTATCTGCCACGCATCCCGGGATCTCTCTCAAATGACAAAATGTGGCGGCCAATGCCGCCGGATCCTTTTCCGGCACAAGAAATCCCGTACGCCCGTCAGCCACCAGGTCCCGCACGCTCCCATGAGATGTGGTCACCACCGCCACCCCGCTGGCCATAGCCTCAATCAAGACCACGGGGATGCCCTCGTATTCATTGCCCCCGATACTAATCCCCGGCGCAAGAAAAATATCCGTATCTTTTAAATAACGGCGGATCGTCCCTGAATCCTGCCAGCCCATAAAACGCACCTGCCGGGCAATACCCAGACGCACCGCCTCAGATTCCAACGCCGCGCGCAGCGGACCGTCGCCGATAATAACGTATTCATAAGAAATACCGCGTAACAGCGCCATGGCTTCGAGGGCATACACAAGGCCCTTTTCTTCAATCAACCGGGCCACCGAAATAATCTTAAGATGACCCGCGGCAAACCTGCGGCGGGCACTGACATCAAAATGAGCAAGGTCAACGCCCATGCGGTGCACCACAATTTTACTTTCAGGACAACCCAACTCAATAAGCCTCCGTTTCACGGCCTCATTGACAGGCAAAAAAAGATCCCCTTCCCTGAAAAAGCCCGCGAGCTTTTCAGCCATCGGAGATCGCGCAAGCGCCATCAGTTCAGCCATATGAAAGACTGTGACAACCTTACCCTTAACTGCCCCCAACCGTTTCATCCGAAGCGCCAGAAGGCCGCTTTCCCCTGAATGACATAAGATAATATCACAATCACGCACGTCAAAAAAAACCGCAGCCTTAAAAAAAAGGCTGAATGACCACGCTTCACTGCCATAAATCACCACATTTAATGATCGCGCAACAGCTCCCGGCGCTTCCAATAATTTAAAAGGAACCATCATTAAAAATTTTAAAAAACATCCCACCCAATTCGACGGAAAATTATTCAAGAACCGCACATGATGCAGCAACCCGTGCCGCACCACCTCTTCATGAAAAACCACATCACCTGAACGCTCCCCCGCCAGGATTTTCACATCACAGCCGGCATCCATTAAACCCGTAATTTGATTAAGAAGAAATGTTTCGGAAAGGGCGGGAAAAGTCCTGACAACAAAAGCAATGCGCATAAAATCCTGTGTATTCAAAAATTTCCGGCAGTCAGCCAATCTTTATTCTGGATGAATAATACCCCTTAACCAACCAGGCAACAACTTTAAATTAAAAAAATTTATTGCAACAGCCCGCCCTCTGTTCTTACAATGAATCCATGCGACACCCCTTGTCTTCTGTCACTGCCGCACGTCAAGACCTGATTCACAAAGCCGCAGGCTGGATGCTGCGTGAAACCGGGAAACGTGATATGCCCGCCCTGAAAAACTTCCTCCGTCGATACCAGCACCGCATGCCCCGCACCATGCTCCGTTACGCCATCGAACGTTTCCCGAAAAAAGAACGCCAGGCATACCTGTACAGATATCCCCCTGCCGTCAATTCATTAAAAAATAAGGAATAAAAAAGGGTGTGAACTTATTTAAAGTCCCCACCCCTTCTTAACAACCGTAAAAAAATTTACTCGTGTGACCTCTCGCGTGACTTTTCCGCCGGAGGATTAAGACGGACAACATTCACCGCCTTAGGGCCGCGGGAATCTTCCTGAACTTCAAACTCCACATCTTCCCCATCAACCAAATACTTAAAACCATCGGCTTGGATACCACTGTAATGAACATACACATCTTTAGCTTCAGCTGAGGTAATAAAACCATAACCTTTTTTCCGGTCAAACCACTTCACTTTACCCTTGCTCATGTGCGTCTCTTTCTTTGGGTCTCATTATTATACATTCCCCACGGGACACCTACATGTACTAATTACTTGAGCACGCCCGCCGCATTAACAGCTGCCCCTGATCCAGGAACAACAGGTACCGCCGCGGCTTCAGATGTTACCGGAACTTCCGCAGCTTTGTCTTCTTTTACAAGGGTGGTAACCACGCGCTTCCCTTCTTTTTCCACATAATCAATAACCACATCATCATTGACCGCAAGATCCGTCACCGCGTTAATATTGCCCAGTTCTGTCTCTGTTGTTACATCATAAGCGACTTCCACATCCGCATCTTTTGCAAAATCATATTCTTTCACAGCAATTTTCTGCCCCTGGATACTGACAACTTTGCCAAAAGAAAATTTATCCTCGTTCGCAGCCTCCTGCGCGCGCACAATATGAATATTACCCAAACCAGCCAGGGTAAGTGCGAGGACGAAAGCCGTAGAAAACTTTTTCATTGTAACTCTCCTTTTATTTATTTTACAGGATCCGCTCCCGCGGACATCAAACAGCATAGCAACCCAGCCTCAATTATCAAAAGAATAGTAAATATTTTACCCCCGCCTACTTTCACTGTCAATGGATATGTTAACGCAATGGCTGCCGATGAGCTGATACAAGGGAAGCCCATTCTTCCTGGGTAAATTCGTAATTCCCGTCAAGAATCGTCGGATCAAGGACAATTGACGTCATGCTCCCCCGCTGAAGCTTATGCCCGCAGGCAGCGCCAAGGAAATCCTTGATGGCCAGCATATCTGCCGGTGTCACAAACTGGCGGACTGCCGTTGTCCTGAACATATACCGCACACCGGACGCCTTGACAATCGCCACAGAACGTTCCAGCACCCGCATATCAACCGCCACTCCCGCCGCTTTCGCATAGCCGGCAGGCGAAGACTTGATATCCATGGCCACAAAATCCGCAAGCCCCTCTGTTAAAATTTTATCAAGGACATCCGGGTTCGAACCGTTGGTATCGAGCTTCACAAGAAATCCCATTTGCCGGACCTGCCGCATGAATGCCGCAAGCCCCGGCTGAATGGTCGGCTCTCCGCCGGTAACCACAACACCCTGCAGCTGGGTCCGCCGCTTTTCAAGAAACAAAAGGACTTCCCCGACATCCAGCGGTTCTTTAAAAAGCTCCGGAAGGACAAGCGCCGGGTTATGACAAAAGGGACAGCGGTAGTTGCACCCCTGGGTGAACACTACCGCTGATATTTTCCCCGGATAATCGATCAGAGAGAACTTGAGCAGGCCCCCGATGCGCATACGCTAAAGGTCTTTCTCTGAAGGAACTCGGATTTTTTGCCTTTGTTCCATTGATTAACAGGACGCAGGTACCCTACAATGCGCGAATACACCTCGCACTCAGCCCCGCATTTAGTGCAATGCTTATGTTCTCCGGTAATATAACCGCACGACGGGCAAACACTGAATGTCGGTGACAACGTAAAATACGGCAAACTGTACTTTTCACACACCGTACGGACGAAGTTTTTTACTGAATCCGTATCCTCGATACGCTCCCCGACAAACACATGGATAACCGTACCGCCCGTGTAACGCGTCTGCAGTGAATCCTGATGGTCAAAAAGATGGAAAATATCATCCGTATGATGCACCGGCAAGTGCGTGGAATTGGAATAGAACGGATCTCCGCCGGCAAGTTCTCCGGGGCAATCCCGCTTCAGGCCGGGATACATATCTTTATCCATGCGCGCCAGGCGGTAAGAAACACCCTCTGCCGGCGTGGCTTCAAGATTATAATTATTGCCCGTCTCCTCTTGAAACTTAAGGAGCACCTTTCGCATAAAATCCAGCGTATCTTCAGCAAACTTCTTGCCGGCAGGAGTGGAAATATTCTCACCCATAAAATTCAGGCAGCATTCATTCATCCCCACAAGCCCGATCGTCGAAAAATGATTTGTCCAGTAATGGCCAAAACGCACCTTCATGTCACGCAGGTAAAACCGCATATACGGATAAAGATTATCATCCATCAGCTGTTCAAGCCCCTTGCGCTTGATCTCAAGGCTCTCACGCGCCAGGATCATCTGATGCTCGAGCGCCGCAAAAAAAGTGTCGGTATTTTTACACGCATACCCCAGGCGCGGCATGTTGATCGTAACCACGCCAATCGACCCTGTCAAAGGCGCCGCACCGAATAACCCGCCGCCACGGGAATTCAGCTGGCGATTATCAATACGCAGACGGCAACACATGCTGCGGGCATCATCCGGGCTCATATCCGAATTAATATAGTTCGTGAAATAAGGGATCCCGTATTTCCCCGCCATATCCCAAAGGGGCTTCAGGTCAGGATTCTCCCAGTCAAAATCCTTGGTGATGTTATACGTCGGAATCGGGAACGTGAACACACGGCCCTTGGCATCCCCTTCAAGCATCACCTCGAGGAATGCCTTATTGAACATATCCATTTCTTTCTGGAATTCACCGTAAGTCTCCGATCGCACTTCACCGCCGACCATAACACCTTTGTCCTTATAATAATTCGGGACACGCACATCCATCGTTACATTCGTAAACGGTGTCTGAAAACCGACACGTGTCGGCACATTGACGTTAAAAAGAAATTCCTGCAATGCCTGCCGGACTTCTCGCGGGGTTAAGGCATCATAACGGATAAACGGCGCCAGGAGTGTGTCAAAATTCGAGAACGCCTGCGCGCCTGCGGCTTCCCCCTGAAGCGTGTAAAAGAAATTCACCACCTGGCCCAGCGCCGAGCGGAAATGCCTGGCTGGCCGAGACTCCGCCTTGCCGGAAGCCCCCTGAAACCCCTGCGTCAAAAGGTCATACAGATCCCAGCCCACGCAATAGACACTGATACTGCCAAGATCATGGATGTGCAGGTCGCCATTGGTATGCGCCTCACGCACTTCCTTCGGATAAACCTTATTAAGCCAGTACATCTGGGATATCTCGGAAGAAACATAATGATTCAACCCCTGGAGCGAATACGCCATATTGGAATTTTCATTCACTTTCCAGTCGCGCTTGGAAAGATATTTTTCAACCAGATCCACATTAAAAAGCGACGCTGTTTCACGCATGCGGGCATGCTGGTCACGATAAATGATATAATTCTTGGCTGTCTTTTTATACGGAGATGTGATCAACACTTCTTCAACAATATCCTGGACATCCTCAACCGTCGGCAACCGTTTGGAATACGCCTGGAGCGCCAGATTCAAAACCCGAATCGTAAGCTTCTGCGCCACTTCTTCACCAAATTCACCTGAAGATTCCCCTGCCTTGAAAATAGCCTTGGTGATCTTGGCCGGGTCAAAGGATTCTTCGGCGCCATTCCTCTTGATGATCTTTTCAAACAATTGTGTGGTGTACACGCGCATCCTCCTATTAAAAGTAATTCTCAACCGAGACCCGTTTCACTTATATTATTACCCCGTGCCGGCGTTCAGTTGCCTGCTGGTCCAAGGGGTGATAAAGCTTCTTTTCCTCTTCATACACGGACCGCACCGGCAGCCCGGTAAAACATGCTTTTATAGCTGTCATTTCTTCTGGTGTCAGCGGCTTTTCCCCGCCGGGACGAAGGGGCGTATTAAGCTGGATCTCGTCAGCGCCTATTCCCCGTACCACCTGCGCCATCGCGGCCGCTTGCGCCTTATTCTTTGACACAAACATCACCTGAAGGGCAAAACGGCCCTTAAAATCATGCCGGAAAGCCTTTATACCATTAATAATACCTTTAAAAGACAATCCATCGGCCGGGGCATTCACCGCCTGAAAAGATGCCTCATCCGCGGCATCCAGTTTCACCAGGACAAAATCAGCATGACACACATCAGACCGCACATCCTTGAGCCCCAGCAATGTTCCGTTGGTGATCACCGCCGTCTTTTCCGGACGCACACAACGCACGGCCAGCAGCATTTCACCCAAATTAGCCGCCAGCGTCGGTTCACCATTGCCGGAAAATGTCACATAATCAATCCCTGTATCAGTATCCAACGCCTCAAGCTCCGCCACGACGTCTTCAACCGAAACAAAAAGACGGCGTTCGAACGTATTGCCCTCGCATCCGGCACGGCCAAGCTGGCAATAGGTGCAATTAAAATTACAAACCTTGGCTTGTGTCGCGATGGGATCTACCCCCAGCGACATCCCCATTCGCCAGGAATAAACAGGTCCATAAATATATTTGAATGCAGGTTGAACCATGAAAACCAGTGTGCCGAACGTTAGATATTGTTAAAGAATGCCAACAGATGAAATACCCCGCAAAGACAATATATGGGCATACACCACCTTGCGGGACACTAGATATGGTATCTTTCAGTACTTGTTTGTCAAGATTTTTTCTAAATGTTTTTTGGCAGTTTTTCTCGTCGGATACGCCGCGATCATCTGATCCGGAAGCAGGTATTTAACCCCTTCCAAGAGGGGAAAAATATTACCGCGCCCGGGCATGACCTGTCAATGTTTTTTATCTCGCCGGCGAACAATGGCTGCCTCGCTTCGACCACACAAGCCATGCCGGCAGGAACAATAAAACCAGCGCGCCCCATCCATTCATTTGAAAGTACTGGACTGAAGATCCAATTAACGGCACGGCCACCAACAAAACAACAAACGTGACCTTGCTTAAAATGACAGTTTCAATGCCGTAGCGCAGCGAAGCCCACCCCCACACCAGGCCAAAAGCGATAAGTTCAATCGCCCTCATTTGAATAGGCCGCACCGCCGGATGAATCGCTTCAAACGCGAAGAAAACAGCCGCAATCAATATCGCAGCCCAGTTTTTCTTAAAAAGTTTTAATGCAGCGAAGATGATGAAGAAAAAATAAAATAACCCGTCTTTTAATTCACCACCAAAAATTTGAATAGCATCAAACGCCGGAAAGTAAACACGGAACGAATGTGCATAGCTATCAGCAATCGGCTTCCAT
>SESG01016276.1_pt1 | contig 11144 bp, 2 predicted proteins | sample 3171421 | NCBI WGS metagenome assembly SESG01 (sample SAMN10866946, study PRJNA518727) | freshwater metagenome | biome: subpolar coniferous forest; feature: holomictic lake; material: water; isolation source: holomictic Lake 227, 6 m and 8 m depth | place: Canada: near Kenora, Ontario | collected... | reverse complement strand
ACTCCAGTCTGGTTCAATTCTAGATGTAAGCGGTTCTACTGGAGTTGCTGATTATCTTCCGATGCAGGTGTTTGGTGCACAGAAATCTTCGAAGGCGCTTGGCTTCATCAATCAGAAGCCATTGACGATTCCAATCGATGGCAATGGTGGAAACATCAGTCTTAAAGGTGGGGAAATGCTTCTTTCCGATGCCACGCTGAAGGGATTTGCGGGAGGTTCCACCGCGCTAGGTGGTTCACTGGCTGTCTCCTCGGGACGCTACATAACCCGTGGTGATGTAGTGACTCCCTCGCTCAATGTCTCATCCTTCACCGTTAATGCTCAGGGGATACCGGTTCCCAATCTCTTTGTGACTCAATCGGGCTATATTATGAACGGCCCCTCTCCTACAATTGGAGATCAGATCGTAAATGCTACCAAGACGCCATTACAGTCCGGGCACTTCACAGCCGATGCTTTCTTAGGGGGGGGATTTGATGCATTGACCCTCGGTGGTAGCGTTGCATTCCGCGGAGCGGTGAATCTCTTTGCTCGTCAACAGATTAAGGTAGCCACGGGAGGGGCTCTTTTTGCGGATTCCGCAGTGATCATTTCCGCTCCGTATGTGGCGCTGGGTACAGCATATACAGGACCTGTGGCTGTCGATACCGGGGATGCGACAAAGGCTGACCCAAGTTTGACTTCCGTCTTAACGCTCAATGGTCAACCCTATTATGTGCCGCCCTCTTCAGGATCCGGATCGGTGCAGGTCAATGCAAGGTTGATCGATGTCGGAAACGTCTCCCTCCAAGGCATCAGGAGGCTTACCTTAGATGCAACTCATGGGGAAATCCGTGGTTACGGCACGCTCGACATGGCTGGCGATATGACCCTTAAAGCAGGCCAGATTTATCCGGCCACCGACATGTCTTTTACGCTTGCTGCCTATGACTACAACGCAGCCGGAGTTGCTGTGGCTTCAGGAGTAAACAAGGGGTCTATTAAGATTGAGGGTGGCGATCAGCGCCCTTTACCCCTTTCCGCAGGAGGATCACTAAATGTTTATGCATCCTCAATTAGGCAGGGTGGAACACTTGTGGCGCCATTCGGCCAGATCAATCTCGGTAATGGAGCATTGCTGAAGCAGGCGGATGGTGTTGTTCTGACCAGATCCGATGTCTTTTCCGGCATCAATGTTCCTGCAACATCTTCCCTGACGCTCACAGCGGGAAGTATTACATCGGTCTCGGCTGTAGATAGGATAACGGGAGTATCACTGAGTCTTCCCTATGGCCAGAGCACTGATGGCAAGTCCTGGATTGATCCAACCGGACGTGATATTTCTGGTGGAAACGGTATTCCCACCGCCGCCATTTATCTGAATGCAGCCAGCATCAATGCTGAGTCAGGGTCTGTGACCGATTTGAGTGGAGGTGGCAGTCTCATGGCCTATCAGTGGGTTTCTGGCAACGGAGGGAGCAGGGATCTTCTCGGTGCAACAGCCACTACATGGAATCCGAATAATGTGTTTGCTGCGGGTGATGAAGTGAGTTGGGGAGGTCAGATATGGTCGGCTCGTTCCCGCAATCTCAATCAGACCCCCCCCTCATCAGCTGCTGGGGCAAACCAATACTGGTCGCTGGTACCTCAAAGCTATGCCATTTTGCCAGGTTATCAGTCAGACTACGCACCGCTTGCTGCTTATAATCAATTTAACAACGCAACACGATCCAGTCTTGGCAATACAGTTCTTGCGGCCAACCTAGGTTACGATCCTGGATTTTCCGGCAGTATGAAGGCCGGTGATGTAGTCCGTCTTGCGGGATCCCCCGCGTTGCCAGCAGGGAACTACACACTGCTGCCGTCGCGCTATGCGGTGATTCCCGGCGCGATCCTAATGACACCAAGCTCCGCTTCACTCTGGGGTGGAATTATACAACCTGGCGGAGCAAGTGTAGCGAGTGGAACCGCCTATAATGCGCTCAACGCAATTCGGACAACCCCGTTATCTTCAAAAAATTACACCCTCTTTTCGGGGTCGGTTCTGTCTAATCTCAGCGCTTATAATCTCCTTTCTTCGTCAACGGCTCTGATCCCCGCCTCAAGGAATCCTCTGGTATCTGGAGATTCCGCTTATCTACAGGTCGTTGCAGGAAATCGGCTGCGTTTGGATGGGAATATTCTCGGCGCCTCAAGCGTCGGGGGCATTGGTGCTTCAATTGATATTTCATCACCCCAAGATATTGCCATCGTGGGGAGCTCGCAAAAGCCCGATGCACCAGTTGTGCTGGAAACCTCCAAGATCAACTCATGGAATGCAGGCAGTCTGGTGATCGGCGGAGTGAGATCTGTGACACCAACGGGAACTGTCATCACTCCGGCGACATCAAAAATTACTCTTGATAACGCAGGCACTTCCTTGTCGGCCGGAGAAATAACCCTGACATCCCGGAATGAGATCACATTGAAGGATGGAGCCTCGATAGCGGCGAGTGGGAGTGTGGTTTCTTCACCATTTTCCATCAATGGCAATGGGTCACTACTTCGTATCAGCAGCGATCCTAATGCCTCGACCACCCGAACTGGATTCAATAGTGCTGTGCCGATAAACGGCTTTTCTATTGGAGGTAGTGTTCGCCTTTCCGGAGCATCGCTCACACTCGACTCTTCCGGTGCCGCATCGATCGACGCGAGTGCCATTATGAACGGTTCCTTGATCAACATTTCCGCAGGGAAAATCGCACTTAACTTCGATGGTTCTACCGAAGCGAACGCGCTTAACCTTAAGGGATCTGCCTTAGAAAGCCTCTCCTCATCTCAAGGGCTTACCCTGACAAGTTACTCTACGATTAATTTCCACGGAAGCGGCGTTCTCGGATCGTCATCGCTTGCTCTTCTGACTCTTCACGCCGGGGAAATTCTCGGTGATAATGCCTCAGTAGACAGCATCATGGCCCAATCACTCGTGCTCGATAACGCACGAAGTTCCACCGATCCTTCGGGAGGCTCCCCCTCTGCAACGGGTGGATCCCTATCATTCACAGGCAACATGATAACATTTGGATCCGGAGCCATCAGCATCGGAGGATTCCAGAATGTGGGAGCCACCATGAATAAAGGCATCCAGATCACCGGCTACGGTTCCATGATCACGGCCGGCAATCTTACTCTCTCTGCGCCTTTGATTACTGGTTCGAGTGGAGCGGTGACCTCCATCAAAGCGGGAGGAGCGCTCAATGTCACTGATCCCGGAACTGCATCACTTGCCCCGGGCTTGGGTGCCTCTCTCTCGCTTCAGGGATCCAGCGTCTCCATCTCAGCCCCCATCCTGCTGCCCAGCGGATCACTCTCGGTCAAGGCCACAACTGGCAACCTCACCATTTCCTCACTCTTGGATGTGGGTGGCACATCACGCCAGTTCTTTGATGCCACACAATATACGGACGCTGGCTCCATCTCCCTATCCTCCGACAACGGCAACCTGATCCTCTCCCCCAGTGCAATACTCAACCTCAGTGCGCAACCGGCGGCAGGCAACGCGGGAAGTCTGACGCTTAATGCCCCCAATGGAATAGCCCTGATGGGAGGTCATGTCGATGCATCAGCAGCCAATGGAACTGCAGGAATCTTCACTGCGGATCTGGGCTCCTTCAATGGAGGTAACCTAGATCCTCTGGAGAATCTACTAACTAGTGGTGGATTCAGCCAGTCGCAGAACATTCGCCTCAGAAACGATCCGAATGTGAGCCTCACTGCGGCTAAGGCCCATTCCTACACACTCTCGGCCGATTCCGGATCAATCACAGTTAACGGTACCATCAACGCAGCAGGAACCACGGGAGGAAGCATCAGCCTCTTTGCAGGACAGAGTGTGTTTGTCACTCCGGGATCCTTGCTGACTGTTCATGGGAAGAACTTTGATAATGCAGGAAAGGGTGGTTCTATCGATCTGGAAGCGGGGAATAATCCTGCTGTGGCGGTCATCGCCGCCACCGCCCCGGGCGCCTCGTTCGCCAATGGAAAATCCGTTGTGGATCTGCAGGCAGGAGCCACTCTGGATCTCGGAGTCGATGCCATCGCTGGCCTAGGTCAAGCGTCCGGCACCCTCCGCCTACGCGCTCCGCAAACTACAGACAATTCCGATCTCCAAATCAATCCCATAGCAGCCACAATCACAGGTGCTTCATCCATCAACTTAGAGGGATTCTTCCGTCAGGATGCGGCTACGGTTGGGACGGCGGCAATTGATAACTTTGAGGCGGCTGCCTTGAATAATGCCCAAACGTTCATGACTCATTTTGCCACGATAGGCGGCAGGGTAGGGCTTCCGATGACACCTGCCAATGTCTCGGTTCTAGAGGTCAATCCGGGTGAGGAGATTCTTAATTCGCGCGGGGGTCTTATGCTGAATGCGGACTGGGATCTCTCTCTTAACAGGTACGGGAACCAGCTCAATTTTACGGATTTATTTGGCAATCCTCAGTCGATTGGCCAAAACGCAGGTTTTCTCGCTCTACGTGCAAAAGGTGACATCACTTTTAATGGAAGTCTTTCCGATGGATTCGGAGACAGTGTTAATAGTGCGACAATTTATACAACGGTCAGTGGAGATCAGGGGCTCAATTTAGCCCCGCTTTTGCCGACAGTTCAGGATCCCAACAATCCCGCTGCATCGCTTGCCCAGTCGTCTTGGGGCTATCGGATCATTGCGGGGGCTGATCTGAGTTCGGCAAACCAGCTATTCACAGGTGCATCCCAAGGCTCCGTTCTTGTTGGAAAGCCTTCCACACAGCCCACGATCGCAAATAATTACCAGGTCATTCGTACGGGAACTGCTGATATCGCTGTTGTTGCGTCGAAGGACATCGTCCTCCAGTCCGAGCTTGCGACTATATATACGGCTGGCGCCAATACCATTGATCCCACACTGGGCGGCTCATTTGTGACTCCAGTTCGTTACGGAGACATCGCTTCAGGGGATCCTAATCAGGGAGGTTCGGCAGTGATTTCTCTCTACCCAGCAGAATTTGCGAGCGGAGGTGGTAACCTAAATATTATCGCAGGAGGGACAATATCTCATGCTCCACAGACAGCATCCTCCCAGCTTCCGATTAACTGGCTTCAGCGATATTCTGATGGTCAAGCTCTGAGTTGGTGGGTGGATTATAGCAATTTCTTTGAGGGAGTAGGCGCTCTTGGAGGTGGCAATGTTTCTTTGGTCGCGAGAAATCAAATTGCAAATATCGATGCGGTGATACCAACCAATTATCGCAGGGCTTCCACCGGATCCAAAGGTACTGAGCTTGGAGGGGGGAATCTTAGCGTGGTTACTGGTGGTGATATCCTGAGCGGGGTCTATTATGTTGAAAAGGGTGTCGGCAAAATCACTGCTGCAGGCTCAATCCGAACCGATACAACTAGCCGTAACATGGATGCAAATAATCCGCTCTATCCGGAGTTGACTTCGCTTCCAACAACTCTTTTTGCAGGAAGGGCCTCGTTTGATGTCTCTGCAGTTTCCGAAATCACTCTAGGGCCGGTAGCTAATCCCTTCCTGCTTCCGATGGGATTGCCTCAGTTGCTTTCAGGAAGTGATACTTCCGCCTTTTTTATCAGGGGTTATCAGTCCCAGATCCCTTATTTCTCCACCTATGATTCCTCCACCTCCTTATCAATAAGTTCGCTTAGTGGGGATGTAACATTGCGTGAGACCGTACAAACTGCCGGGAGTGGCGCAAGTTCGCCAATGCTCAATGCGTGGATTAGCAATATTTTGCTACCGGAGACGATAAAAAACTTAAATATTCTTCCGCTAATCACTTCGGGGCGTCCTTGGTTGGACATTGCAAGCCTAGATGCGGGATCTCAATCAGGTGCCTCACTTCTTCCAGGCACTCTTAATGTTGAAGCATTGGGCGGTTCCGTGAATGTGATCGCTTCAAGCTTTACACAAGGTAGCCTGACAGGAGGGGTAACATTGGCGCCTGCTGCATCAGGCAATTTAAAAATTATAGCGGCAAAGTCTGTCAACGCCCTTCAAAAGGGTGGCATCGACAGCACAATTTCTCCCAAATGGGTCTATTCTCAGTTGAACCTATCAGACGCATCTCCGTCGCTTGTCTATTCAGGCGGAGATCCAGTGCCATTAGGAACCAGTTTTGCAAATGCGCTTTCTGATTCCGGCTCAACATATCTTTCGTATGCAATTTTCCAAACACAGGCATTGCTTCATAGCCCTACTTCAGAGGGTTTGCATGCCAGTGATTCGGTTCCCTTACAAATTTATGCGGCAGGGGGTGATATTTCAGGTCTTACTCTTCTTTCTGGTAAGAAGGCTTCAATTCTTGCCCAAGGAAACATTACCGATGATGCATTCTATATCCAGAATGTTTCCAAATCCGATATTACCACAATTTCAGCAGGTGGTAATATCGTCTTGAATAATGCCTCATCGCCCCTGCGACTGAGCGCGGTGAATCAAAACGGAACCTCTCTTGCCCCTTCTCAATCTCTTCCCGGGGATATACAGATCAGCGGACCAGGGACTTTGGAGGTAACGGCTGGAGGAACCATCAATCTTGGTTCAAGTGCTTCGGGCTACCGTGGGGATTCCACGCTTGGACGAGGAATAACAAGTATTGGAAATGCAAGAAACCCGAATTTTTCATCAATCGGTGCTGATATGGTGATTGCATCCGGTATCGCTGCTCCAGGCAACCTCTCTAGACTCGATGAAGCTTTTACAGGATTTCTATCTGGGTTGATAAACGATGGTTCCTTGTCGAGGTATCTTTCAGAGCTCAGTACTTTTGAATCACTCCAAGGTGTTTCCTTGTTTATGGCTACGGGTGATATTAAGGCAATTACGGATTCTGGAATAAGGAACCGTATTGAATTAGAGCTATTCTATCTCGTTTTACGGGATGCGGGCCGTGATCACAATAAGGTAGGTGCTCCAGGCTATGGAAATTATTCTGCGAGCGAAAAAGCAATCTCTCTTCTGTTCGGATCTAATTCAGGTTCGTCCGGTGACATCATTACTAGTTCTAGGGATATTCGATCGTCCCAGGGAGGCAACATAAGTCTTTTGGCCCCTGCCGGTGGACTGACTCTTCAATTGGCACAGATCCGTGACGCAACACCAGGGCTTGCAAAGCCCCCTCCCGGCATTGTCACCGAGGATGGAGGGACAATTGCAATCTACACTCGCAATAGTGTTAGTCTTGGTATTAGCCGAATATTCACTCTTCACGGAGGCGACATCATGATTTATTCATCACTTGGTGACATAGCTGCTGGTTCTTCCAAAAAAACAGTTCTCTCCGCCCCTCCCACAACAGTTGCTGTTGATCCACAGAGCGGCAATGTAGAATCGAATCTCGGTGGGTTGGCGACTGGTGGAGGAATCGGTGTCTTGGCCGCTTTCAAGGACTCTCCCACAGGCAATGTCGATTTGATTGCCCCATCAGGAGCTATTGATGCTGGTGACGCAGGTATCCGTGCGACGGGCAATCTTAACCTTGCAGCTACCAAGGTTCTGAATGCTGATAATATCACAGTTAGTGGAACGACCTCAGGTGCTCCTCCGGCGCCACCACCACCGGCTGCTCCGAATGTCAGTGGTGCCTCTGCCGCAGCGGCAGCCGGTGCCGCCAGCACCTCTACGGCAGCAACGGCCGCAAAAAATAATAACAACGAAACCCCAGAGCCTCCTGCTTCGATCATCAGCGTGGAAGTACTTGGCTATGGTGGTGGTGACGCTCCGGAAGATAGCGCGCCATCCCCGACGACATCATCCGGTTCGACGCCTCCTCCTCAGGCAGCCTTGTAGGGAAGAAGTTGGGTGATAGGATTATCGGTCAGGTCCTTGCTGAATGTTTGAGCGCAGATTTTCTTAGCCCTCATTTCCCAATACAGAAGCTGCTGAAGATTTTTCCAAGAATTTCTTCAGTCCCAGCCTCTCCTACGATTTCTCCGACGGCTGAAAGTGAGGTTCTCAACTCCACAGCCACAAGTTCCGGTGCTTCCCCCTTGCCAAGCAAATCGATAGCAACTGAGAGTGCCGAAGCGGCCCGCCTGAGACATTCATGATGGCGTGCATTGATTGCTGCGCCATCTGTCACCGCTTCGCCCTCGGAATGACCTGTCGCTCTTGCTAGAATCGCATGAACAAGGGCATCCATCCCTTCCCCTGTGATGCAGGAAATTTTGAGGCCCTCAGGAAGCAGATTCCGTTCAGAGACGAGGTCGAGTTTATTGATCACAAGCAACTCGTCCTCAAAGAGAGGCGCACTCCGTATTGTGATTCCATCCACCGGATGGAGGGTCGTAGCATCGACCAAGTGAAGCCGAAGATCGGCGTTTTCAGCAGTCTGACGCGCCCTCTCCACGCCCTCTCTCTCGACTGGGTCAGTCGTCTCGCGCAAACCTGCCGTATCAATGACCCGGAAGGGATAGCCACCGAGGCTTGCTCGTTCTTCAATGGTGTCTCGGGTGGTGCCGGGCGTTGCATGCACAATTGCTCGATCGACACCCAGCAGGAGATTAAGCAGGCTCGATTTTCCTGCGTTGGGTGCACCGCAGAGAGCAATGGAGAGTCCCTCCCTCAACAAGCGGCCTTCATTCGCCGTTGCGAGCAATCGATTGATATGAGACCCCGCCGACTCCATCCGATCCAGTAAGGTGGCTCCGCTCTCAGGATCGATCCCTTCCTCGGGAAAATCAATGAAGGCTTCCAGATGAGCCACCGTTTCAAGGAGTTCTCCGCGCAAGGTCATGATCTCATCACCCAATCGTCCCTCCAATTGATGGGCAGCGGCGCGCGCGGCACGAGGAGTCTGTGCGGAGATCAGATCCATCACCGCCTCGGCCTGAGTCAGATCCATTTTTCCATTGAGGAAGGCCCTCTCCGTGAACTCCCCAGGCCGGGCCATCCGCGCTCCCGCAGCCAGAGCGGAAGCGAGAACGCGTGATGCAACAAGCGATCCGCCATGGCCGCTGATCTCGACCAGATTCTCTCCGGTGTAGCTGCGGGGATTGAGAAAGACGGTGAGCAGTATCTCATCGATGACCTCCTCTTTGGCATCCACGATACGCCCGAAGGCAACCTTCCGCTCTGCCATAGACGAAGGTTGCCGGGAACCTCGGAAGATTGCATCAGCCACAGTTAGCGCCTGCGGCCCGCTGATGCGGATAACGGCCAGAGCCCCCTCGCCGGGTGGAGTTGCAACGGCGGCGATCGTTTCTTCCACAATCAGTTTGGAGCAAGCTTTCCGGACGCAGCCAATTTCTTTAACTCCGCCACACAGCGGCGGTTCTGATCCATGGTGCCGACAGAAATTCTTACCCACTCAGGAAGACCATAGCTCGCCATAGCGCGGAGGATGATTCCTTTGCGAAGCATCTCTTGAAATACCGCATTTCCGTCCCCCACCCTCACAAGGACGAAGTTGGCAACACTCGGTACGAACTCCAACCTCATTGAGGCAAACTCACTTTCAAAATATTCCCGTCCTTCGTGAGTCAGCTCACGAGTCCTTGTCATGTGTTCCCCATCAAGTAGTCCGGCGAGAGCTCCGGCTTGGGCGATTCCATTGGCATTGAATGGCTGGCGTGTGCGCTGTAGGACAGAAGCCAGTTCCGGTGTGGTGATCCCGTAGCCGATGCGCAGATTGGCCAAGCCCATGATCTTGGAGAAGGTTCGCATGACGACGACATTCCGTCCTTCCCGGACATAAGGCAGAACATCGGGAGCATCCCCGTCATCGAGAAACTCATGATAGGCCTCGTCAAAGATAACGAGCACATGATCGGGCACCTGAGCCATGAAGCGGTCGATCGGCTCCTGCCCGACCATGGTGCCGGTGGGATTGTTCGGATTGGCGATGAAAACGGCCCTGGTCTTTGGCGTGATGGCTGAAAGCATGGCGTCGAGATCGGCGGTGAAGGCGGGATCGGGCACCTCGACGGTATCAGCCCCGAAGAGTTGAGCCATCAACTTGTAAACGGCGAAGGAATGACGGGCGACCACCACTTCATCGCTGGGACGAAGAAAGGCGTGTCCGATGAATTCGATAATCTCGTTGGAGCCGTTACCCAGCACGATATTCTCACGGGCAATGCCAAGCCGCTCTGCGATCGCGCCGCGCAGCTCATACCCCCCGCCATCAGGATAAAAGTGGGCACGCTCCAGCGTCCTGTGCATCGCTTCCAGAGCTTTCGGAGAAGGGCCGAGCGGATTTTCATTGGAAGCGAGCTTGATGATCTCCTCCTCGCGAAGACCCAAGTCACGGGCAAGCTCCTCCACGGGCTTGCCGGGTTCGTAGACAGTCAGCTTAAGGATATGCTCATGGGCGCTCTTCCACATCGGGTGATCCTATGGGAAATGATAGCACTCCGTCGAGATTCGACATTGCCAGTGAACACAGGGTCAATCGTTGCTCATGATGGAATGTGATCGGTTGGCTGAGGAATTCGTTCGCGGTGCAAGCAAAGATTCCCTAGAAAGGGCTCTCAATGGGAACTTCATCCTTCCCTGATTTCCGTAGGAATTTCCTCAGTGCTTTGCTTGAATTCGAAACTCTCTTTCCATGGATCTCTATACCTCACTAATTCGTCCGCTGTTTTTCTCAATCGATCCTGAGGAAGTCCATGAAATGGTCATGGGTGCTCTGGAGATCGGCTCCCGAATACCATCTCTAGTACGGCTTATGGCTGGTGATGCTGTGCCGAGATTGCCTCGCACGGTGGCCGGAATCGAATTTCCAAATCCGGTTGGTCTGGCTGCCGGAATGGATAAGAACGGCGTCGCTTTGCAAGCTTGGGAAGCGCTTGGTTTTGGCTTCATTGAAGTAGGCACGATCACGGCCAAGGCTCAACCCGGCAATCCGAAACCGCGTCTCTTCCGGTATCCGGGACAACAGGCGCTCATCAATCGCATGGGATTTAATAATGATGGTGTCGATACTGTCGCCATGCGCTTGGAGGGAATTCATGCATCCGGTTGCTGGCCTCGTATTCCTGTGGGGCTCAATATCGGAAAGTCCAAAGTGACTCCAGCCGATGAAGCTCACCTCGATTACCTGGCCTCTTTTCAAAGGCTTCACGCCCTCGGGGATTACTTCGTCATCAATGTCAGCTCGCCGAATACTCCGGGCTTGCGGGAT
>SESG01008357.1_pt1 | contig 11154 bp, 11 predicted proteins | sample 3171421 | NCBI WGS metagenome assembly SESG01 (sample SAMN10866946, study PRJNA518727) | freshwater metagenome | biome: subpolar coniferous forest; feature: holomictic lake; material: water; isolation source: holomictic Lake 227, 6 m and 8 m depth | place: Canada: near Kenora, Ontario | collected... | reverse complement strand
GCCAAAACCAAGAGTGAAATATCATCAGACCATCATCCGAACAAAGCCAAAGGAGAAGGACAAATGGAACGATAAATGAAGGGAAAATGGCCTGCCACAACGTAGGCCAACAGCCCCGTGTAATCCGAAGGCGGCACCAAAAAATTGTAAACCCAATGGATACGAGCAGGATGATTATTAAATAGGGCATGGCTCCTCAGCCCTCCCCTACTCCACCGTGACGCTCTTGGCCAGGTTGCGCGGCTTGTCCACGTCGCAGCCAAGCTTGACGGCGAGGTGGTAGGCAAAGAGCTGGAGCGGGATGACGGTGAGGAGCGGCGAGAGGTAGTCCGGGCAGCGCGGGATGTAGATCACATCATCGGCGATCTTGGCCAGCTTGGTATCGCCTTCGGTGCCGATGGCGATCACCGGGCCTTTGCGGGCTTTGACTTCCTCAATGTTGGAAATGTTTTTGTCATACACCGAATCGTCCGGCGCGATGAAGACGGAGGGCACCTCGGGGCTGATGAGGGCGATGACGCCGTGCTTGAGTTCCGCGCTCGGGTGGCCTTCGGCGTGGATGTAGCTGATCTCCTTCATCTTGAGCGCGCCTTCCATTGCCACCGGGTAGTTGAACTGGCGGCCCAGGAACATCATCGCTTTCGCGTAGGAGTATTTCTCAGCGATGCTCTTGATGTGGTCGTTTTGCTTGAGGATGGAGCGGACTTTCTCCGGGATGGCCTGGAGTTCCTCCATGATCTGGATGCCCTCGCTGGTGGAGAGGTGCCGGATGCGCCCGAGCAGGAGGCCCAGCAAGGTCAGCACGGTGACTTGCGAGGTGAAGGATTTGGTGGCCGCAACGCCGATCTCCGGCCCGGCGTGCATGTAGACGCCCCCATCGCTTTCGCGGGCGATGGTGCTGGCGACGTTGTTGCAGATGCCCAAGGTGCGGTGGCCTTTGCGCTGGCTCTCACGCAAGGCGGCGAGCGTGTCGGCCGTTTCGCCGCTCTGGCTGATGGCAAAGACGACGGTGTCTTTGTTCATCGGCATGTTGCGGTAGCGGAACTCGCTGGCGAACTCGACTTCCGTGGGGAGGTGGGCCAGGCTTTCCAGCAGGTATTCGCCAACCATCGCGGCGTGGCAGGCGGTGCCGCATGCGGTGAGGACAATGCGCTCGATGTCGCGCAGTTCCGTGGACGTCATGTTGAGGCCGCCGAGCTTGGCGGTGGATTCCTCGGCGGAAAGGCGTCCGCGCATGGCGTCCTGAAGGGAATCGGGCTGCTCAAAGATTTCCTTGAGCATGTAATGCGGGTAATCCCCCTTGCTCACATCCTCTTCGGAGAATTCCACTTTGCTGACCTCAAAGCCCGAGGCGCCGCCGTTGAGGGTGCTGATTTCAAAGTCGTCGCCATCGAGCGAAACGATGTCGTAGTCCCGCAGATAGACGGCTTCGCGGGTGTGGCCGACAATGGCGCTGACGTCGCTGGCCAGGAAGTTCTCGCCTTTGCCGATCCCCAGCACGAGCGGGCTGCCGCGGCGTGCGCCGACGAGCGTTTCAGGGACATCCTCATGCATGACGGCAATGCCGTAGGTGCCGGTGACTTCCTTGAGCGCGTTGCGGACAGCTTCCACAAGCCGCTTGCGGGTGGGGCTGCCGCCGAGGGCGTCAAAATGTTTGCCGATCAAATGGGCCAGAACCTCCGTGTCCGTCTGCGATTTGAAGAGGTGGCCTTCGGCGGCGAGCGCTTCCTTGAGCGTCTGGTAATTCTCGATGACACCGTTGTGAACCAGAACCAGTTTGCCGCTCTGGTCAAAGTGCGGGTGGGCGTTCTCATCCGTCACCCCGCCGTGGGTGGCCCAGCGGGTGTGGGAGATGCCGACGGAACCGCAGATGGGCTCACGCGCGATTAACTCGGCAAGATTTGCAATGCGGCCTTTGCATTTACGAATGCGCAATCCCCCATTGAGCGTCGCCAGCCCGGCGGAGTCGTATCCACGATATTCCAGCCGACGCAGGCCCTCCAAAAGGATGGGAGCTGCTTCCGCTTTGCCGATGTAACCAATAATTCCACACATAAGTTTTTCTATACTGACAAATTTTCAGACAAAGGGCAACATGTTCGCTGTCCGACGGCTTCAGCAAGGGTAAATCATGAAACAAACCAACTTCTCCTCCTTCTCCTCCATTACCAATTCCACCCTGGCCATCATCATGGGCGGCGGCGCGGGCACCCGGCTCTTCCCGCTCACCAAAGATCGCTCCAAGCCGGCGGTTCCGCTCGGCGGCAAATATCGCATCGTCGACATCCCCATTTCCAACTGCATCAATTCCGATCTGCGGCATATGTATGTGCTCACGCAGTTCAACAGCGCCTCCTTGCACCGTCATATCGCGAGCGCCTTCAAATTCGACCGTTTTTCCCGTTCCTTCGTGGAAATCCTGGCCGCGCAGCAGACGCCCACCGGCTCCCACTGGTACCAGGGAACGGCGGATGCGGTGCGCCAGAACCTGCAAAACTTTCTCAACCGCCCCTATGAGTATTATGTGATCCTGAGCGGCGACCAACTCTACCGGATGGACTTCCGCGATCTGCTGCGCCAGCACATTGAGGAAAAGGCGGACATCAGCATCGCCACCATTCCCGTGAACCGCGCCTCGGCCTCTGATCTGGGCATCATGCACACCGATGCGAGCCGCCAGATCACCCGCTTTGTGGAAAAGCCGAAGGAGCCCGCGCTGCTCGACAGCCTCAAAATTCCCGGCGACCTGCTCGCGCAACTCGGGCACGGAGCCGAGGAGGAACTCTTCCAGGCCTCCATGGGCATTTACGTCTTCAACCGGCAGGCGCTCATCGAGGCGCTCGACAACGACCTCGTGGATTTCGGCAAGCACATCATCCCGCGCTCCATCGAGAAATACAAGGTGCAGTCCTACATCTTCCAAGGGTATTGGGAGGACATCGGAACCATCCGCTCGTTTTTCGACGCCAACCTCGCGTTGACGAATGAAAAGCCGCCCTTCTCGTTCTTCGACACCACCCGGCCCGTCTACACCCATGCCCGGTTCCTGCCGGCGAGCAAAATTCAGGGTGCCACCATTAAAAACGCCATCATCTCGGACGGCTGCGTGATTTCCGACGCCCAGATCGAGCGCGCCGTTATTGGAGTGCGCTCCTACATCAAGAGCGGCACCACCGTCCGCCACTCCATCCTCATGGGGAACGACTTTTTCGACGCGGATCTGGCCCAGCGCGACAAGAGCGGCCCGCAATTGGGCATCGGCTCCAATTGCGTGATCGACCACGCCATCATCGACAAAAACGCCTGCATCGGCGACGGCTGCGTGATCACCCCGGAAGGCAAGCCCGAACATTTCGACGGCCCGAACTACTACATCCGCGACGGCATCGTGATCGTGCCCAGAAACACGACCATCCCGGCAGGGACGTGTATTTAGTTCCGCTTTTTCAGAAACTTGCCGCTTGATGGGGGAAGTTCCCTCCGGTACGGTTGGGCAATGGCTGAAGTCCAATCCACCACCGTTTCCGGCGAGATGTCGCTGAAGTTTATCGAGTTCGTGCGGCTGCACTCGCAAAACACTGCGTTTTGCCTGGGCCTTATCCCGCATCCGCAAACGGGCAAGGCGGAGGCGAACCTGGGCCTTGCGCGGATGCTGATCGACCATCTCTCCGCCATTGCCCACAAAACCAAGGGCAACCTGACGAGCGACGAGGAAACCGTGATCAACAACGCCCTCACCCATCTCCAAATGGCCTACGTAGAGGCCCAAAAGAACGCAAAAACCCCGGCCAGCGAAGCAGCGGCAGAATAAAGCACCATGGCGGCAAAATCTTTGAAAATAGGGAAGCTCACTTTGGGCGGAAGCAAGCCGGTCTTCATCCTCGGCCCGTGCGTGATCGAGTCCGAGGCGTTTGCCCGCCGGATGGGCAAAAAGCTCAAGACCATTTGCGACGACCTCGGCGCCCAGTTCATCTTCAAGGCCTCCTATGACAAGGCCAACCGCACCTCGGTCGATTCCTTCCGGGGAATGGGCGTGCGCGCGGGGTGCGAACTGCTCGCCTCCATCGGGGCCGATCTTGGCGTGCCGGTGACCACCGACATCCATTCGCCCCAAGAAGCGGAAATCGCCGGGGAATGGATCGACGTGCTCCAAATCCCCGCGTTTCTCTGCCGCCAGACCGACCTGCTCCGGGCGGCTGCCGAAACGGGCCGCGTGGTCAATGTCAAGAAAGGGCAGTTCCTCGCTCCGTGGGACATGAAAAACGTCGCCAAAAAGCTGGAACGCTTCGCCTGTAAAAAATTCTTTTTTACCGAACGCGGAGTCACTTTTGGCTACAATAACCTTGTGGCCGACATGCGATCGTTGTATTGGTTAAGAGAAGGCGGTTACTTGGTCATGTTTGACGCAACTCACTCCGTTCAGCGCCCCGGCGGCGCGGGAGACAAGACCGGCGGTGACGGGGTTCTGGCCCCGGTTCTGGCGCGTGCGGCAGTGGCCGCGGGCTGCGATGGAGTGTTTATCGAAACCCACGAAAATCCCGCCAAAGCCCTCTCGGACGGGCCCAACCAAATTCCGCTGGCGAAACTGCCCGCGCTGTTAAAGAAGCTCTTAGCGATTCATGAATTGGCGCGATAACTTGATGGATTGGCAGGCACCCAGCCTTCGCAGGGCATTGAGCGTGGCGTTGGCCGTGTGCGTGCTTGCCATGGGAAGCGCCTCGGCGGGGGCGAAAACCCGGAAAGCGAAGCCAACCCCCTCCCCGACACCCACCCCCGCCGAAACCACGGACAAAGACTTTGAAGTGCCGATCCCGATTGGCCACGACGCCAAAGGCGTTCGCATTCCCATTTACACGCCCGATGGCACGCTCCAGATGATGTTTGAGAGCGAAATCGCCTTCCGGGTCGACACGCGGCACCTCCGTTTGACCCAGCTCAAAATCGAGACCTATGACGTAGCGGGAAAGTCGGACATGTTCATCGACATGCCCCTGTCCTTGTTCGACTTGAGAACCCGCGTGTTTTCCAGCGTGGACCCGGTGACCATCCGGCGCACCGATTTTGAGGTGACCGGGGGCAACATGACCTTTGACACGCAGACGAGCATCGGAAAATTCACCGGCCCGGTGCGCATGCTGGTCTATAAATCTGACAATGAAGAGGGCGCGCCCCATGAATAAATTCCACCGTTACCGTAAAATCCAAGGGCTGGCCCTCCTCGTCCTCTCTGCAAGCCTGCTCCCGGCATCCCCTCTTTGGGCCGAGAACGACTTCCGCATCTCCACCGGGGAAACAGGGCTGGAACTCGGAACCGAGGCTCCCAAGCCCTCCGCCAAGCAGAAACCCAAACCAGCGGCTGTTGCCGAGAAAAAGGCGACGGAAATCACCTGCACCGGGGAAACAACTTTTGACGCCAAGGCGGGGATGGCGGTCTTCATCAAGGAAGTCAAAGTCAGCGATCCCCAGTTTGCGCTGACTGCCGACAAATTGACGGCGTATCTTAAAAAATCCCAAAAGGAGGGAGCGCCCGCTCCAACACCCTCCCCCACCCCTGCGGCCAAAGCCAATGCGGCAGAACCGGCCAGCGGCTTGGATCGCGCCGTGGCGGAAGGGAACGTCATCATCACCCAGGATAAAGTGGACGAAAAAACCGGCGAGATCACCCATTACATCGGCAAGGGAGCGCGGGCGGAATACGAAGCCGCCACCGGCAAAATGACGCTTTCCGGGTGGCCGCAGATTCAGCAGGGGCTCAACAACCAGGTGGCCACCGAGGAAGGCACCATCATGACGATGGACAAGGACGGCCACCTCACCACCAAAGGCCCGAGCATGACGGTCATCAAGTCCGAGACCAAGCCCTCCAAAACACCGTGAACACCGCCTCTCCAACATCCGAGACCTCCACGCAAGCCGCACTCCAGCCGATTCTGCGGACGGAAAAACTCGTAAAAATTTACGGAGGCCGCGCCGTGGTCAATGGCGTGGAAATCAACATCAAGCCCGGCGAAGTCGTCGGAGTGCTTGGCCCCAACGGCGCGGGCAAAACCACCACGTTTTACATGGTGGTCGGCTTGGTGCGGCCCAACGGCGGAAAAGTGATTTTCAAGGATCAGGACGTGACCGATTTCCCCATGCACCGCCGGGCGCGGATGGGAATGGGCTACCTGCCGCAGGAAGAGTCGATTTTCCGCAAGCTGACCGTAGAGGAGAACATCATGGCCATCCTCGAAACCACCCACCACACCAAGCTGGAGCGTCGGCAGCGGTGTGAGGAATTGCTGGCGCAGTTCGGCATTGAGCACGTGGCCAAGCAGCAGGCGCTGACCTTGAGCGGCGGCGAGAAACGCCGGCTGACCATCGCCCGCTCGCTGGTGAGCAACCCGAGTTTGCTGATGTTGGACGAACCGTTCAGCGGCGTCGACCCCATCGCCGTCTATGACGTCCAGCAGATCATCGTCAACCTGCGCAAGACCGGGCTGGCCATTTTGATCACCGACCACAACGTCCGGGAGACCCTTTCCATCGTGGACCGCGCCTACCTCATCTTTGAGGGGCGGGTGGAGAGCGAGGGAACGAAGGAATTTTTGGTCAACGACCCGATCAGCCGACAGCTCTACCTCGGCGAACGCTTTTCAATGTAATTTAGTGTAATCAACCCCAAACAGGAGGAAAACCAAATGCAAGTAGCGAATGTAAACCTGCCCATCAAAGTCACCGGTCGTCACGTCAGCGTGACCGAGCCCATCAAGGACTACGCCGTCAAGAAGGTCGAAGGGCTCCATCTCGATTATCCGCGCATCATTGAAGCGCAGGTGATCCTGGACGTCCAAAAATACCGGCACCTGGCCGAAGTGATCCTCCACTGCGCCAACCACATCACCATTGAGGCGACCGCCGAGTCCACAGACATGTATGCCTCCATCGACGAGGTGATGGCCAAGATCGCCCAGCAGATGCGCAAGTACAAGACCCGCATCATGCGCCAGCACCGCCCCCGCCACGGGGAGGTCAAGGAGATCGAAAAACACATTCTGGATCTCGAAGGATTTGAAGAGAAGGCGGAGATGACCCCCAGTGTCGTTCAGACGGAAAAATACTCCGTCAAGCCGATGTATCTCGACGAAGCCGTCCTCCAGTTGGAAGTCTCCGACCGTCCGCTGGTCGTCTTCACCAATGCGGAGACCAACAAAATCAACGTGGTGTACCGCCGCAAGGACAAGCGCGTCGGGCTCATCGAGCCGAGCTTCACCTAGGCGGAGCGCAAGGAAAACACCGGGATGAAACCCAAGGGGAAACACCCGACGCTGACCGTCGGAGAATTCTACACCCGCCACGCCGAGGAACTCTCCATGAGCCTCCTCGGTTCGGCGGCGGGTTTTGACCGGGCCATCCGGGAGCCAACCATCAACCGGCCCGGCCTGGCGCTCTCGGGTTTTTTTGACTATTTCGCCGGCAAACGCATCCAGGTATTGGGAAGCGCGGAACTGGCCTACCTGCGGAAGCTCTCCACCGAGGCAGTCCGGGAGCGGATCCAACAAATCGTTGCCCGCCGCATCCCGTGCCTGGTGATCGCACGCGGGAACCGCCCTCCCAAGCATTTGCTGGCAGTGGCGGATGCGGGGGGGATTTGCGTCTTCCGAACCAAAATGGTGACGATGAATTTCATCAATGCCGCCACCCTGCTTCTGGAAGAAGATTTTGCCCCCACCATCACCGAGCATGGCAGCATGGTGGACATTTTTGGCGTGGGCACCCTCGTGAGGGGCTCCGCCGGGATCGGCAAAAGCGAGTGCGTCCTCGGCTTGCTGGAACGGGGCTACCCGCTGGTGAGCGACGACGTCACCCGGTTGCGCCTGCTGGATGGACGCCACCTTGTCGGCACCGCGCCGGAGCTGACCCGTCACCACATGGAGGTGCGCGGGGTGGGCATCATCAACGTCTCCTCCATGTTCGGCATCCGGGCCGTGCGCGTGGAAAAGATGCTCGATTTGATCGTCACGTTAAAAGACTGGCAAGATTTGGAAGAGCCGGATAGAATAGGGCTCAACCAACAATTTCACGAGATATTGGGCGTTCAAGTCCCGCACATCACCATCCCCGTGCGTATCGGCCGTGATCTATCCCGCCTTGTAGAGGTGGCGGCGCTGGATCAAAAGCTGAAAAGCATGGGGCAGGACAGTGCAAAGGAATTTAATGACCGGCTCTTGAAATCCATGCAAAGAAAACGGTAATGGGCCTTTTAAGCCGGAAAACTACAAACAGTCAGGATCAAACGATCTCCAAAGAGTTCACGATATTGAACCGTCTTGGGGTGCACGCGCGCCCGTCGGCCATGTTTGTGAAAATCGCCAACCGCTACAAAGCGGAAATCTGGGTGGAGAAAGACGGCGAGCAAGTCAACGGCAAGAGCATCATGGGGCTCATGATGCTGGCTGCCGGACAGGGCTCCAAACTCCTGGTGACCTGCGAGGGAGAGGACGCCGAGCAGGCGCTCGCCGAAATCGAAGCGCTCATCTTGCGCCGTTTCGACGAGGAATAGAGGCTCCTGCCTCATTCCCAGGTTGTCATTGGAACGAGGGGCAGAAAAGCTTGGGTTCTCTGCATTTTCCTGGCTTCCGGGCTTATCCCCTCGCAAAGCTCGGGGCTCCGCAAATGGGCTTCGCTTCGCTCCGCTCTCACGAAACCGCTATCGCGGTAAGGCGGTCCTGATTTTTCTGTCTTGAAACTCCTTGGGGGACGTTCACTCCCATTTTGCGTACTTAATCCCTTGCAGGAAGTCGCGTTTGGCGCAAAAATCCCTCTCCAGTGAACCGCCCCGGTTCACCCATTCCACATGAGCGAGACCCAACAACGAACTGAACGGCGTTTTCACGGTGTAGGCGTTTCGCCCGGCATTGCGAGGGGAACCGTGTTTGTGCTCCGGCCCGAGGACGAGGAACCGCCTTCACGCCAGATCGAGGAATGGGAAGTGCCCGGGGAAATCGCCCGTTTTGAAGCGGCGCTCGTACAGACCCGCGAGCAGATCCTGGAAATGCAGACGAAGATCGCCGGGGCCATTGGCGCCAAGGACGCGAGCATCTTCGACGCCCACCTGCTCGTCGTCGAGGATCGCACGCTCATCGACGAAGTGCTGCGCACGCTTTCCCGCGATCTCTGGAACATCGAACACGTCTTCCAACAAGTGGCCAACCGCTACTCGAAGACCCTGAGCGAGATCGACGACCCGTATCTGCGCGAGCGGGCGCTGGACATCAACGATGTCTGCCGCCGCGTGGTGCGCAACCTGATGGGGCACGAAGCCAAGAGCCCCGCGCAAATCGACGTGCCCCACATCCTCGTGGCGCACAATCTGACCCCTTCGGACACCGCACAACTCAACCGCCACCTTGTGCTTGGGTTTGCCACGGATGTCGGCAGCCGCACCTCGCACACGGCCATCATGGCGCGCTCGCTGAACATCCCGGCCGTGGTTGCGCTCCACAACATCAGCGAGTCGCTCCTCCAGGGCGACCATGTTTTGCTCGACGGCTACAGCGGGCTGGTGATCGTCAACCCGACCGACCAGACGCTCTGGGAATACGGCGAACTGGAGGTCAAAAAAACCGCTGTCGAAGACAAGCTCGAAGAGCTTCGCGAAACCGCCTCCACCACGCTCGACGGACGCCACATCACCCTCTCGGCCAACATCGAAATGCCCGGCGACGTGGAACTCGTCAAGCAGAGCGGGGCAGAGGGCATCGGCCTCTACCGCACGGAATTTTTCTACCTCAACAAAGAGGAACTGCCCAACGAGGAGGAGCAATACGAGAACTACTGCATCGTGGCCCGCGAGATGGGCACGCAGTCGATCATCATCCGCACGCTCGATCTCGGCGGGGACAAGTTCATGAGCGCGCTGCAACTCCCCTCGGAGCTGAACCCGTTCCTGGGCTGGCGCGCCATCCGCTTCTGCCTGGAGCGCGTGGACGTCTTCAAGACCCAGCTTCGCGCCATTTTGCGGGCGAGCGCACTGGGTAATATCCGCATGATGTTCCCGATGATCTCCGGCGTGGACGAGCTGCGCCGCGCCAACGCCGTGCTGGAGGAATGCCGCCAGGAACTCCGCGCCGAGGGCATCCCCTTCAACGAACAGATGGAAGTCGGCGCGATGATCGAAGTCCCCAGCGCCGCGCTCGTGGCCGATCTGCTGGCCAAGGAATGCGATTTCTTCAGCATCGGCACCAACGATTTGATCCAGTACACCATCGCCGTGGATCGGATCAACGAACGCATCGCCCACCTTTACGAGCCGACGCACCCCGCCATCATCCGGTTGATCAAGATGATCGTCAACGCCGCGCACGCCCACAACTTGTGGGTCGGCGTCTGCGGGGAAATGGCCGGGGAGATCGCGCTCACCCCGCTGCTCGTCGGCCTGGGCGTGGACGAACTGAGCACCGGAGCCGCGCTCGTGCCGCGCGTCAAACGCGCCGTGCAAAGCCTGGACATCAGCGTCTGCCTACAGCTTGTCGACGAGGTCAAGAACATGGAATCCGCCGACGCCATCCTGGAAAAGTGCATGGCCATCGCCAAAGCCCACTACCCGGAATTGATGGTATAGAAAAACCACCGCATTCTTCCTTTCGCTTGGAATTTTGCGCCATCAAACATCGGGACTTAACAGCGCTTACAAGAGCAACCGCAGGTCGAATTGTGGTTTGCCGACGAATCCGGCGTAGAGGGCGACCCGCGCCCCCGCCGACGCTGGAGCGCCCGCGGCAGCCGTCCAAAGGCAGCCTATCTCGGGACGCACATTCGCAGCAACGTGATCGGAGCGGGATGCCCCGCCAACGGCCAGTGCTTTACGATGATTTACAACGGCGTGGACACAGATGTTTTTCAACACTATCTCGACCAACTCGCGCAGGCAATTCCCACTGACGCGGCAAAACAGCGCATCCTCATTGTCGATAATGCTTCCTGGCACAAATCCAATCGGCTCAATTGGCACCACTTTGCGCCGATGTTCCTTCCCGCCTACAGCCCGGATTTCAATCCCATCGAACGCCTTTGGCTGCGTATGATACCATCTCTTTAAGATAAACCGACTATTCAATTTTGGCAGAAGAGTTTGCTTGATCGTGCAACCAAGGGCGACCAACCAAAGAAAGC
>SESG01030332.1_pt1 | contig 11156 bp, 17 predicted proteins | sample 3171421 | NCBI WGS metagenome assembly SESG01 (sample SAMN10866946, study PRJNA518727) | freshwater metagenome | biome: subpolar coniferous forest; feature: holomictic lake; material: water; isolation source: holomictic Lake 227, 6 m and 8 m depth | place: Canada: near Kenora, Ontario | collected... | reverse complement strand
CTCAGGTGGAGTACTATTGATCCTGATGCTCTGAGTATTTATAAATGGCTGAATAAACAATGGCCTGAAGACCCTGGATACACTGGATTAGTATGGGCTGCACTCAGGTGGAGTACTCAGGATGCAGGAAGTGTCGGAATTTCAAATTGGCTGGATAATAAAACAACAAAGTCAGGTATTGTTGAAATCGTCCTTGCAAAGTCGCTTATATCAGATTGGTTAAAAGGTGCGGAACTTACAGCCGGAAAAGTTACATTTACAACGTCTTTTGGAACTATTGTAGAGACCATAAATAGTAATGTGCAGAGTATGATAAACGGGGACTGGTACACCGCAATAGGAACTACTTTAAGCTCGATATACAATGATGTTAAAACCTTGGTTGGTGGCTCTGGTTATTTGCCGGAGGGGTCGGTTATGGGTCTTACTTTTGAACAGTGGAAACCTTTTTACTATGGTAACCAAAAGCCTGCGTTTGATGAAAATTCATCAGGTGGAACAATGATAACATTATTAGAGCTATCAGCATTCTATTTCCAGGTCTTTTTTAGTTATTTAAATAAAATTTCGGACTGGTTGGCTTCTGTAAATTTTTGGTTAGAAAAAATAGCATCTAACACTGCCATGTTTGCATCGTCATCAAAAACGAGTTCCATGGACATCAATACGCCATATCTACAACAGATAGCTGCGAGTACAGCTTATACGCAAGGGGTTCAGTCTTATTTGCAATTAATTTATAACAATGCTGCATATCACGCAGCAAATAATTATCTCCAATTGCAATCAATAGGTAATTATATATCAGTCTCGTATGGTTTATTGCAATCGTTGATGAATTATTTACCGCCCATAACAACATATTTACATACGATAGCGATGAATTCATATTTACTAAATCAAAAGATGAATTCACCTACGGCTTATTATGGATATGCAGATGGTGGTATTGCATCCGGGCCATTATCAGGATATCCAGCAATGCTACATGGCACAGAAGCCATTATCCCATTAAAAAATGGGGCTGTACCGGTACAGTTATCATCAGGCGCCGCAGCCGGCGGGTATAACGATCCAGAAACGAAATCATTGCTCAGGGAACTTGTGGCACAAGGCAGGCAGAAACAACGGGTAACTCTGGCGCTCGATAATGGAAAAGAACTGTCAGGGTATATCCGAAGCGAAGCGGATACCGTGAGGGTCTCAGCGAATGAACGAAAAGGCGTATCAAGGCGGAGGCTATATAACTAATGCCTATGCTCGTTGAAATGGTATTGTTCGTGGGGGACTCATGGGACTCGAATACTGAATTTGTGTGGCTGGATTCAGGCGACGAGCATTGGGTTGACAGTGGTATTGTAGTGAATGCCTGTCAACAAGGATATGCTGGTAAAAAGTATTGGGATCAAACTATTATATCAGTAACGCCTCCACAATTCCGAACTGACCATGCGTCGGGTGGATATTGCAAGCTAAGTTTTGGCGATATCACATTAACCAGAGATGTGTTTAATATAGCGTCAATATGGCCTCCGCCTCAGTCAACACCGGTAGTTATATCGTATGCCGATGAAAACGATGTAATTACCGAACTTTTCAACGGGACAGCTCACAGACAAAAAATATCAAGAGATGGTTACACATATCAATTTTATGAACGTACTTTTGATCAGATGCTTTTAGACGAAGATACAGAATTTGGTTACGATACATCACAAGAAAGTGGTGTTCTAACTATTGGTAAACGATATAAAATTGAGTATTGGAATGATAATGACGATTTTACCAATGTGGGCGGTGTCAATGCTGATGGTGCTGAATTTATAGCAATCGGAACAACTCCAAATCATTGGGAACATTCTTCATCTCTATATACGACGATACCATTACCAATAGCATTCGGACAAATAACACATCAGCAACCATCCAGGCTCATTGACGCTGAATCTGGCAATATCAGATATAGCGCGGGTTATCTCACAGGATCAAAACATACAGATTGGCATGTGTATGATGATGGAGTTGATATATGTTCAAACGCGACTGAGATTGTAGATAATGTTTTAGAATTAACCGCAAGTCCAGTTGGCGAGGTAACTATGTCTGGAACCGGCGAAGATACCAGTCTGATTAATATTTTTGAATGGGCATGCGCAGATTCACTGCTGAATTTATCCTACGAATCGACTTATGCTACAGCTTTTAACGTGTCACATTGGGCAAATAGCCAAGAAGTATTGGTGTCATTTCTTGACAGGATCGCGGCTTCTGCTTGTCACCTATTCCATATCAAGAATGATACTATGACATTAATTGATATGGATAGCGATGTCGGTGATGATTTCAATTTGACAGAAGCTGATTTCTTTCCTTCATCAATCACATTTGCGGCTCCAGTTGCGCTAATAAAAACAACATGGACTGATAGAATAGCTGTGGAAGAAACTATAGGGAAACACATTAAGGAAATACCACAAGAAGTTTCAATTTCAGGTCTGCATCCCTACGGTAGTGAAGAAACGATTGATTGTTTTCAAACATCAAGACAAGATGTGGTGGCATCATTGACGCGGGTATTAACATACATCAAAGCAGTCCGGTGGGAAACATCAATACCGATAAAAGACCCGTTACCTCTTCCAGGGTCAAAAATATCTGCTTACGACGAATCTATGGGGCAGGGAATACAAATCACGATACACGCGCGTGACATTGAATATGATTTTGGAAATCACACAATTATGATAGCAGGCGAAGGAACCGTAGTATGAAAATCATTTACCCAGATTGCATATATTCTTTGTCTGCAAATTCATTTGACGCTGAATATCCTGTTGCCAATTTGCTTGACGATCATCCGTCTAAAGTATGGAAAGCAGTGGCAGGCGTTACTACAGCTATTTTGACAATAGTAACGACTGGCGCTGTTGCAGGTATCCATATCGCAGGAACAAATGCTATTTCTGGGACTGTGTATGTCAAAAATTCAACTGAAACCGTAACGCACGAAACACATACTTTAGCTGGTACATTCGGCCAGTTCTTTGTTAAATTCGATGCTGTGTATGCTTCAACTTTGCATATCATTGTCAGTTTGACATCGGGTACGACTGTTTATGCCGGAATATGCAGAGCCGGAACACTGTTATCATTCCCCAATCCTCAATACGGCTTGACGCAAAAAAGACATGATTATTCAATTAAAAAAGAATTAAGTAACGGAGGATTGTATATTTACAACAGACATACCCCCAGGCAGTACGACCTATCGTTTTTAATGACATACTCAGAGTATAATACGATAGATGCTTTATTTATTGCCAATGGCAGCATACCGTTAGCGTTTTTGATTGCAGACGAAATAGATTCAGATGATCAATGGTCTGGCTTTTTTCATATCGTTGATCCTCCATCTGCTGGATATGAATATCACTCTCATTTAAAATGCAGTTTTACTCTGCAGGAGGCGGTGTAAATGGCGAATATAGTTATTGGAGAACATCAAATAGTAGTCGATAACGATATGTATCCGATATTGGATAAATATAAATGGTGTATTTTAAAAAATAAAAAAATAAATTATGCTCAGGCCAAAATAGGAAGAAAAAATATTTTGATGCACCATTTTGTTATTGGGCATCCAGTTAATAATTTAGTAACAGATCATATAAATGGGAATGGATTGGATAACCGAAAAGAAAACTTAAGAGTTGTCACTCATAGGGAAAACTGTCAAAATAGACACGATAAAAGATCAAGCGAATATCCAGGCGTTTATTGGCATAAAAGACGCAAAAAATACTGTTCGTCGATCATGTTAAATGGTTCAATCGTTCATTTATCATCATTTAATACAGAAAAAGACGCATCAATAGTATACTATGTCGCAGATTTTATTGTTGATGTGTTTGATAATATAAACTCAATATTTTTACAGAAAGCAGTTGGGGTTTATCGGCATAAAAGTAGTGCGTTTAAAGGTGTTTCTTATGATAAAAGAGAAAGGAAATGGTACGCGTCTATTAAGATTAATTCTAAGCAAATTAATCTTGGCTTATTCAAAAAAGAAACTGATGCCGCACGTGCGTTTCAGATAGCAAGCCAAATAGATCACGATAATCTAAGTACTCTTAGGCAGAGAACAAAAGAGACACTCAATCTCTAAGGACGTGATATTATAGCTTCAACTTATAGACGATACGGATTAACTGGCGGAACTGCTGGGACTTTGGATTCGCTGGACGGGGTAGCCCTGGCAACAGGGGATATGGCCATAGTACTCAGTATGGAAGGCGTTATTTATCACTACAAGTTGGAATCGGCATCTGGTGCTGATGAAAACTCACCGTTGATAATCGCTCCAGATACCAATGCTGTAAACAAGCGATGGATTTTATGCAGCACCGTATCTGGCCTTTTCAATGATTTAGCATTGACATCACAGTCTATTGGTTTTACAGTCGCGGGTGGAATTACTACACGAACATTGACAGTCGATGAAACTACATCTATATCTGGCAAAATTTCCCATTCTTTAGCAACTGCTGAGAATGATTTCCTTATAGGTGCGCCTACACCATTCGGTACATTTGTTAAAAAAACATTAGCTGAAACAAAGGCTATTCTGGATTACGGAATGTTTGAAATAGACATTAATGGTGCGTTAATGCCTAAAAATACTGTGACATCTGATCCGTATTTTGAACTTGATATAAACGGCGCTGTAATGCCGAAAGCGGTATAAAGGATATTTATGGCCACACGAGATATAGCCCCCCAGGCAAATAACGAAGGCAGTATAGGTACGGCAGCGAAGAAGTGGGCTAATGTGCAATCTGTCCTAACGAATGATTTGACATTAGCGAAGCAAGCGACAGGCTTCACCATCGCTGGAGGAACAACATCAAAAACGCTGACTGTGCCTCTTGATGCAAGTGTGTCAGGTACGAATACGGGAGATCAAACTGGTGGAACTCCTGCATTGACTCTCGGGGTAGCGAATACCGCAGGAACATCAACGAATTTCATCAGGCGAGATGATACAATTCTTGCGTTTGACGCTAATAATCCTGCTGCACTTGGTACAGCGGGGCCAGGATCAGCTACGGTTGCAGCGAGACGGGATCATGTCCATACTAACCCAACATTAGCAACGGTATTGACTGGTTATACATCAGGTGCCGGAACGGTAGCCTCAACTGATTCGGTTCTCCAAGCTATCCAAAAGCTAAACGGGAATTTCGAGGCTGGAAATCTTGCATACGGCGTCAAATGGAATACTGCAAATAGCTCCCCGACTCTAACAAAGGGAATTGTCGTTGGCGGTGGTGTCTGGATTGAGACTGCTTATTCATCATTCCCGATTCAAGAACAGATGAAACGCTGTGTCTTAAACGCTACCAAGGCAAAAGTCTATGATCTTGATCCAACAGATTCAATTAACAAAATCAACGTAGCACCTACAATCACTGGTGCAGCTACGTCAACGACAGCAAACAAATTAGTAGCAAGCGCAGAGACGTTCTCAACAAAGGGTGTGGTGGCGGGCCAGTGGGTTAAAAATGTTACAACTGGCAAAAGGTCGATGATAACCGCAGTTGACAGCAACACTGCACTATCCGTCAATGATGATATTTTTGTGTCCGGGAATGCGTACTCAGTTGGAACAGCTAATCCCAAAGTCGATGGTGCGGTATTCACCGAAGTCCCTGCGTTCCATTATGTTTGGACTGAGGACGGCACAAACACCTACATTATAATCAGTCAGTCACCATTTGTTTTTAGAAAACCGTCAGCGGGAACGCTGGTTGAAAGTGTGGTTCATCCTTGGTTTAACGAAGGCGGTGTTTATTCTACTGCGAAGTATTTTTCATCATTTGAATCAGTTTGGTACGACACATCCGCCTCTGCATATTTAAGTCACGATGGAGCGACTATCTGTGCAGCAGATGATAAAGCTGTTTCGCTCCCTGGATACACGCCATTAACCTGTCAATATCGTGGGACTACCAGCCCGAATTATCGAACACTACATACCAATTTCGGAGCCAATTTTCACAGTAATGGATTTTATGGCTACGAGGCGATCTGGATACTGATGACGACTGAATTCGCGTCTTTGAACGTACAGACATATCTCCCTGGGTTCACAGCCGCAAGTGGTTGGTCATATGCCTATTGCCGGAAAACAGGGCGGACGATGGGGCTTGGGAACGCCAGCGGTAGTGTAGTTGTTGATTTAGCCGGGTTGGACTCTGTTTTATCCGGGATTTTGACAGCCGGTCTATATGTTGCCAATTCCTATCGTGGGATTGAAAATATTTATGGTCATATTTGGAAATGGGTAGATGGAGCAAACTTTAATTGGATAGCAACAGGTGGTAAAGCATGGCTGTCGAATAATCCAGCACAATGGGCCGAAGGTACATCCACAAATTATGAGGACACAGGATACCAACTTCCGTTATCGAACGGATATACATCAGCGTTATTTCCTGGCAGATTGTTGCCAAAATTAATTGCAGGCGATTCCGCTACCTACCTATGTGATTATTTTTACCAACCTGGCGCGTCGGCGGGTTGGCGGGGTCTGGTTTCGGGCGGCGCTCTGAATAGTGGCGTGATTGCGGGTCCCGCGCATCTGGATGCGACTGATTCAGGGTCCGGTAGTCGGGACGCGATTATCGGCGGGCGTAGTGCAGCATAAGGAGGAAAAGAATATATGGAATCAGTCGATATAGAAGGATATGAGGGCATATATACGATATTTGATGATGGTAGGGTGTGGGTTTATCCAAGACGTTCTAATCCTGGAATGTTCATGAAAACACAAGTCAGAGTTAAGCGCAAAGACAGGATTAAACCTTATTTGTATGAATATATTGGCTTTGAAAAGTTGGGTATCCATAAAAAATATGCAATTTCAAGGCTTGTAGCAACTGCTTTCATACCAAATCCTGAGAACAAGCCTCAAGTAAACCATAAAGACGGAAATAGATTAAACAATAATGTATCGAATCTTGAATGGGTTACTTCATCCGAGAACATGCAGCATTCTAAAGAGAGTGGGTTTTCCTATTTTTTGTCTGAAAAGCAAAAAGAAACAAGGATTAATAATGGGAAAAGTACAGGAGCTATTAACGGTAAGAAAGCACGGAGATTGTTTTCTTATGGTGAAGCAGTTGAGATAAGAAAAATTGCACTATCAAATCTGTTTTCTAATAGAAAGATAGCATCTGCTTATGGATGCTGTAGCCGTGTTATCGACAAAATTAAAAACAATCAATCTTACTGTACTCCATAGGGGGAACCTTGAAATCACAAAGCAATATTTATCCCACTAGTAGTGTGTATGATTCAGATCATATCGCTATTCCAGTAAATATCTCTGAAGTTACAATAAATAATCAGATGGTGAATGAAGAACCTCAAACTGGTTACAGTTATGATTTAACAATTACACCAGTTGTTAACGCAGCAGAAGTATTTAAAGATACCAAATCATTACAGTTGCTTGAATTGTCCGTGCGGCAAGCTACTATACAAGATGCAGGCTTCACTTGCTCAAATGGGATTAAATTACAAGTCGGGGAGGATGATCTTCTTAGGTGGACGCAACTGATGATGAACATTATGGCTTTTTTACCTCCCACTGTTCAAATTCGGGATTACAATAACGTAGTCCACACTCTCAATACATCAACAGAGGCAATTCCCATGATGGCTGAGGTTGCAGCGTGGGGACAGGCGTTTCTTGCTGAGACATGGCGATTGAAGGATGAGATAATCAATGCAGGATAATAGATGCACAGGATTTCCAAACGGAAACTGGCTTGAGTGCTGCCAGGCGCATGACTACTCTGTTGCTGATGCTGAGTGTCAAAAGTCTTCTCCCATGCGTCTGAAAGCCGATCAAGAACTCAGACGGTGTGTATCTGCAAAGGGACATCCTTGTATAGCGTTACTGATGTATGCTGCTATCCGTGTTTATGCAAACATTAAGGGAGGATATTAATTGAAATTAGAAAGACTTAGAGAAATGCTTAAAACACAGAACCCTTTCACTTTCGAGGGTGAATGTATGGACTGTCGATCATCAGTGATTGTTACAGCGGCTCAGGACGGCGAAGAAACGACTATCGTTGGTGGTGCAGTGTTCCAACCGCCGGCGGACTGGCACTCGCAGACTGAATATCTGATGAAGTGTGATGGCTGCTACGAAAAGAATCCGGTGTTTAATCCTCGAACCGAGGTGTATTCGCGTTGCGTTGGCTATTACAGGCCAGTGAATAATTTCAATCCAGGCAAAAAAGCTGAGTGGAAAAGTAGGAAAACCTTTGCAGTTGAATCTATGAATGCACATTAAGGAAAACTCATGAATATCTTCGACCACATTGACATCCTGATTCCACTAATCACATTTTCCTTTGCGTTTGGCGGCGCTGCCTTCGTATTCAAAAATAACATCCGAGTCCTTGACGAACTCCGGAAAGTCATGGAAAAACTTGAAACAAAAGTCGATCACATGGAAGCATATTATATCAGAGACATGAAACATGTTGTGACAAAATCAATGTGCGAAGAAGAAACATCTCATTGCACTAAGGCACGGGATAAAGTAAGGGATTCTTTAGAAAAGAAAATTGATGAAATACAAGCGTGCATAAATTTGCAGGATTTAAAAAGGCATGAACTGAACAACAAAACTCATGTTTTCTGGCTTGAAATCCATGAGAAACTCGCTACGATCATGGCGAATCAAGAATCAAACAAAACTATGTTCAGTATTCATGATTTGGTTTTACGAGAGCGTTCGGATCATACAGATAGGATTAATGAGTTGGAAAAGGCATTAAAACTACGAGTAAACAGTGCAATAGTTTCAATGCCATTTGGTCGTAGAGCTACTGATAAAAAGGAAGAATGTGATGCGTAAAAATTTTGATAGAGCTTTGGCAATTGTGTTGAGACTGGAGGGCGCTGTTTCAATTGATCCACGAGACCCTGGCAATGCAAATGGTGGATTCACTGTGTGGGGATTGTCGTCAAGATATAATCCTGACGTCACTCTGGATATGACTATTGAACAGGCTGCTGAAATCTATAAAACGAAATACTGGATAGACGCAGGATGTGATAGCGCACAATGGCCGGATGATGTTGTTCTTTTTGACACGGCTGTAAATCAGGGTATCTCGACAATCAAGACAATCATGGGCGCTCCGGGGGAGTGGATGGGGACTTGGCAGGATATTTTATTTCAGAGAATGCTGATTTATCAAAAGCGATCAAAGGATATTTACGTTAAAGGGCATTTGTTTAGAGTTTTAAAGTTGTACCAGGCAATATTGGCTTGGTGAAATATGACTGCTTTTGAAATAACCTCAGGTACTGATTTAGTAGCTTATGCTGATGCTACTGATAATCAAACTCCATTTTCTAATATTTCAGTCTATCCGATAGCATTTCATAGAGGGAAACCTGAAGAATATGATTCTGAGTTTGAATTTGCCGAAAAGAAAAAAAAACCGCATCATGTGCGGAAGAAAAAAGGATGGGAACGATGAAAGACTGGCAGAAACGAGTTATTGAGGAACAGAGACAACTTGCTGAAAAAATTTTTAATCTGGATATGTTTCTCGGCGGAAGACATGATGATATATCTCCAAATCACCTGGAGTTATTAAAAAAACAACTTCACACAATGAGAGAATATTCTGCAATACTATCATATAGAATTGCAGATTTTACGGAGTAAAAATGGACGCATGGCTTTTAAAAATAGTTGGTGAAAACTGGATGAGTATTTATTTAATGCTTACTTTGCTCAAGGGGATTGCTATTATCACACCATCCGCCACAGACGACCGTATCATTTCTTTGTTCTCAGGTGTTTATACCGCGCTTAGGACTGGCAAAGCACCAGAATCACTGGAAGACAAATGACGGATAAGGACATATTGACTATTGTATATTTCATTCTTGGTTTTGTTGTCGGCTTTGTGGCAGGTAATTGCTTTAATCGTAGATTCTAACAAACAGGACAAATGAATGGAAAAGGACGAGCCTAAACCTGAATCGTATTACACAAATTTCGGTGATGCTTATAAAATCTATCGAGATTGGGATATAGCAAGGGACATCGCCAGAATCAGGAAACTAAAGGAAGAACCGAATGCCGATGAACCGAGATCAACCACCGGAGAATGAAAAAGCTTTCTTTATAAATATCACTTCCGCATATCAATTTTTAAAAGATTGGCGGTTGAAACGCAGTTTGGCGAATATCAAAAAATATGAGGATTTTGTGAAGGATAACGAACCACAAGAAGGGGAACATCATGAACGCTGAAAGCGCTCTTGCAATATTGATGGGTATTACAGGATTCATAAAACTTATTAGGGAGCTAATGCTTTTGGCACAACAGGAATTCCCCGCAAATTCCGGGCCGGAAAAGAAAATATCCGTACTCGCTGGATTATCTGCTATCATCGGGAATGATGCTGTTTGGGAGAAAGTCAGGGGATTGTTTGGTTTGGCAATAGATACACTCGCCATTTTCAAGGCAAAGTGAGTAATTCACCCAACCTGTACCATTCGTTTCCATTTTAAATGCCGTGGCGGGCATTACAGACGGTTGTGTCTGTGAATCCGCACTGCAATTGAATCAAGAAAAAGACAGAACAAACATTAATCTGTTTGTCCTGCCTTTTTTTATAAGCAGGGGCTACCGAAACAGCCCCGCAGCCCTTGGTCGAAACCACAGGGGGTATATTTGTTCTACATGTTAAATAGCATAAAATCAAGGTTAAATTGTGCTATTTTTGTGCTATTTCCTGCATAAAAAGCGACACAGTTTGAGCGGTTTTGAGTGGTTTTGACAATCGTTAAAAGCCATGAATGCCGATAAACGTTGGTGCCCCCGGGGTGAATCGGACACCCGGCCAATTGATTAGGAATCAATTGCTCTATCCACTGAGCTACGGGGGCAAAAGACAGGAAACTGTATAGAAGGTAGGAGCGGCAAAAATATATCGCTGTAATTATTCCAATGCGCGCTTACCTTGTACCCCATCTTGTACACCCGTCAATTTTTCCGATAAAAAAAGGCCAATAATTTAGTTATAACTTACTAATTTAATTGGTCGGGGCGAAA
>SESG01034137.1_pt1 | contig 11162 bp, 8 predicted proteins | sample 3171421 | NCBI WGS metagenome assembly SESG01 (sample SAMN10866946, study PRJNA518727) | freshwater metagenome | biome: subpolar coniferous forest; feature: holomictic lake; material: water; isolation source: holomictic Lake 227, 6 m and 8 m depth | place: Canada: near Kenora, Ontario | collected... | reverse complement strand
GGTGAACGCCCGGGGCGCATACTCGATGCGCAAGTGATGATGCCCCGCCGCCAACGGCACAGCGCGCAACACGTAGTTGGCGGGCTGGAGATCGTATTGCTGCTGCACGCTGCCGGGCAGGGCGACTGCGCGCCAAGCGGGGGTGTAGGGATCGGTAATCAGAAGAATCGCCGGGGAAGCCGCGTCGGCCTCCACCTCCAGCCAGTCAGTGGAGGAGGCGACCACACGGGCGGTTCCCGGCGCCTCTGACGCAACCGGCGCAATGGAAGGGGCTCGCTCCAGGATCACTTCCTTGCGGGGGTCAAAGCCTTCGGCTCGCATGGCGCTGAAAATCGCCTCGCGCAGGCTGATCACCTGGCAGCGCGACACAAGCTGTACATGCTCCATGGGAGCAGTGGGTGACTCCAGCACGCGCACCCCCTTCTGGTCGGGCACAAAAGCGTAACGGAACCGCAGCATGGCGTAGAGCGGATCCGCCCCTCGGAAATTCACATACTGCGTGGCGCTGTCAGGAGCGATGCCTTGGGTCCAGGAGATGAACTCCGCATAACGCCGGACAACGCTCGGATCTCCCCCCCACAAATCCTGCGCGCCCAGGGACATTGCGCTGTTGGGGTTCAAGAGATTGAGGCTGCGGTAGTCGCCGGGATGCTTTGCAATAAACTCACGGAGCGAGGAATCCGCGACCGTGCGGGTATCGAATGTGTCCCGGGTATGGCGGGCCACAAAAAAGGTTTCCAGCACCACCACGAGCGCAAAGAAATGCATGGCGTGGCGCCAACGCGGCTTCACATGAAGCAGCCCGGCGGTCGCCAGGAGCAGGACGCCCGGCAGCAGCAGCGCGCTGGCGGCAAAACCCCGCGCATGATCAGCAAACGAGAGGTCTTCAAACGCTGTCGGCGGCAGGTAGGATTCCCGCGTTGCCGCAATCGCACGCAACCATTCCCGCCACTCCACCGAACTCAAAAGCTGGATGTAGCCACTCAGCAACAACAGGAACCCGCCCGCAATGGCGACCCCGAGGACGAAACGGCGTTCCACGCGCGGTTTGCGCAGAAGGACATCGAACCCCATGGCTGCAAGCATCACCAGGAAGACCGCTGTTTGGAAGGTGAACTTTGAGATGCCCCGGAACTTGCCAAAGCCAGGCACCCAATCATAGAGAACCTGAAAAAGCGGCGTATGCACCCCCAGGGCGAAGAGGAAAGTCACGGCGACCATTGCGGATAAAATCCAAACCCTCTGCAACGGAGGTGTTGCGGGTTGCGCAGTCGGTGGATTTTTGTCGCATCCCCTGCTGCAAAGCGCCCCATAGACTGCCAGAGCCAGCCCGGTTGAGCCGATAAAGAGCGACATTTCCCACAGATAACACCGTCCCCAATAGGGCTGGTTCATCATGTCGCCGAAGAAATACGGGTTAAGAAGCGTCAGCAGATTCTCGGGCGGAAAACCAAACATCGAGGCGAACTCGAACGGCACAGGAACGCTTCGAATGGTTTCGGCTGTGGCCTGGAATGCCGGAAATAGCTGGATGGCGGCCAATGCCGAACCGCCTCCGAACATCGCCGCAAGGGCGCACATCGGAATCACCCCCGCGCTGAGAAACGACCCCCGAGCCCCCGTGGGCGACTTCGCTACCAGCATTTGCGCTCCATGCAGAAGCACATACAGGCCCGTAGCGATTCCGGTGTAAAAAAGGTATTGGGGGTGGCCCGCCAAAATCTGCATCGCCACTGCGAACATCCCCAGCAAAATCCAGCCCGCCCAGCGGGTTGCGGGAACAGCGCGTCCACGGCTCATCACCCCGTCAACCGCCAAAAAGATCAGCGGCACCCAGGTCATTGTGGCCATGTGGACTGGGTGCCCGGAATAGATGTGCATGAAATGCGGGCCGCAGAACATGAGCAGCACCCCCGCCACAAAACAGGCCAGCGGTTTCAACCCGCGGAAAGCCGCCCACGCATACATGAAAACGCCCATGAGCCAGACGTTGAGCGCAATGCTCCAGTTGATGGCCAGCGGCAGCGGCAGAAAGAGCAGCAAGATATTGGTGGGATAGAGCGTCGCCCCCTGCATCCCCCCAAAGTAGGGAGCGCCGCCGTAGACGTGGGGATTCCACAGGGCGAGATTCCCGTGACTTAGTTGTGCAAACCCGAACTCGCGCCAGGAAAAAATCTGCAAAAACATGTCGGTCGTCTGGTTCGCCAAAACGAAAGAACCGGGAGCAAGCAGCATATCGGCGAACACCGCAAAAACGATCAGCCCCAAGGCTGCCGCAGCTTTCCACGCGGCAGACAGGTTGAGGCCGTTTTCCACCTCTGCCGAAGGGGAACCGAGGGCTGGGGAGGGTTTGGGTGGTTTTCGAGCGGAGGTCTTCACGATGAGAGGGAAGATGAACCACGCGGCGGATTTTTCCAATGAGAATTGGGAGGAACGGCAGCGACGGCACGGAGTGCCATCCCTACCTTGGCGGGCGCTTCTTGTTTTGGAGAAGTTTGAACTGGCGGCGCGCTTCGGCCAGGGAGAGCCCTTCGATGAAGTAGGCGCTCGCGGCCCGCCCGATGGCATAGGTGCCCGCTCCGGCGACCGCGCCCGAGATGACATTCCCCCAGATGGGCAGCAGCTTCACGGCCGCACGCGCTCCTTCCCGCAAGAGGAACCCCACCCCCAGGTTTGCACCCAAGGCGGCCAGGAAGTCGCGAGCCAGCCGCATCCCCCATTCCCGGCCTGTGGCATGCACAATTCCCGCAACCATCGCAACCTGAAGGGAAGTAAGGATGGGAAAGTCCGCCAGCGGAATGGGCTGCGCCCCAATGGCGGTGCAGATCGCGGTGGTGGAGCGGGTGAGCATGGCGGCGATCTCGATCTGCGCGGAGGGTTCGCCGCTCACCCGGGCAAATTCCAGCCGGGTCTCCAAGGGGAGCGCCTGACAGAGGGCGGCCAGAACCGTCCCGCGCGGCGTATCGAGCGTGGCCATGACCGAAGGGCGCGCCCCGCGTAGTTCCGCCCAACCGGGGGTCTCCGGGGTGGATAAATAGAGAAAAAGATCCGGCTCCGCACTCGAGACGGCCTCACGCGCCTGCTTTTCGCTCCCGGCCAGGGCAAAGGCGAGCATCCCCCGGTGCTGGTAGGCAAACCACGGGCCGACCTCCGCTTCGGTTCTCCCCTGTTCCATCTGAAAGAGCGCGCGCACCCAGTCCTCTCCACCCGGCTCCGCGATCACCAAAAGCCGGGGGGCGCGCCGGTGCAGGAACAGTTCCTGGAGCGGACGCCACTCGCGTTCCACCGGTTTACGGATGGGGCCGGGAAGGCGGGTGATGAGTTTCTCAAAACCGCTTGCAAGTTGGGCGAGGGTTTTCATGCCATCAGATCACTCCCGCACGGCCCGCCGGGGGTTTGCGGGCTGTTTCGCGTCAAAACAGAGTCCATATGCGTAAGAATACCACTATTTGCCCCCTCTGGCACGGAAGTTTCTTTTGTCATACCCGTGAGACTCCTCATTGCTGATGATGACCGCGAGTTGGCCTGCGCCATGGCATCCTATCTACGCCATTGCAATGGCACCATCGTCTCCACGGTGACGACGGGGGGAGTGGATGTGATCCGCTGCGCGGCACAGTTTGAGCCGGATGTGATTCTCATGGACATCGCCATGCCCAAGCTCAACGGCCTGAGTGCATGCCGTCATATTCTATCCTGCCACCCCCAGATGCAGATTATTTTGATTTCGGGAACCCTCCACCGCGGACACCCCCTGGTTACCGAGTCCGGCGCCGCCGCTTTTCTTTCCAAACCGGTGCGCCTGGCGGAACTGCAGCGCGTTTTTGAGGAAATTGTAAGCCACCGTGCCGCGTGAGCGGAAAAGCACGTTTTCCGCAAAAATGCAAATCGGTCAGCCGTTTTTTCTCACTTTCTCCTTTTTGGCCTCGGCGTCCAGTAATCCGTAGGGCAAACACAGTATTTTCATCAGGAACTCAGGAAATCAGGAAAAGAGAGGACGGGAACAACCTTTGGCCATTCCTGATTTCCTGAGTTCCTGATCCTCTTTTGCCTTTCTCAAGCCAGACGCTTGTCGAAGCGCGTTTGGCGGCTACAATCCCCTCCGATGATCCGCCTGCTGAGCACCGATTTTGATGGAACCCTGGTCGACCACTATGCGACGCCCCCGGTTGCCCCCGCGCTTTTTGAGCTTTTTGCCGAGCTTCAACGCTGCGGCGTGCTGTGGGCGGTCAATACCGGCCGGGATTTGGGGTTCGCTCTGGAGGGGTTGCGCCAATATGCGTTTCCGATGGAGCCGGACTACATCCTGACCAACGAACGGGAGATTTTTCACCGCAATCCCCACGGGGAATGGCAGGACTACGGGGACTGGAACCGGCGTTGCATCCAGGAGCATGACCGGCTGTTCCAGACCGAAGCCCCTTTTCTCGACGAGATGCTCCGGTTCATTCGCGACGAGACCCTTGCGGAAACCATCTACGAAGCGGAAAAACCGGTGGGGCTGATGGCCCAGGATGACGCGGAAATGGATCGCGTGATCGCGCATCTGCACAAGAAGCGCAAGCCCGGCTCGCTTTTCCACTACCAGCGCAACACAATTTACCTGCGGTTTTGCCACGCCCACTATTCCAAGGGAGCCGCATTGGGGGAACTTTGCCGGCTGACCCGCATTTCCGCCCAGGATACCTGCACGGCGGGGGACCATCACAACGACCTTTCCATGCTCGACGGGCGCTACGCCCGCTGGCCCATCGCCCCCGGCAACGCGATAGCGGAAGTCAAGGAGGCGGTGCGCAAAGCGGGGGGCTACGTTGCTTCCGCCCGTTGCAGCGATGGCGTGGTGGAAGCGCTCCGGCATTTCTTTGAGGTGGAACGCCTCGCGCCGACCGGATTCAACCTCTGATCACCCCACCGGCACGTCGCGCCAGCCTGCGATGTCGAGGAAGATCGTCCGATGGTGCAGTTTCACGAAAAGGCGGGAAAACGGCTGGACGGCGGCGACGGGAATTTTGATGCGGGCCACCCCTCCGGTGATGCGCACGCTGGCGTGGCGCAGAGGCGCGTCGGCGATCATGTCCCGCAGAAGGACTTTGCGGGAGACTGCCGGGAGCGTGAGGCTCCAACGCAGGCTGCCGGTGCGGGAGGATTCCCCGGCGACCCAAAGCGCGCATTTTTTAGGCAATCCGGCGGGAAGAGTCACGGTGACATGCAGCGCCCCGGAGCGGAGCAACGCCTCGGAAACAGGATGGTGCGGCAGGTGCACCTGCGCGGGAACGGGTTGGTAATAGAACTCCTCCGGGCGGGCGTAGGCAAGGAAGCGCTTCTGGCTCAATGCCATCTGGGTTCCGTGGCAATGGATCGCCTGCCGCTTGATATGGCGTTCGTGCTCAATGAGGGGAAGCGCCACGCGGCAGGGAACGTGTTCAGGCTGCTTGCAGTGCACCAAAAAATGGAATTGGGGCAGGGCGGAACGTCCCGTGCGTTCGAGGGCGATCTGCAACAGCACGTAAAGGGCGTTGTGATCCGGGTGGAGATCACTGGAAGAAGGAAGCACGATGTGGGTCGGGTTCCATTCCTGGATTTCGCAGCAGAACCGGGCCTGCGTTTCCTCGTCCGCCTGCAAAAGCTTGGCGGTCAGCCCTTGGTCGGGAAAATGCAGGAAATGGGTTTCTCCCTCAAAGCCCAGTTTTTTCAAGGCCATCCGCGCCTCCTGCCGACGCAGCGCACCCCAGCGCTGCCGCTCGGAGGGGCCGATCTGCCAGCGCTTTTCCAACCAGCGCTGGGGCCACGGATTGTTGTCCCCATTGGTGACCATGAGAATGCGCGCGGCGGCGCCTGCCTGGCAGATGCGCTGGATAAGCCCGCCGGTGGCGAGCGATTCGTCGTCGGGATGCGGCGCGATGATCAAAAAGCGGTCGTTGGGGGTGAGAGGCAGGCTCATGGGTGGTTTTAGTCCTTTTTCTGCGCAGCTTGGAACGGGGTGAAACCGGTGGCGGCGGCTTGCGCCCAAAACACAGCCAGCGGACGGGAATCGACGGAGGAGAAGGTGTGCCGCCCCGGGCTTAAAAATACCGGCCCGGCGCAGGCGACGCCATCCATTATTCCCTGCACGGAGCCTTCGGCGGATGCCACCACGTATTCCGCCGGGATGGCCACTTCAAAAGGGCGAGCCCCCCCGCCCTCTTGCGCAACGGGCAGGAAGCAGCCGGTCACGTGTATTTTGTGGGTCACCGGCACATAATATTTTGTCACCCATTGTGTGCTTTTGGAAGGGAGCCGCTTGAGCAGCACCACGCAGGTGCGGGTCTTCACCATCTCCTCCACGATGGTGTCCGGGAGCAACCCTGATTCCATGCGCCTGAGCGTCATGGTTTCCAAAACGTAGCGAAAGGGACGGCGGCGGAAAATCGTTTCCCCCTTGGAGTCCATCACAAAATCCGTGGGCTTGGTGAGCTGGAGAATGTGAGATGTGAGAGCTTGGTCGAGGGAGGGCTCCGGTGTGGAAAGGGGGGATTGTCTCTGTACGGCAATGGCGATCTGGATGCCTGTGGCCAACAGAAGCAGAAGGGGGGCGGCTCTGTTTGTAAGTCGCAGCACCCAGGGGGTGATCGTCACGGCCAGAAGCGGCAGCACGGGAAGATAATCCTGGGAGGTTACGTGCGGCCAAAAACAACGCAAAAGGAGCAGGAAGATCGCGCTGGCCAGGAAAACGAGGGCGCGCTGGAGCGCCAGCGGATGATGGGGATCCATGCGCAGGATCAGCCTTCCGACAAGCCCGATCACCGGCAGCAGAATCACAAAAAGCGTGTTTAGCCAAAGCCTTTGGAGGGTGCCGGGATTGTGGCCGGGGACAGCGTTGTGCTCAAACACGCAGTAGAGGAGATCGCCCAGCGCGCCTTTGGACGCAAAAAAAATGCCAATCGCGAGGGGAACGATGCACAGTCCCGCCAGGGCAGGGAGCACGGCGCCAACACTGTGGGCCAGAAGGGCATTGCGTTGCGGTTTTGACAGTAGCAGGCAAAGCAGTCCCAGGGAACCCAGCAGGGAGACAAGCAGGAGCACCGTCTTCATCGAGACGCCAAAGACAACCCCCAGGAGCAACCCCGTCACAAAAGCGCGACGCCGCGTGAAGGGGCCGGTCAGCCCAACAGCAAGCGTGGCAAACCAGAGCGCCATCCAGAGGATGTCCGCCCGGAATTCCGTGCTTTTGAGGAGGAAAACAGGATGGGTTGCAGCGAGCAGCGCCGCCCAGATGCCCGCCCGCTGCGAGTAGAGCCGGGCTCCCAGCCAGTAGATGCAGCCAAGGGCTCCTGCGAAAAGCGGCAGCATGACCAGGCGCATTCGGAAGAGAATGTCCGCTTGTTCTCCGATCCATGCCACCAGAGGGGCCATTGCGAGGTGAAAGAGGGGGGTGTGGTTGTCAAAAAAATCGCGGTACTGCACCATCCCTTGAGTCCATCCCCACGCCACGTGGAGGTGTTGTGACTCGTCGGAGTTGGTCGAGAGCTCGTGCACGTAGCAAACCTTGAGCGCCAAGATCAGCAGGCAAACAGCCACCATCGCCCCCCGTTCCCATTGCGGCATGCAGGAAGGCAGGGCGGCTTGCTGGTTGGGGGGCGCGACAAGAGGCATCAGAGAGGGGCTTCCGATGGGGCTGTTATCCCAAATTGGCTTCGCGCAGGCGTTCCGCCACGTCCTCGGCTTGGAGCGCGGCGACCATCTCGGCGATTTCCCCCTCCACAAACCGGTCGAGGTTGTAGAGCGTCATGCCGATGCGGTGGTCAGTCACGCGGTTTTGCGGGTAATTGTAGGTGCGCACCTTTTCCTCGCGACCGCCGCCGCCGATGAGGCTTTTGCGGTGGGCGGAGTATTTTTCGGCCTCTTCCAACTGCTTCTTTTCCAGAAGGCGGGAGCGCAGGATGCCGATGGCTTTCTCTTTGTTCTTCTGCTGGCTGCGCCCGTCCTGGCAGCGGACGATGGTGCCCGTGGGGATGTGCATGACCTGCACGGCGGAGTCGGTGGTGTTGACCCCCTGCCCGCCGGGCCCGCCCGCGCGGCAAACTTCAATGCGCAGTTCGTCGGGCTTGATCTCGAAATCGACTTCCTCCGCCTCCGGCAACACGGCGACGGTGGCCGTGCTGGTGTGGATGCGCCCCTGGGCCTCGGTGGCCGGGACGCGCTGGACGCGGTGCACGCCGCTCTCATAACGCAGCTTGCGAAAGACGGCATCGCCCGAGGCGCGGAAGATGACTTCGCGGAAGCCGCCCAGCTCCGAGGCGCTTGATTCCATCATCTCAATCTTGAGGCCAATGGTTTCGGCATAGCGGGAATACATGCGGAAGAGGTCGGCCGCAAACAGGGCCGCTTCGGCTCCGCCGGTTCCGGCGCGGATTTCCACAATGGCGTCGCGGTCTTCACCCGGTTCGGGGGGGAGCAGGGAAATTTGGATCTGGCGCTCCAGGTCGGCGAGGCGTTTTTCCAGTTCCGGGAGTTCCGCCGCGGCCATTTCAGCCATCTCGGCGTCGTCACTTTTTGCCAGAGTCTGGCTTTCCGCGAATTCCGTTTGGGTCTTGCCAAAGGCTTCCCAGGCCGCCAGCAGCGTCTTGAGCTGCGCGTGCTCCTGCATGACCGCACGGGCGTGCTGCGGATTGGCAAAAACGCTGCCGTCCGCAATCTCCGCTTCAAGCTCGCGGAAGCGTTCCGTCTTTTTGTGAATCAGCGGGGCGAAGTCCATAGGGTGCAATATACCAAAAAAGAAACGGTGACGCGCAAAAAGGGCGCGTCACCGTCTCAAAAATGTCCGAAATGTCGCTAAGCGCGGCGGGCTGTGCCGTAGCGGCGGGCGAATTTCTCGATGCGGCCTGCCGTATCGACGAATTTCTGCTCTCCGGTAAAGAAGGGGTGGCATGCTGCGCAAATGCCGACCTTGATGTCGCGGCGGGTGGAGCGGGTGTGATAGACCTTACCGCACGCGCACGTGATGGTGGTCTCGTTGTAGTTAGGATGAATGTCTGCTTTCATGGCCGGAAAAGGGACAGTGAAGATACCGGCTTCCCGGCGCGGCGCAACCTAAAAGTTCGCTTTTCTTTGCGCCCCCCTTTCCCAAAAGGGTGGCGCTGTTTCAGAATCAAGGCTCACGCATCTTAAATCTATCAGGAACGCAGGAAATCAGGAAAAAGACAGAAGGAGCTCTCGGTAGAGCGCTTATTTTTGCTGGGATAGGACACGGTTTTTCAGAATGGATGATTTGGCTTCCCTTATTCTTTTCCTGATTTCCTGAGTTCCTGATCCTCTTTTGCCTTTCAATTGAGATGCGTGAGCCTTGGTTTCAGAGTTGCCCCCTCTGGAAAGTTCGAGTTGAATGCATCTTGAGCCGCCGAACGGGCTGCCGCTTGCCTCTCCCACCATGAAAATCCTGGAATGCGTTCAGAAAAAGCTCGTTGCCCTCAAGATCCACTGCCGCTGGCAATGGCATCGCGTGGTGGATCCCCTGCGTCGGGCGCACGCCCAAAAGCTGTTGGACGGCTCCGAGCCCCTGATCCTCCGGCTCCACAGTCCGGGCGTGGGGCTCTTCGCCCATCTCAACTGGGCTCTCTGGAGTTCGTCCTGGGCGGAACGCCACGGGCGCGTTCTCAAAATCGAGTGCACCTCGCCCAATTACGCCCCGGACGGCGGGAAGGGCGACTGGCTCCACGCCCTGCTCCAACGCAAAGCCCCGTTCCCGGAAGGCCGCGCGAAAATTTTGACCGTGCAGCGGTGGGAACACCTGCCCATTGCCCTGGAGCACGGCACCCCGCTTTCGATCCGGGACGGGCGCGACCTATTGCGCCGGCACTTCGCCCTTGCTGCCCCCTTGGCGCAGCAGCTTGCGGCATTCAAGCAGACGCATTTCCACGGGGATTTCATCGTCGGCCTCCACTACCGGGGCACGGACAAAATCATCGAAGCCCCGCGCATTGCCTATGGGGACGCCGTCCGGGCGGCCCGGCGCGCCCTGGAAACCGCTGCCGCCTCCCTCCACGGGGCTCCGGTCGCGCTATTTGTGGCATCCGACGAAGCGGGATTCGTGCAGCACGTCCAAGAGGAGCTTGCCGGCTTCCGCGTTGTCACGGTGGAAGAGACGCTCCGCTCCGCCAACGGGGAACCGCTGCACCAGAGCGGGGGCCAGGGGCTGCGCAAAGCCCAGGAAGCCCTGCTCGACTCGTTGCTGCTGGGGGAATCCGATGTCCTCATCAAGACCGCCTCGGGGCTCTCCGGCTGGGCGCCCATCCTCGGCAAAGAGATGCCGATTGTCATCCTCTCTGAAGCCTTCGAGCGTTGCGCAACCTACCCCGACAGCGAGATCGCCCAACACGCCTTCCCGGAAGGGCAGGAGGCGCAAGCCGTGGCCGCCGCCCTGAGTTTAAGGCAAGAGGCCAAAGCGTAAGCGACGAGCAGATCGGTGGATCGTGCGCTCCGCGCGCGATTCTGGGGGAGTGGGCGTCGCAAACAAAATCCGCTCGCTCGGCGTGTAATACGGAAATCACCGCGTAGTTGGTATACGGTTGATAATTTTTGGGAACCCGCCATGCTGCGCGAGAATTCTTCAAGGAACCATGAAACCACTTCTTTTGGCTGTCTTTGCCGCCGGGGTGCTGCTGGGAGGCGCCGGGGTCTTTCTCTTAAAACCTGCCCCTGAGGGCACTCCCGTCCGGGAGGCGGCTGCGCCGGGCGCCAGCAGCAGCACAAACCCCTCATCCTCCGGGGATTCTTTTAACACGGGTCTCAAAGGGGCGTCGGAAAGCGCGTCTTCGGGCGAGAAAGGGGATTTTTCCACGCGCCTGCACCAAATGCTGCGCATGAGCCCGCGCAAACGCTACAAGGCGCTGATGACCCTCACCGACGGGATGACCCCTGCCCAGGTGAAGCAGGCTTTGGGAGAAGTGGAGAAGCTCAAGAAAGCTCAGGATAGAAGCATGGCTTTGGGGCAACTGCTTGCCAAATGGGCCGAGACCGACCCCAAAAACGCGCTGGCGTACGCGCAAAAGCTCAAGCCGATGGAGCGTCGCGCGGGCATTGGCTCCGTGGTGGGTGCATGGGCGGAACGCGATCCCGCCGCCGCAGAGCAATGGGTGGCGCAGCTTCCCGCCGGGGCGGAAAAAAATGCGGCCTCCCAGTCCATT
>SESG01033662.1_pt1 | contig 11166 bp, 8 predicted proteins | sample 3171421 | NCBI WGS metagenome assembly SESG01 (sample SAMN10866946, study PRJNA518727) | freshwater metagenome | biome: subpolar coniferous forest; feature: holomictic lake; material: water; isolation source: holomictic Lake 227, 6 m and 8 m depth | place: Canada: near Kenora, Ontario | collected... | reverse complement strand
TTATAAACGTCATAAACCTCTGGTATTGGATATCCCCCATTACTTAAATAATTCAAAATCAACTTCGCTTCCTGAGAAATGGGTTTTCCTATAATTCCATTCTTTACAGCCGGCACAATAAAGTGCTCGAGAATATCTGCTGCTTTGGTTCCTTCCTGACTAATAAAATCCAATATAAAATCAACATCTGCCTGAGACTCAACGGTTTGTTCGTTAAAAAGAACCCGCACTTGTTTTAATGTCAAAAATGCACCTACAGTCTGACGATAAATAATAGGCTTGATCAATCCACTCCAAGCATTGGGAAGCTTTTGAATTAATTTATATGAATCAGATATCTCTCGAATGGTATACCCCTCAACCCCCCTAGTTATTTCGATAATGGCTTTAAGATCCGTAATAAATTTTCTCAAATCGGTCTCATTGTGAATTAAATATCTTGTGGCATTTAAGCCACTAAATAAATTCAACATATCCTTACCTGAAGATAAAGATGTTCCAGCCTCTACCAAAATAGGCCAATATTTCTCAAAATCTTCACCGAATTTTCCTTTTAATAAATTTAACTCATCTTGAAAATTACTTCCAAATCTTGGATCACTCGTTGAGTGTTCCAATTTCTTCAGCGCTACAAAACCGGGCCAATATTGCAACAGATTACCCTCAAAACAGGATTGCAACCGCGACAAATCATTGTCAGCAAAGAAATATTTTACTCGCCATAATTCAAGCAATCCTGGCCAATATTTTGGAAAATCATTTTTATAAACTTTTTTAAACGCGTTTAAATCCTCAAAAAATCTAACGATATTTCTACCGCCAAAGCTCTTCCCCAATTCTAAAATTTCGGGCCAATATGTTTCTAAGTCATCTTTAAAACTACTCATCCATTGCCAAGATGCGTAATTCCCAACCGGATCCTGTCTCGGAACTTTCAATAATTCTACAATTCCAGGCCAATATTTTTCCATGGCCTCAGGTGACCCGATATTTCTTCGTATAGACCTCACACTATACATTAACTCAAGCATATACTCAGTAGTATGATCACCTGAAACTTGTCCTATCGCTACTATCTCAGGCCAATATTTATTAAATTCATCTTCTGAAAATATGTTAGTTCTTAATAAATTTTTCTTTGCAACTTCCTTATCAACAGTATCCAAAACCACCGCTACACTTTCCGCACTCGCATCAACAACCCCCTCCGCCCTATCTGTCACCTCCATGGCGCCATCAGGCAGGCCCATGTTGCATCCCCCCGAGAAATATTTTCTGGGGATCATTTCTTGTGTCAGGGCGTTGGGTTCTTCTTTGATGTAATTGTAAACACCCGTCTTGAATGCTTGAACATACTGTGACCAGATCGCGGTGGGGGCGTCGGGGTCGTTGCTATTGACTCCGGCGATCTTTTTCTGGTCGACGTAGACCTTGTCGAGGATACTGTCCTTGACCTTGCGCTTGAACCATGCGGCCAAGATCAGGGAATTGTAAACCTGGCGGAGGCGGGCGAAGTGGCGGCCTTCGTTGACTTCTTTCTCGAGGATGGGAATGATGATTTCGCGGAGGATTTGTTTGGGGATGTCGGAGGACAGTTGGTCGGGGATATTAGTATTGTGGCGAGGCAGTGCCTCGCCCCTACGTGTCATAACATTATTTTCGGCGGCAACATAATCGGAATCCAGCATGACTTTCAGGCGGCTTTCGACAACATACGCGGTGCCGGCTTTGGCGTTTTCGTAGACTTTGGCCTTGGCGGGCATGATCCAGACTTTGTTGAAAGTATCAACGGGAATATCGGTTGAGCCGTAACGGGCCTGGGCTTGGGCGTAGACTTTGGCCCAGAATTGCTTGCCGACTTCTCCTTCAGGATAAATGACCGACGCGGTAATCTGTTTTAAGAGGTAGTCCTGCGCCAAAAGGTCGCGGCCCATTTCGGTCTGGCCAAAGGCTTCCGGCACGATGCGGTCTTTTTCATAAGGGCTGAGATTCACCCAGAGATCTTTTTCGGGAACTGTGAGGGACGCGAGGAAATATTTGATCAGCCGGGATGATTCCTGCTCTGCGCCTTTTTCATCGCCCTTATCCATGATGAAATCAAAACGGAAAGGATTCTCCGGATAAACCTTGATGCCTGTCAGCAAGGCCGGTGCAAAAGGCTGGCTCAACCCGATACGTGTCCCGGGATCCGGCAGAGCCAGCATACTCTGGGCATGGGCAAAGCCTGAGGGACCTGTGAGCGTCGTCATCACAAACGCCACAAGCACCAAACACGCCACGACCTTGCGGCTTATTTGCTGTGCAATTGAAGATTTAAATAAGTGCATACTTTTACCATTAAATAACGGCCACCTGTCCATTGGTTAAAGTATATACTATTATTTATAGGCTCGCCCAAAATAATGCTAAATGCTCACGCGGCGATAACTTTTTGAGCTAATTGATGCAGATCCGTATTAGACAAGGCCAATGCCTTCTTGCGTACAACTCTCGAAAAATATTCTCTTTCCGTCTTTGTCAACAACTCGCCTTTAAGTTTTTTATTAAAAAGTTCCCTTTGCCTCGCTGTAAAGATCTGTGCCATGGCAGATTCCAGAGACAACTCTGTTTGTTTATCGCACAATTGCCGAACTTCAGCCGTTTCCGCCGTGAAATAGTTACGGAACGACGCCTTCAAACGCTCCGGATCAATCTGGCGATCACCAACGGTCAACTCATGATCATGCCGCAAGGCTTCTTTATAGTGTTTTACTTTATCCTTCTCTGGTCCCGTCATCTGTGACAACAACCGCTTCGTCCAGTTAAACCTGAACCTGTTTAAATCATACAAACCCAATGAAAGCAGCGTCAATGCCTTTAGATTCCCGCGCAGTGACTTTTTCAGGCAATGCTCAACCCTTGCATAATCAAATTCCCCTTCCTTAGCCGCATTGGCCAAAAGCACCGGGAACCCTTCCCAGTAACGCCCCTTCTGCGAAGCAATCACCTGCGCTAATGTTTCACAGGGGTCAATATCCGCTGTGGCATCAAGCAACGGATACCCCAATCGCCGCATACTTTCCAGGAGCTGTTTATTGTCCATAAAAGCCTTCTTTCCTGAGGATCCTTTCAAAGTGATCCCAATTTCGCAACATTTTCTCTTCCGTAATATCGTATTTGGCGGTCTCCTGAAATCGGCATTTCAGAACAGCTATATCCACCTCTGTTACCAGAGACTTAAGCAACATTACGCAATCTTCCACATCCACAGAACTACAACGAAATATCTTGCTGATAATCAGATCCTCATGATTCAATACCCCAATATATAAATGGGTCAACTCCTTGATCAGCGTATGCCGTCCATGATCAAGCGGAGAATCAAGCAGTTCGGTTGTAAATACACTCTTGCCCCTGAACAGATCAAAAATGTACAACTCGCCAGGACGCTTCCATCCATGCCCACTCGCAGACACATACCCCAGTTGTTCCAATGTTTTAAGTAAATAACGATATTCCGCTTCAACAGGAACCAAGAAATCCACATCTCGTGTCGATTCTTTGACCCCCAATAGCGTCATGGCCGTCCCTCCGCATGCGATCAAGTGAACCTTCTTCTTTAGAAAACCATTCCATGCTGTCATGGATCTGAAAAGATCTTCTTTATTTAAACGATATTCCATGCTAAATTTCTCCCACAAATACATTATATTGACCTTAAATGATCATTATCTTGTATTTAATCATACAATATATTGTTCGAGTTGTCAACTTAGAGCAAGACTGCGCATGAAGCCTCACGCTCAACGTGCTGGCAAGGTACTGTCATTAAAGCCCAGAAAATTCCGTACACTGGTGATCGGGTTGACACGGATGATGACAGGGGAAAAACCAGGCATGTCCTGCAGTTTCTGGAGCATGACGGGGTCAACGTTGAACTTAATCCGGCCATCGGCATTAATGTCCATGTTCAGGCGGTCAGGCGTGAGGTCGATACCGACTGCGTCACACAACCTTTCCCGCCCACAATTCCTGCAAAAACTCCTGCCATGGCATAATGCTAAGACCATCGGCAATACGGCGTGAGCGTTCATGGCATACAATAATCGCCCGCCGTGGCTTGTACTGATCCATAAACGCCCTTATCCCACGCGTGTCCGCGCTATCCACCCGCGCCGCGCCCTTGACCTCAACAGCAACCTCTCCACCTGCCAAAATAAAATCAACTTCCTGCCCGGACTTCGTCCGCCAATAATTGATCTCATAATCCTTTTGCGCATACCCGCGATAAGCCGCCAGTTCCATGAAAATGAAATGCTCAAATGCCCTGCCGAACACCTCCCCCTTGGCCTCGGGAATATGGCGTTTCATCACCGCCCCGGCGACGCCAACATCAAACAAATAAAACTTCGCCGCCCGGGTGATAACCCCTCTATCCTGCTGACGCTTAAACGGCTCAACAAAACGCCCCAAAAGAGTATCGACAAGGATCTGGTAGTATTCCCTGACAGTTTTAGCGTCAACCCCGCAATCCCGGGCAATATTAGCAAAATTCACCATCTCCCCATGCGAGTACCCCATGGCATCAAAGAACCTCGAAAAAGCCGGCATATTCCTCACCAGCCCTTCACTGAAAACTTCTTCCTTCAGATAATCCATGACATACGCCCGCAAGGACATCGACGGATCATCCTGTAAATAATGCGACGGGATAAGCCCGTGCCGCAAGGCCCGCAGAAGATCGAAATCTGCCAGCTCACCCGCCGTGAACGGGAACATTTCAAAACGCCAGGCCCGCCCTCCCAGCAAATTCGCATGGCGGCGCTTAAGTTGTCGTGCACTTGAACCGCACAAGATAAACCTCAAGCCCTTCTCTTCGATCAAATAATGCACCTCATCCATTACCGCCGGGACTTTCTGAACCTCATCAAGAATGATCGGCCGCCGCAACCAGGCAGGATCAAGTGCCAATATGCGTTGACGTAACAAGGAAGGAGTTTTACTAACTTCAAAGAAAAGATCGGTATCGAGAAAGTTATAGACCTGGCTCGCCTGATAAAATTGGCGCAAATACGTCGTCTTCCCCGTCTTGCGTGCGCCCCAAAGAAAGGCCGATTGATGCTGAGGAAGGTCGATCTTTAACAACCGCTTTATATTTTTCATAAAGGAATACACTCCTGTTTAGTTCAACTAATCGGGAGTATACTCCATAATAGTTTTGTCGTCAAGGGGGGAAAGCAATACACTCAGCATACAGGCTGGATGCTAATGATGGCTGGCGAAAGCCGGGCATGAGCTAAGCCTGAGGAACTTGTGACAGACGTCATCACAAACGCCACAAGCACCAAAGACGCCGTGATCCTGCGAGTTATCTGCTGTAAAGTTGAAGTTTCCATGAAGATCAACCGTAGCCCTCTTTTCACCAAACTCCACGTGAAAATAAGGCGGGTTGTGATCATCATAAAAATTCTGATGATAATACCGAAAAAGCGTGAGCTCTCTGGCATACAAATATCTTTCTTACAGGCTTACCCAAAATAATTCAATGCCAAATTCTCTAGGTCTGCCGTTTCTGAAGCCATAGTGTGATGGAAGACTGACTTTCATAGCGATCCTGAAGCGGAAAGAGGCATGAAGAAGCCCCACACGCAATCTGTGCTTAATAAAAAACGCCCCCGATAAAGAGGGCGTTTTTTATCAAAGCCATACCTTCAAACTTATTTCTTAAGACCATCCTTCGCAACCGCTGAGGGTTGCGCCGCAGAAATATCTTTCATATGCGACATGTACTTAACCCAGCCCGCGAAATTGTCTTTTTCTCCAAAAATAAAAGTAACTGCCGCAATCTTGGCATCTGTTGTTTCTTTCTTCTTTTCATCTCCCGGTTGAAAAACTTGCATATAACCCTTACCGGCAAACTCTGATTCAATTTCAAAATAATCCTTCATTACACCATTAGATTGATTATCAAAATACTCACCTGAAATATCTACACGCACACAACTGACAGTATTCCCCTTCGCTACTGCCTCTTCACATGCCTTATTAAGATCTGTGTATTTAATTTGCTTAACCTCCCCCTTTATCTCAATCTTTCCAAAATTTTTATATATATTTTCAAAAATATTCTCTTTCGGCTTCAAAAGAGTTGCCGTTGGAATACGGGCAAAATCACCACCATTATAAAGCTCTATAAAATCCACAATCGATTTCAACGTAACCGTAGGATCAACCTCCGCGGCAAAAGATCGCGAAGTTAACATCGCACATCCCACAAACAGCCCCAAACCAAACCGGATCAATTTCAAACCATATTTCATCATTACCTCCTGTTTAAATAAATTAGCTACTAATAAAAAATAATTTTACCCCCCCCGATAAAAAAACAAGCAGAAAGTTGGCAGCTGTCCAGCAAACCTTCTCCATCAGCGGAGAAATTTCAAAAACCCTTTAGCTACCCCGCAACAATTCCCTTCTCAATATAAATCGGCAGTACTTTCGCCCTCACGCGGGCAAGGTTTCGCCAGTAGAAGAAAGCCGCCAGCAATGCCAGGCAACCGCCGCAGGTGTACGTCAGCGGAAGCCCCATGAGGCTGGATACGGCTCCAGCGGTAATACTGCCCAATGACGCCCCGCCGACCAAGGTCGTGCCGTACAAGCTCATGATCCTGCCGCGCTTGTCTTCCTGCAGGATCGTCTGCAGGATCGAATTCGTGGAGGCCACATGGATCATCGCGGTAAACCCAATAAGAAATGCCAGTACCCCCGCCCAACGCGCGTCATGCACATGCCCGAAGATCACAATGAAAATTCCCAATGCGGGTAAAGCCACCCCGATATGCCGCCAAAGGCCGCGGATATTCTGCCGCCCCGCCAGGTATAATGCCGCCACAAGAGCCCCCACGCCTGCGGCTCCGATAATAAACCCCAAAACCTCTGACCCGGTACGGTATTGTTCTTTAACAAAAACCGGCATCAACGACTGAACTGCCCCTTCAAGAAAACTGATCACACCCAGCATCAGCAGAAGCATCCGTATCGGCGAAGACCGCAGGGCATAACCAATCCCTTCCTTCAGCTCCGCCCAAACACTGCCGTTTTCATTCACCTTCAACTCCCTGGGAGAAACTTTCAAGAAAGAAAGGACTAGCAGGATCGGGATAAAGCTGACCGCATTCAGCATGAAACACCAGCCTTCACCGACGACAGCGATCAATATCCCGGCAATGAACGGCCCGATAAATTTGGAAAGGTTCATCACTGACGCGTTCAGGGCAATGGCATTAGCCAGGTCATCCTTGTCATCCACCAGCTCCTTGATAAACGATTGCCGGATAGGAAAATCAACCGCATTAACAATGCCGAGGAAAAGCGCAAGGCCGATCAGGTTTGATGTATTCGCTGAACCGGTCAGAACAATAGCCGTGAGGACACACGCCTGCAACATGAGCAATAATTGCGCCCCGAACATAATCAGGCGCCGGTCATGGCGGTCAGAAAAAACACCGGCAAATGGTGAAAGAACGATTGACGGCGCCTGGGAAACAAAAACAACCGTTCCCAGCAATAACGGTGAATGCGTCAAGCGGTACACCAGCCATCCCATGGACACCGCCTGCATCCATGTGCCGATAGACGAAACGCCCCAGGCAAAATAATAGTGCCGGTAATTACGATTCCTGAGCGAACGGAACATCAACCCCCGGTGCGCATTGAATTTATTAAAGATCTTAAAAATCAAGTTAACCTCATGCTTTCCGACTCCGGCGCAGTTCATCGTCGGGAACAATCAGGACGTTGGGCTTGCCTGAAATGGGATTCTTGTTCACCACCACGATCGTTTTATAGACCTCTTCGATCACCCGGTAATCAATGACGTCTTCGGGTGTCCCCGTCAGAAAAACACATCCTTTTGACAGCAATGCCATACGACCGCAATATTCACTGGCTAAATTAAGGTCGTGCAGGACCATCACCACCGTCACATGTATTTCCCGGACAAGCTTCCTTAAAAGATCCATCACCGCCACCTGATGCGTGATATCCAGATGCGCCGTCGGCTCATCCAGAAGCAATAAACGCGGTTCCTGCGTGAGCGCGCGCGCAATCGCCGCCAGCTGACGTTCCCCGCCGCTAAGATGCCGCAACGGCTTATCCCGCAACCGAAGGGAATCCGTCAATTCCATACTCTTAACCGCCACGGCGACATCATGCTTTGTCTCCATGAACTGCATGTTTTTAAAATACGGCAGGCGCCCCAAAAGGACAAATTCCTCGACCGTCATATCCGCTGTCGGTACAAGCTGTGATACCACCGTTATCCGCCGCGCCAGATCACGCGCAGGAATATCCCCAAGTTTCTTGCCGTCCAGGACAATCTCGCCGGACATTGGCTTGATCTCACGCGATAGAGCGCGCAGCAACGTGGTCTTGCCTGAACCATTAGGCCCGATGAGCCCGAAAAATTCGCCCCCCTTGACATCAAGATCAACGCCGGAAATAATAACCTTCTGCCCGTAGCCGCAGGTAAGCCCACTGACCTTAAGCATGATCAAGACCCCCCTTTTTTGCCAGGGCATAAAGAAAAACACTCCCGCCGGCGATCCCGGTGATCACTCCGACAGGCAATTCCAGCGGCGTAATCACGATTCGCGCCAGGGTATCACTGGCGATCAGGAAAATCGCCCCGGCGATAAAAGATGCCCCCAGCAAGATCCGGTGATCCGCGCCGACCAGCCGCCGCATCACATGCGGGACCACCAGCCCCACAAACCCGATCATCCCGGCGATCGACACACACAAGCCGGTCAGGACCGCACAAAACACAAACAGCACTTTCTTCACCCGCTCGATAGGCACCCCCAGGTGCCGCGCCTCATCTTCGCCGAGCGCCAAGGCATTCAACGCCAGGCAGAACGCATAGCCCGTCGCCAAAGCCGCCAATGAAAGCATCAGCATAAAATTGACATACGTAACATCCGACCCACCCAGAGAACCCATCATCCAGAATACAATGCCGTGCAAACTTTCACTGCTGGCAATGGACATGAGGAGCATCACAAGTGACGACGAAATAAAACTGATCATAACCCCGTTCAAAAGAAGCCCCTGCAGTTTGACCAGCCCCGTCCTGAGGCTTGAGAAATAAAGGAATACAATGACCGCCCCCGCACCCAGCAGGCCCGATACCGGCAAGGTGTACGCCCCGATGGCAGAAATACCCAGAGCAATATTGGCCGCCACACCCAGTGCCGCGCCGCCGGAAATACCCAGCGTATACGGCTCGACCAGCGGATTACGGAAAAGACCCTGCAAGATGACCCCGGCCAGGCTCAGGCATCCGCCGATAGCAAGCCCCAGAAGAATGCGCGGCAGGCGGATGTCAAAAATAATGCTGTGTTCGGCCGGACTGCCGCCCTGAAATAAAATACCAAGCACTTTCCCCGCCGGTATACCTGAAGCCCCCACCGACAATGACCACACGATCACCGCCGCCAGAAGGACAGCCAAGAAACCAAGCCACGATGCCCAGCGCACATATTTCATACACCGATCTCCGGATGCAAATACCCCATGATCACCCGGAGCGTTTCCACAAAACTCACCGGCGTCGGACTGCACAATAAGTATTCATCCACAACATTAATCCTTTTTTCTGTCACGGCCTTAAGGGACTTAAAGCGTTCCCAATTCACCTTTTCCCGCGCCCCGTCAAAACCCATGCTGGAAATCAGGATCACATCAGGATCACGCTTAAGAACCATCTCGCGGGAATACTGCAAATACCCCTCTTCGGCAACAATGTTCATGCCGCCGGCCATATTGATAAGGTCGTTCACAAACGCCCCCTGCCCGATCGTGACCAATGGATTGACCCCCACCTGCACAAAGACACTCACTTTTTTTACATCTTTCTGCATCGACGTCAATGCCGCAACTTTCTGTCGTGCATCCGTAATGATACCTTCCGCCGCTTTTTCCCTGCCGAGGATCTGTCCCACTATCCTGAACACCTCACACACCCCGTTAAAATCCCGGGCATTAGGCACATCCACCACCTTGATCCCCAGGCTCCGCAACTTCGCCTTGGCCCTGGGATCTGTCAACACCGTCGACAAAACAATGTCCGGCTTCAACGCCACAACCTTTTCAATATTGATATCCTGAATACTACCAACCCGCTCTTTCAACTTCGCCGCCTCCGGCCGCGTGCAATACGTCGTCACCCCCACCAGCTTCTCTTTCCCGCCGAGAAGATAAATTTCCTCTGTCAGCACTGGACCCAAAGAAATGATCCGCTCCGCCGAAGGCTCCTGTGCCCGGGCCATCGGAAGAAAAAATAATACAAAGACCACAACCCAAAGATATTTCATGAAATATTTTCAACCCTTCCCTCATTAATGCCAACACACTTTTAACGGCCAGCATGAAAGATATTAACATTATCACACGAATGTTCAATTATCTTAAGATGGGAAAAATAATTTGCAGAGATATATGCAGAAGGTTGGAATTTCAAGAATAATAAAATCAAGACGCACCGGATACTATTTTGAATCAAACCCCATAAAACGCGGCATGTTTTCCATGGGTTTCACATCCAGGATCACGGGCACAAAACCGCTGACCCCCTGGCGAAGCAGATCAACCTGCGCCGGCGTCAGTTCAAAGGCAATATCTCCGCCCTGGCCGCGCATCAACAGGTCCATGGCTTCAGTTTTAAGGTCAATACCACCGGTTACCGTTTCCTGAGCATTATTACGGCCGTCATCCTTCTTTATTTCTGCGGATAAAGATGCAATAGGAATTGCCGTCCCATCAACCACCGCAGCCACCAAAGAGTACTTTAATGGCCCAATAAACGCATTACCATCAAATGTTGACGGATTACTTAAAAAAACAACCTTTGTCGCAAAACCAGATGGTGTAGACTTAAAATCCCACGAATCATCAGGGTGCTCAAATACTTTCTTTAATATAGAATAATCACCCGTCACACCGCCACTTGGTCCTTTATTATAAAAAGCAAGCACCAGCGAAATCTGTGCCTCACCATTTAATGCACCGCCTTTAGTTAAGAAAGCCTGCTTAACCAGTGTGTGCCCATGCTCTTTAATAACCCTGGCCAATGCCGCAGCCCTTGAATCATTGAATACTTTGTTGGGCGCATTCAAATAAGCCACATAA
>SESG01027294.1_pt1 | contig 11180 bp, 18 predicted proteins | sample 3171421 | NCBI WGS metagenome assembly SESG01 (sample SAMN10866946, study PRJNA518727) | freshwater metagenome | biome: subpolar coniferous forest; feature: holomictic lake; material: water; isolation source: holomictic Lake 227, 6 m and 8 m depth | place: Canada: near Kenora, Ontario | collected... | reverse complement strand
TGGTGAAGAACAAGGGGGATGATGCTTCGACGGGTGCGGGCGGGGTGATTGTGATGCATGAGGATACGATGCCGGAGAAGAAACCGTATTTATTGCAGGCGGATGCGGAGGCGCTGCTGGGGTTGCTGCAGGCGCTAGAGATGAAGGTGGAGATGATTAACCGGATGGCGCATTTGACGCCGGTGCGGACGTACCGGTCGGCGGTGGCATCGGGGGTTGCGATTGAGACGGAGTTTCAGATTTTGAATACGCTGCTGGCGGAGAAGGCTGCTCAGCTTGCGTTGACGGAGAACCAGTTGTTCAGGATTTTTTGCCGGTGGGAGGGGGTGGATTATGATGTAGCGGATGTGGTGGTGACCTATCCGCAGCGGTTTGAGCTCAGGGACCGGCGGGCTGATCTGGACTTTCTGGTGCGGGCGAAGGAGGTGACGGCGAAGATCGGGTCGCCGACGTTGCAGCGGGAGATTGACCGGCAGTTGGCGCGGGTGGTGCTGGAGCGGGATGATGTGCTGGAGGTGGTTGAGGGGGAACTGGATGGGGGGTGAGTGTTGCTTTTTGGGTGGGCGGGAAGATGAGAGGGGGCGGCGGTAACGATGATTTAACGACCGAAGCTTGCTATTCGGCGGGGCGAATCGAAGCTGCTTCTTGCCTAATACACTAACGATTGATTAATGAACTGCACTGTCCCAAAATCGCGCTAACCCGTTCGCAGCATGCCATTGTTAGCGGCAGCTCTATTTCTCGTAAAAAAAAAGGTCAGTCGTTTCAAGTTTGCAGTAAACCCCAGTAGGTGAACTTGACTGTTACCAGCCAAGTCACCGACAGCACCTCGCACCGCCGTGTTTTGACGAAATAATTAGGGCGGTTCTGGGGAGTTGCTTCTTTAATGCTATTTATTTTTATAAAGATAAAACATAATCACTTAATCCGTTGTCGAAGATATTTACGTTTTCTTCACCAAAAAAATTCCGAAATTTCTTTTTGGTAATGACGTCTTGGTAAATCACAACATCAATTTCTCTTTTCATTTCTTTATGCTTTAGTCGCAACTCTGCACTTTTGATTAAATGCTTTAGTTCAAAGTCCGCTTCTGGCAGTGAATATCCAATGAATATCCATTTTGTTGCATTTGCAAGAATATTTTCGGCTTCAAACCATATTGCAGGATAGGCCGCAGTTCGGAAAGATTTCCTATAACTGAATGTTGCAATGTGCGATGCAACGCTGTTGTTACATATTCTGCATTTTTTTTTGTTTGGATGAATTCCAATTGACGCATCAAAATGTTTGTTCGTAAATGTTTCATCAAATAACCTGAAGTCAGATTTTACAAGCCCAACCTTTTTATGTAGAGATAATTTTTCGTCAAGTAAGTAGAAAAGTGTTTTACAGTTTTCGCAATATGCCCAATTACTTGAACCGTGCATTTTGCAAATCTTTATTCCATCTTCTGCATTTCCGTTTTCATGATTGTTCCAGTCATGCGAAGGTGTGATATAATTTATTTTTCTTCTTTGGTCAGTTATCTGTAAATGTTTTTCCAAAACAATATCCCAATTCATAACTACAAATGAACAATCATCTTTTTTGTAATGCCGCAAAAGTTGATTAATATCTGTTGAGTATCTAAATCTGTGGTCAATAATTTGAAATGTCCTGTAGATGAGCATTCGTCTTAATGCTCTTAAACGATTAGGTTTATATTTTATTCCCAAATGATGTCCACTGCCTGCTGAAAGGTCAATAAAGGTAAAGATGTCCTCAAGTGTCGGGATTTCTCTTGTCTCTTTCCAACCAAAAACATCTTTTAGAAAGTCTTTGATAGCAATAGTAATTACAACTTCAATTGGGTTGTTAAATTCGTCAGAGGTCAACAAAGTAGAGAACTCTTTCTGAACAGGAAGGTCAGCACATTTTGAAAAACCTGCTCCTAAAATAAATGCTACTTTGTTATTCGTCATGTCATTTTTACTGTTTTAAAATGTTTTTTTAATGCACTTCAGTTCTATGTTCATAGTGTGCGGAAGTTGCTGCTAACTTGCTATGAGCGGCTGAACCAACCTTTTGCTACGGACGACAGTTTGCTTTCCCTTTGGGTAGTATCCAAGCCTCGAAAGCATTGACGCGATGATGACCTCTCGGACGGCATCCTCCTTGAAATCAGGGTCTTCAAATAGGGCTGGATCAAAGTTTTCGAACATGACTCTTGTTGTTGCTTAGCCAAGCTCTGATTTATGCCGCAAATTGCGAAGTAAATCAGCGTGCTTGAGAGCAATATTAGTATGTCCCCTATTTACATCCAAATCATTTTTGAAATTTCAAAAAGAAGCTGTTGCCGCTCCTCAATTTCATCCTTGCCATATTTTGAATATGCTTTGAAATTCAATTTTGACAAAGTAACAAATTTATTAAATTCAACTTTCTTATGATACATATCCGTTAGCAAAGACTTTGCGAAATATGTTCCAACTACATTGTACGTCTTTAGTTTATCGTCATATATTTCATCGCCAGACGACTGATTATCTTTACCCTTGAGAAGTAAAAGTCCACCTAGTCTATTTCTTTGATTTGTGAATTCTTCTTCATCACTAAAGAGAGTAATGTTTTTTGGATTGTTTGCTATAATATGTTCAATGTGATAGGTATCGTTTCCCCTCGACTGAACAACAAGTTGATAGTAATTACCAAATTCCGGCAAGTCAGACTTGTCACTTATGAAGTGGTCAACACGAGCGAAAAAATATCGAAGAAATAACTTACCAAGTGTTGAGTATCCTACATTCTTAAAAAAATCGTACTTAAAGTAATGGTCTAGCTCATTCAGATCATATGACTTTTTTACAAGCTCTAGTAGTCGATTATTAAAGGTATCTTTACAAATGGATACATCCTTACCTCTTATTTGTGAGACTAAATTTATTACTTGATTATTGAATTCATTTGACCTATAACTGCCTGTCAGATTAAGCAACGAGAAAAATCTTTCAAATGACTTAGGGACAGCTACGCATTTATCTTTAGCGTCCGAATCATTCAGTTCTATCGCGGCGAGGGTCAAGACAAACTGGCCATTCATGTCATTTAGACTATTGAAATAGATTGACTCATGGTTCTCATCATATTTATTACAGAACGATACAAGTTCGATATATAAGTTAGAAAAATACGGAAATACTTGCTCGACAAAATAGCGACAATTCGCCTCATTGTTTTTTAGGCCGACCTTTTGTTCAAATTCATTTGTGAAGATTGTTTTGTGGTACCGAATAGGATCCAGCTTCTGGTACTGCTCTGCACTGTCAGAGAACTTACTGCGAAAGTAAATGCCAAAAAATTCATCAATCTTTTGCTCACCAAGTTTTTCCAACTTCCCTATATTTGACTCCCAAATATCTATAAATCCTCCCCGATCTAAAATCCCAATTTGACTGAGGACTTTTCCCTTCAGAATTTCATACGGTTTTAAAGGAACACCCCTGTCGTTGATAACCTCAAAGACCATAGCTACATCTTTATCCTTTTCAACTTCTGTTTCAATTAAGAATATTCGATGACGAAAGTATGAAATAAACATTTGAAGACGGTGAGGCGTCGTAAACTTTTCTTCTAATTGTGAATTAATTACTTTATAGTTGGCGTAAATATTGGTTTCTGAGATTGAGGTCGGTACTCGCTTGCAATTAATTCCGTTTGACATTAGGTCATCTAGCGCCAACTTTCTATCCTTAAAACCCATCCAATATGTTTTTCCAAATTCAGTATTACCGACAATTGAGTTCTTGAGAGAATCTTGTATATGAGATTGAAGTCCAAACTTGTTTGCTAAATGAAATAACCCAATCGAAATCAGACACAAAGTTGTAAGTCTTTGCTGTCCATCGACTATGTACTTCTTTCCTTTAACATTATTGGTAAGGAATGAATTGAGAAAATACCATTCAAGCTGATCTATATATTCTGGTGTAATATCTTGATTAGGATTGTACTTTTCGAGATCAAAACGATAGAATATGTCCTTCAACAAAGAGGTTACCGGCTTGTAATCTAGATCGTCGCTCCATTTGTAATCACGCTGATAAAAATCTACATCATAGAGAATGTTATTGAAGATCTGACTGATCTTTCTATCATATGGTTTTAAGCCCATTTCGAACTCCTTTATTTTTAATCATACTAACGCACACTATCAGCGCCACCCTCACAAAACCTGAAAACACCAAGTTGCTTCGTGGCGCGGGTACGCTGGATTGGACTGCTAGGCAAAAATAACTTCTACCAACAAAGTAGACTGGTCAGCTACATCAGAAATGATAACTTCCTCGATGTTTGTTCTGTCAATACCAAAAATACCTGTCACAATATCTTTGACTATATTTGTTGGGGCTATTGAATATTTGTTCGGCTCACTTTTGGCCCCTGTATGCCGATAAGCCCAAGACTGCCCTTTTCTTCCAAAAATATGAAGTTGATCTCCTCCTTGGCCTTCTGGCCTTCTATCGAGCCGGTAAGAATAACCATTACTCCACTCCTTTTTCTTTCCCTCTTCAATTAAGCTGTTCTCAAATAATAAACTAGGGGCTACCTTGGAAGGTGAGTTTTTGAAAGTAACAATTAGGACACTAATTTCCAGAGCTTCTTGGTCAGCTAAAAACTGCTTAAATGTTTTCATTCCTTGATTTTTCATTTGTTGGTCTAACTTAGCGTTTAGCCGCGGGCGCACTTGCCTGCCTTTATTAACCCATTGAACACTTCGCTAACCTTAGCCTCAAAGGGCAGAAATGCAAGCGTGATCCGTCGGCTAAAACGCCTGGTTAGGGCTGCAATGGTTTGAATTTGTACCGCTTCCATGGTTCGTAGGGCAATACCGGAGTGAGTTTGAGCATTGACTTAACTTCGTCAAACGCGAGTAGCTTCATATCGTATGGGACTGCGGTGGGCGTCTTGATCGTGGTACTCTCAAGGGCCCTGGTGGTGAATGCCCGAGCTGTGGTAATGACCATTCCTTTGGGTATGCCTTCTTTGAAAAGTACGCCATTTAGCGAACGCACAACTTCGACACCTTCCTTCTTGTCGAGATTCTTTCGTCTCTTGACTTGAACCAGGTAACAGACGTCATCTGTGATGACAAGCTTCAAATCAATACCGCCGTCATCGGAGCGCCCGACGTGAACTACTTCGCACGGGAAATACGCATCGCGCAAACAATCGGCCATTAGCTTCTCAAAGACGTTGGGATTGACATACGCCATATGGTTGGGATGTTTCCCGAGGAAACCGCGAAGAGCCCGTAACGGAACTTCGAGGGACGACACTGGGAATCGTTTGACAATTGCGGTCTTTGACCGTACATCCACCTTGCCAAATCCGTGGGATACATCATTAAGGTTGAGTAGCTTCCACCAACCGCAGTACCCGCAGCGGCACAAGCCTATGTCCTCAACATACCTCGGATAGACTACGTTAGTTGACATGCAATATGGACACGTCCTGAGGCTGTCAACGTCCCTGATCTCACAGTAATCGTATATCGTGAGAGTGTCCTCAGTCTCCACCGCATGCTCATATGCAAGAACCGGCGCATCAGAACCAACTAAATCCTTATTTTTCATTTTCGGCCCTAACATTGTTTAGACTGATCTGCCTAAATCGGAAAAAGCAGGCAGTTCCTTCCTGTATAAGAACGCAGATACCTGCTGATTGTAGCTCTGACAAGCCAGGCCAGTAACTCCCGTTTGCATTCTTGTCAAGATATTGCTGAAACAGGACAATAAGAAAGGATTAGCAAAAGAATTACTGGTTTTTGTGCTCATAATGCCGGATAGTGTACGTCGATGAGGTAGTCGGCGAAGTCGAGGCCCTGGGTTCGTTCGGCTGGGGTGGCTTGGTTGTCGGGGATGGCGGAGCGGGAGCTGGGGGCTCTCGTCAGTTTTGGAAGCGGCGGATGAGGTTGGTGATTTCTGCGTCGTCGAGGGGGCTGGTTGTTTGCTGGTTGAGGGTTCTGAGTCGGTCGGGGATGTTTTGGATGCCTTCGTCCTGGAGCCAGCGGGCTATGCGGTAGAGGGTGCCGTTGCGGTTGCCGGTGTAGTAGTTGTTTTGCATGTAGGTTTGGATGGCTTTATCGAGCTGGGTGGTGGTTTTTTGTGCGTCGGTGGGCTGGCGGTGTTGTTCTTTTTGCTGGCGTTCTTTTGCTGTGACATAATAGGGTTCCCAGTCGAAGAGTCGGTGGCCGTTGAGTTGGATTACTTCGGCATGGGGGTTGCCCCAGTAGACTCTTGAGATGTTGCTGCATTGGATGTCGGAACCGTGATGGTGAATGATTTCTTTCATCATGGTTCTGTAGTGTTCTATGCCAAGGGTTATGGGCGTTTTGGTGGGGAGGATGACGCGGAAGCGTTCTGAGCGTATGCCGTTTTTTTGTTTGAGGTGGTTTTTGGTTGTGGCTATGAGTCCGAGATAGGGTTCGAAGCGTGCTGTGGCTTCGCCTAAGGTGTAGCCGTTGTCGTAGTCGAGGATGATGAGTTCTGCTCCGGGGAGGGAGTGCTGTGCGTCGCGGTAGCCGTTGCGGAATGGGACGGGGGCGTATTGTCCGGCGGTGCGTACCATGGCTGCGAGGCGGTCGAGGGCTATTCGGGCGGTTGTGAAGCCTGCGGGGTCTTTGTGGTTGAGCCCTTTTTTGTAGGAGATGAGGACTTTGCCGTCGGGTTCGGTGTTCATGGTTGTGTTTTTTTTGGTGCGGTTGGCGGAAGCGGCGGTTGTGGCGGTATGTGGCTGCTTTGCTTTGTTGGTGCGGCTTTGGGCGGGGTGGTTTCCGCCAAGGGGCAGGCGGAACGGTGGCGGTAGTTGTTGTGCAATGGCTGGGGTGGCACGTTCCGCCATGCTTCCGCCATACACCTGGCGGAAGTTGTTGGCTGTAACCTTTTATTGGTAAAGGGGTTTCTGGCTGTTCCGCCGGTTCCGCCTCTTCCGCCACTCCCCTGCTGGTTATTGGAGTTTTTCATAGTGGCCGCGTTTGAGTTTGTTGAAGAGTGTTGTTTTTTTGATCCATCGCTGGAATGTTCGTTGTGGCATGTCGCATTGGGTGGCGATGAGTATGCCTTGTGCTGTGGTGAATGGTTCTTCGGGGAGGGCGTCGTAGACGGTGTGTTCGAGGGTTGAGAGTTTGTCGAGTGGTGATGAGGTTCCGAGCCGCTGGTAGACTTTTATGGCCATTTGTTCGTAGTAGTGGACAAGCTGGATGGCTCCGGCCATGGCGGTACTTTCTACTGTGGATAGGGGTTTGCTGGTTGTGGTGTGGTCGAGTGCCTGGAGTATGAGTGCAAGGCGCTGGATGTAGACTTCGAGTTTTGACCAGATCCCTCGGAGGTATTCGGAGGTTTCGTTGTTGATTTTTTCGGTGTTGGCGCGTTGCCAGTTGAAGAGCAGGGTTTTTGCTTCGGGGGTGTAGGTGAGGATTTTTGGCCCGCCGTCGTAAAGTGGCAGCTCCAATAAACGTTTGATAATTATGTGCCATTGAAAAAATATGGAGCCGTCTTGGGGGGTGGTGTCCCAAGGGAGGGCTTGTACTTCGGGCCATGCGAAGAAGAATCGGTGGAGAAAGCCGTTTTCGCATCGGTCTTGGTCTGCGAGGGAGTCGAGGATGCCGGGTTGGATGGTTCCGGCGACTCCGATTGATGGGGTGTCGATCTTTATTGGGTCTGATCCTTTGCGGTCGGTCTGGATTGCCTGACGGCTCCAGTTGGAAAGGAAGAATTCTTGTACTCCTCCGGTGTTGTAGCGGGTGAAGTTTTTGAAGAATCCTTTGAGTTCGTCGACGTGTACGGCTGTGCTTCGCGGGTTTTCGGAGTGTACTTTGATAAGGGCTTCTTGGGTAAAGTCACTGACGATGGTGTGGCTCCATATTGGTTTGTCGGGTTCTGTTTCTCTCTGGTCGGGGGGGAGTTTTTTCCAGTTCTGCATGGTCCGCTTGTAGTCTTTGAGTTCTTGCTGGTAGAGCTGATATGCACCGTTGTCGTGGTCGTTGAGGGGTTTGAGGGCTTTGGTCAGGGGGTGGGTTTTTCCGGTGCCTGGTGCGCCTATCAGGCAAGCGTAGAGTGTAGGGCCTTCGTGCCAGTCGGGTGAGTGTTGGATTTCGAGGGCGCGGCCGATGGCGGCTGATGCGGCGTAGAGGAGACTTGTTGCTGTCCAGTCGGGGGCGAAGCGGAGTTTGGTTTGGGCGTTGTTGATGATTGTCTGGATTGCCGGGTGGAAGACGGTTACGGGAAAGTTGTTGTTTTCTTGTTGGCGCAGGTTTTTGAGCTGTTCTTCTTGTGTGATGGTGGTGGTCATTTTGGGAGCCCTCCGAGCAGGATGCTGAGTTGGGCGAGGAGTGCCCATAGGCGGTGGATGAGGTTGAGTGGCAGCCGGGGTGTCGGCTGCCGTTGTGGGGTTGTTTGGGTGGGGTGCATGGTTCAGGCCTCCGTGGTTTGTGCTCCTTGTTCTACCCATTGGCGGATGGCGGCTATGGGGAAGAGGAGGCGGTTGCCTGGCCCTTTGATGTGGGGGATGCTGCCGTTCATGGTGAGTTTGTAGAGGCAGCTCTGGGAGAGGTCGAGGTCGGCGAATTCTTTGAGGTAGGTGCGCAGCCCTTTGGATGAGAGGTATTTGCGTTCGGGAGGGGCGAAGATGGGTTTTGTGTTTGTCTGTTCCATGATGAATTAGTTTGAGTTACGATTGCAATATTTTCTTATCGCCTTCGTTTCAAATTAATTCATTAACCTATTTTATATTATCAGGATAGGTTCCAGAAATCTTCCAAAAATCTTCCATATCTTCCAAAAATCTTCTTTAAATCTTCCCGCTTAGGGCTTTCGTTATATTTGCTTGGAATTTTTCTTTTGTCCGGCCCGGCATTACTGCTGTCAAGTGAACAGAATAGATCTGAATGAAATTTTCAATGGCGAGTTCTTTTGTGCAGTCAAGCTCTGCCATCATGTTTTTTATTTCTGACCATAAAAACTCTTTCGGCCAATTTCCATTCAAACCTTTGCGCTTTATGGCGGCAATTACTTCGGCTTTGGCTTGGCTGGCAACTGCTTGAGGAGCTTGCGTTTTTGTTTCTGGCAATGGTTTTTCGTTGTGCTGCTGATCGTCAGGATCAAGTGCCATGATGTTTTGTGCTTCGCTTATTGTGAGGTATGCAATAACGTCTTCATCATAATCTCGTTGACGGGATTTGCTGACGATCTGTTCGTCGAAGTATGTATTTGACCTGGTTTGCAGTTTTTCTTTCAGGCGCTCTTGTTTTTTTTCGAGGGCTGAATAGATCAATAGATATAGTTCTTGTTCGTTATGGTTGTCTGGTGTTTCCTGGTCGCTGATGAGATCGTGAAGCAAGGCGGTGCCTGTTTTGAGCGGAGAGTTCCAGATTATGGAGAAGCGGTTGTTGTACTTCTGGTAAGCGCTATCCCATGAGTAAGGTTCAATGCCTGGTGCGGTTGGGTCTTGCATGAATTCATGGACGGCTTTTTTGATTTCGATGAGCATTTCACGGTCGCTTGGTTGAAATTCGCTTGTGTTGGTTGGTCTGGAGTTGGTGGAGTGTGTGAGGTGCTCTGGCCGGTATGTTGGTTGTTTTTTTTCGAGGAGCTTCTGGAGTTCCTGGAGGGTTATGACTTTTTTTACCAGTTGGGCTTCTTCGAATAGGTTGCCGAGGAAGTCGTATACTGTGCAGTCGTTATATGGCTCGCCTGGTTCTCCGTTTTTTCCGGGCGCATTGTATCTTACGTTGGGGGGCGTGATATCGCTGTTGTCGAGGATGGGTGCGTCAGAATATTTTTTGAATTTTTTTTCACGGTTTGTGTTCTCTGGAGAATTTGTTGAGCAGGAAATCCATTGCCTGTAAGCAATGTCGATCAGCTTTTTTCGTGCGGCTGTTTTGTATCGGTCGATGATGTTTTTGATGGTGTTGCGGTATTCTGCGGGGCTTGTCTGGATCTGGTTGATAATGAAGGTGAGTGGTTTTTCGCGCCATTCTGTTGGGGTAAGCATGTGGAGCAGGGGGATTGCTGGAAAGTTGATGGCAACTCCTTTCAGGTAGGTGCCGTAGTCACTGGATTCACCTTGGTTCCAGCGGTTGTGACCGATGTAAGCGTTTTCCCAGTTGCTTTCTCGTGCGTTGCAGAGTTCGTCGATAAGATCCCGGTCTGTTGGTTTGTACTGGTTCATTTCTGCATGGAATGATGGGGTGTGCGTTAGCTGTTCTTGATTTTGTGTGCCAGTGTTGCCGGTATGGGGTGATATGATTTGTGATTCAGTTTCTGGCTTTTCTGGAGCTGGTATTGCTATGGGGATATTTGCCTTCGCAGGGATGAAGTTTTGTAGCCAGATGATGGCTTGCCTGTTGGAGAGGTATTCGTAAAATGAGAGACTTGCCCCAAAATCATAAATACTGGAATGAATTACTTGTGGGCCAAGCCACTTTACCATGTCATAGTTTTCCCGCTGTTCACTCCAGTAAGCCGGAGTGAATTCGGGCAGCCCTTTTTGTTGGCGCTCTCTTAAAAAGTCGCTTTCCCATTCGGTTAATGCTGCGAGTACAGCCTGGTATGTTTTGTGCTGGTCGATGACCTTCTGGATTTTGCTTAATTCTGTTTCTGGCGAAGTTTTCAACGAGACGCCTCTGATCCATTCTTGGGCTAAAATCAGTGTACGGAGCTTTTAGATAGGGGGTTGGCGAGGATTGATCTTCTCGTTTGTCTACGTAGTTGAGCACGGCTGTTTTAATGGAACAGGCGATATCGGCGTCTTTGACATAGAGCGGAGCCCACCACAGTTCTTGCTCATTTTCCTTACTCATCGTTGATCTGAAAAGTGGTTCAGATTGTGCGTTATGGTTTGGCTGGTTTCCTGATAGGTTAAAATACTGTAAAACAAGCTCCTTTTTTGTATTAAAAAAGAGCTGCGTGGTGCGAATTCTGCCTGACAGCTCAAAATTGAGCCTTCAGGCAGACGGCAGTGCGGGGCATGTTTCAGGCTTTTTTTATGAATGAGGTCGGGTGTTTGCCGTTTTTTTGTAACGTATTTGTAACACGTTTACCGGAGAAGCCAGTAAAATAAGGGGTTTGAACAACCCCATCTCGCTCTCCATGCAGAAGATGCTCGACCTCCTCGAAGCCCATGCCGCCATCGAGGAAGATACC
>SESG01020696.1_pt1 | contig 11190 bp, 11 predicted proteins | sample 3171421 | NCBI WGS metagenome assembly SESG01 (sample SAMN10866946, study PRJNA518727) | freshwater metagenome | biome: subpolar coniferous forest; feature: holomictic lake; material: water; isolation source: holomictic Lake 227, 6 m and 8 m depth | place: Canada: near Kenora, Ontario | collected... | reverse complement strand
TTGGTAAATTGCTCTAGCGCCAATCCTCAGGGGCAGCCACCATACCGCGCTTGACGGGGTTGTTGTGAAGATACTCCAACTTTTGCAACATCATCGCGTCGCCCTGAATCGCCTGCGGATGAACGCCCTCCTGCCAGACTTGATGCTCGCTGGCCATTTTGTGCGCCGCCCGGTAATAGGCCAGTTGGTTGAGTAGCCATTCACGCCCCTCGGCGCGGATTTGTTCCAGCAGAACGCGCGAGGTGAAGCGCTTCAAGTCGCGGATGGTGTTGGCAAGCTCCGGTCCGGAGAGGATTGCGTGGAAATGGTTGTCGAGGATGACCCAGGCATGAATGCGCAGGCCTTTGTGCTCGCGGCAATGCTCGAAGGAGCGGATGAGGATGTCACAGCAGGCCGAGGAGGTGAAGACGGGCAGCCACTCGACAATGGTGGAGGTGACAAAGTGCGCGTGATCGGGTTCAAGAATGCGGTAGCGCGTGCGCATTTGGCCAGATTGTCGCAATGGAGTTGCGAAGACAAGTGCGTTCCCAAATGGAGTTTGGGAACGAGGAACAGAGCCTACGGTGTCTTTGCGCCCATCGGCATCCTGCCAGCCAATCGCCGCTGATATTCTTCTTCCGGGACGGTGTTTATACTCATATCCATTCCAAGAACAACGCGAACGAGTTTCTTTTCGGCTTTCAAGTCCTTCGCGCAGATCGTCTTTTCAATCGGCACCTTGCTCGCGGCGATCATTCCTCCAATTTTCCCTTCAAAATAGTCAAATTCACCCTTGTGATCCACTTCTGCAGGATCGACCGCAGCCTTTTGACATTGCTCTTTGAAATCTTTAGCGCTCCAGTCAAAAAAGAATTTCACATCGTCGCCGGACATGTATTCGGGAAATAATTGGGAAAATCGCTCCGGCAATTTTTCGTCATGATCTCCCATGTAAGAAAGCAACCCTATCTCCACGCGCTGAAGATTGTTGCGCTGCTGGCTCTGTTTTAGTGCCCAGCGAGGTGATGGGTGAGGAGGAGTATGCAGAGTGCTCAATATCACTCCCCATATTACAAACGTGATGAGAATCCGGATTGCCGGTTTCTTGATCACGAAGCTCAGCAGCCATAGTGTGAGCAGCAAAGGCAGGCTACCGCAAATGACAATGATCAAAAATGGGCGTATCCATTCCATCATCCATAAATTCTGCACGCATCCTCCCTCGCCTGCCAGCAAAACCTTCGCGTCCTTTGCGTCCTTTGCGCGAACCCTCTCCTACTTCGAGTCTGCCGATAAATCGAACAACGCTGAGCCCGGGTTCTGCTGGATGAAATAATTCATCGTCCAGGAGCTTGGGAAGAGCACCACGGGCTGTTCTTCTCGTTCCCAAACTCCATTTGGGAACGCACTTGTCCGCGCAACTCTATTGCGCGAGCCCGGCTCCTACTTGGAGTCCGCCGACAAATCAAACAAAGTCGCGCCAGGGTTCTGCTGGATGAAATAATTCATCGTCCAGGAGCTTGGGAAAAGCACCACGGGTTGTTCGTCGGCGTCGTAGGCGATGCGGCAGCCGGTGGGGAGCTTGAGTTCCTTCACCTGCGCGGGGGTCGTGTCAGCCTTGAGCCATTTCACGATCTCCCACGGCACGGACTCCAACCGCGAGGGCGCGCCGTATTCGCTCTCCAGGCGGTATTGCACCACCTCAAATTGCAGCGGGCCGACTGCCGCCAGCAGCGGGATTTTCTGATCCGAATCCCGCAAGTAAAACACCTGGATCACGCCTTCTTGCAAAAGCTGCTCCAGCCCCTGCCGGAACTGTTTATACTTGCCGGGGTTCGGATTTTGCAAATAGGCGAAGCACTCCGGCGCAAAGCGCGGGATTTCATTGAAGACCACGCCCGCATCTTCCGTAAGCGTGTCGCCGATGCCAAACTCCGAGTGCCCTACCATGCCAACGATGTCCCCGGCGAACGCCTCATCCACCGTCTCCCGCTCCTGCCCAAAAAGTTTGTGTGAACTCGACAGGCGCACTTTCTTGCCCGTCTGCGCATGCGTGACGGTCATGTCGCGCTCGAATTTCCCCGAGCAAACCCGCACAAACGCGATGCGGTCGCGGTGCTTCGGGTCCATGTTCGCCTGAATCTTAAACACAAACCCGGAGAAGCCCGGATCGTGCGGCTGCACCACGCGGTCGCTGGAATGGCGGGCCGTGGGCGGCGAGGATTTTTCCAAAAACGAATCGAGCAACAACTGCACGCCAAAGTTGTTCATCGCGCTGCCGAAAAACACGGGCGTCAATTCGCCTGCGAGCACCGCCTCGGCGGAATACTCTTTGCCCGCGAGTTCCAGCATCTCCAGTTCCTCCACAAAGCGGGCGTAATCCGCCGCGTCCACCTGCTCGCGCACGAGCGGCTCGTCCAGGCTCGTCACCGTCACCGGCGCGCGGTAGGCCCCCATCTTGGTGCGCTCAAAGAGATGCAAATCGCGCGTCTGGCGGTCGTAAACGCCCTTGAAACCAAAGCCCGTTCCGAGCGGCCAGTTCACCGGGAACGCCCCGATGCCCAGCACGCTCTCCAGTTCATCCACGAGCGCGAGCGGATCGCGCGTCGGGCGGTCCACCTTGTTCATGAACGTGAAAATGGGCACCCCGCGGCGGCGGCAGACCTCGAACAGTTTGCGCGTTTGGGATTCGATGCCCTTGCCCGCGTCGATGACCATGACGACGGCGTCCACCGCCGTGAGCACGCGGTAGGTGTCCTCGGAGAAATCCTTGTGGCCCGGCGTATCCAGGAGGTTCACGCGGAAGCCGTTGTAGTCGAATTGCAGCACGGTGGAGCTGACCGAGATGCCGCGCTTGCGTTCCAGTTCCATCCAGTCGCTCGTCGCCGCGCGCTGGCTTTTGCGGGCTGTGACCGAACCGGCAAGCTGCACCGCGCCGCCGTAGAGCAGGAGTTTTTCGGTAAGCGTCGTCTTGCCCGCGTCCGGGTGGGAAATAATGGCGAACGTGCGCCGTCTGGAAATCTCAGCTTGCATGGATGGAAAGAAAAGGGCCGAGAGTCTCGTCCAAAAGCGGGCGCGGCGCAAGAACTCAGGTGAGGGAAAGACCCATAGGTCTTATAAGTCCCATACGACCTATTCTCCGGGCCAAAAAAAGAACGAGAGCTGACATCCCGTGGGACGCAGCTCTCGTTCGTAGGTTTTTCACCGTGCGTTGCACGGCAAGAAGACTACTTCTTCTTGCAGCACTTGGCCGGGGTCTTGACGACCTTCGCGTCCACAACGGGAGCGGGTTTGTGCGAGCAAGCGCTGAGGGTGGCAACGGCAAAAACCGTGGCAAGGAATAGGTGTTTCATAGGAAGAAAAGTTTTCCCACTGTTTGCAAAAGAATCAAGATCAGATTGAGAAAGAATGCAGGTTATCGGGTATTTTTTTTGTTTTACCCAGTATTCCGCACCAAGGCAAACGCATCTGGATACAGAAAAAAACGATCAGGAACTCAGGAAATCAGGAGAAAAGCGGTTTTTGCAAAAGCCGTTTCCTTTTAAAAATCTGCGGATGCATTTCCTGTTTTTTCCTGACTTCCTTGAGTTCCTGATAAATTTCAGATGCGTTTATCTGGTATTCCGCAATCAAACGGCTTGTGCGCGCGGACGAAAAAAGGGAGACTTGAACCTACTATGAACGCTTTGCTTCGCGGGGTTTTGGCGGGGATAATGGGTTTTGGGGCGCTGGGATGGGCGCATGCGGCAGAAGTGGTGGTTGTGGTGCCGCTCAAGGGGCAGGTCTCCCAGGCGCAATTCTTTTTCCTGCGCCGTGCGCTCAAGGAGGCCGAACGCGCGGACGCCAAAGCCGTCGTGCTCGACATGGATACCTACGGCGGCGAGGTGGAGGCCTGCAAGCAAATGCAGAATGCCCTTGCCCAGGTGAAAATGCGGACGCTCACCTACATCAATCCGAACGCCGGTTCCGCCGGGGCGCTCATCGCCATTTCCACCAAGGACATCTACATGGCCCCCATCAGCGCCATCGGCGCGGCGGCTCCGGTGCTCGCGGGCGGGCAGGATCTCAGCAAGACGCTGGAAGACAAACAAGTCTCCTTCCTCTCCAGCTACTTCTCCAGCGTCGCCGAAAAGAACGGGCACGACCCGCAAATCGCCAAAGCATTCATCGACAAGAACCAAACCGTGGTCATCGGCGGGCAGACGCTCCACGAGAAAGGCTCCGTGTTGACGTTGAGCGCGCAAGAAGCCGTGCGGGTGATTGAAGGCAAGCCGGTGCTGGCGGCGGGCATTGCAGCCTCGGTGCCCGAGTTGCTCCAGAAGGCGCACTTGGAGGGAACCCTCGTGCGCGAGGTGCAGCCGACCGGGTTTGAGGTGCTCGCGTTCTGGGTGACAACGCTTTCCCCATTGTTCCTGCTCGGGGGCATTCTTGGGGCTTATCTGGAGATGAAAATCCCGGGGTTTGGGCTGGCGGGGATTTTTTCCGTCTTGTGCTTTGCGATTTTCTTCATGGGCCATTACGTCGCGGGCCTGGCCGGGTGGGAAGCGCCCGTGCTGTTCCTCGTCGGGCTGGCCTTGGTGTTGGGGGAACTACTGGTGCATCCTGGCACCATTCTGCCCGGCCTGTTGGGAGCGACGCTGATGGGGCTCTCGCTGGTTTGGGCCATGGTGGATCGCTACCCCGGCGGCCCGCTGGTGCCCGACACCGGTTTGCTGGTCATGCCGCTCCTGAAACTGGCGGCGGCGGTGGGAATCTCGGGCATCGCCATCGCCATCCTGGCCAAATACCTGCCCAAGACCTCCTTTTTTCACGGCTTGGTGTTGGCGGGGCGCAACCCGGCAGGAGCAGCGCTTTCACCCACCAAAAGCGAGTTCACCCGGCTGCCCGTGGGAGCGGAGGGAGTGGCGCGCTCCATCCTGCGCCCGAGCGGCAAGGCGGAGATCGGTGGGGAACTGCACGACGTGATCACGGCGGGCCAGTTTGTGGAGCCCGGCACGCGCGTGCGGGTGGTGGCGGTGGAAGGGGCGCGAATTGTCGTGGAGCCGATCTAGTCAGGTTTTTTTCAAAAATCATGCAAACCCTTTTCCACCGAATCAAAAATTGCGATGCGCACCATCGGCTGATTTTCTCCGCCGTGGCGGCGGTGCTGGTGGCGTTTGCAACCCAGGGGCGGCTGCGGTTGCCGGTGCAGATGGTGGTGATCTGGAATGCGTTTTCCCTTTGTGTGCTGGCGCTGGCTTGGGTGCGGATGGTGACGGCGCGGCCTTTGGAGTCGCTGCGGACGGCCAAACTCCAAGACTCCAGCCGCCGGGTGATCTTTCTCTTTGTGCTCCTTGCGGCCTGCGCAAGCCTCTTTGCGGTGGGCTATCTGCTCGGCACGGCTCACGGGCGGCATGGGGGGCGGCTGCTGGAGACCGTCGCGCTGGCGTTCGCCACGGTGATCGGCTCGTGGAGCCTCATGCACACGCTCTTTGCGCTCCATTATGCCCATATTTACTATGGGGAGGACGGGGCGAGTCATGCCGGGGGCCTGATTTTTCCCGATGAACGGATGCCGGATTACCTGGATTTCGCCTATTTCTCGTTTGTCGTCGGGATGACCTGCCAGGTCTCAGATGTCCAAATCTCCGGGCGCAGACTCCGCCGCTGGGCGCTTGCTCACGGGTTGCTGGCGTTCGCGTTCAACACGGCCATCCTCGCCCTGAGCATCAACGTCGTCTCCAGCCTGTTCACGGCGTGAGGCTATAAGACTTATAAGTCCTATGGAACCTATCCGAATCATCGATTTTTTGCCTTCAAGCCTTGCGTCCTGCGCGTGAGTCTTGGATGGTAGCGGCTCGATGATTGTTCTAGCGCTCGAAACATCCTGTGACGAAACGGCGGCGGCGATCCTTTGCGACGAGCGGGGTCTGCTCGCCAGCGAGGTCGCTTCGCAGATCGCCATTCACCAAGCCTACGGCGGCGTGGTGCCGGAGGTGGCTTCGCGCCAACACCTGACGCAACTGCGCCCGGTGGTGCAGGCCGCCCTGAGCCACGCCGGGCTGCGCATGGAGGAGATCGACGCCGTGGCCGCGACCGCCGGGCCGGGGCTGGCGACTTCGTTGATGATTGGGCTTTCCGCCGCCAAGGGGCTCGCTTTGGGGCTCAAAAAACCGTTTTTGGCCATCAACCACATTGAGGGGCATTTGCTTTCCCCGTTTTTCCCGTCTCCGTGTCTGATTCCCGCCACCGGTCTGGTGGTCAGCGGGGGGCACACGCTTTTGGTGGATGTCGAGGGCTTCGGCTCTTACCGCCTGCTGGGGCAGACGCGCGACGATGCCGCAGGGGAGGCGTTCGACAAGGTGGGCAAGCTGCTGGGCCTCCCGTATCCGGGCGGGCCGGTGATTGATAAACTGGCGCGCACAGGGAATCCGCAGCGGTTCGATTTTCCCCGTTCCATGCTCGACACGGGCGATTTCGCCTTCAGCTTCAGCGGGCTCAAAACCGCGGTGCGCTACCTCATTCCCAAGCTGCCGGATCGCAGCGACACCACCCTGGCCGATGTGTGCGCCTCCTTCCAAGAGGCGGTGGTGGACGTTTTGGTGGCCAAAACGCTTGCCGCCGTGCGTGCGACGGGCCGGAAAACCGTGGCGATGAGCGGCGGGGTGAGCTGCAACAGCCGGTTGCGCGCCAAAATGAGCCAGGCATGCGAGGCGGCGGGCATCCCACTGCTGGTGGCCGATGCCGCGCTTTGCACGGATAACGCCGCGATGATCGGGTTTGTCGCCCTGCACCACCTCCGGCAAAACACGTATTCCCCGTTGACCTCTGACATTGATCCCAACTTGCGACTGGTGTAGTATTCAGCCCAATGAGCTTGTTTTTTGTCCGGGCTGCGGATAACTTCAGTCAACCCCAAACCGCGTGAGCATTATACAGGAAATCGAATTGCTTTTGTGCGGTGTTTCCGTTCTGGGAATGGGGGCGGCGCTTGCACTCCTCTGGATCCAGAGGCGGAAGCTCCGGGAAGCCCAAGCGCGGATCCATGCGGCGGAATCAAAAACCATAACGCTCACCGAAGAAAACCAACGCCACGGGACGGAAGTGATGCATCATGCGGAGCAGGCGCGGCAATTTGCCGAGACCCTGATTGAATCCGCTTCCATCTTGATTCTGGCGGTGGACGAGCAGAACCACCTGCGTCTCTTGAACGAGCGGGCTCGCGAGGTGACGGGCTATGTCCTTGACGACTGGTTTGCAAAGGAATGGATGACAACCCTTTTCCCCGGTGAGGAATTCGCTCCGGCCCGCGAGGCCATGCAAGCGATGATGCGCGGCGACATCACGGAAATGGTGGAGACCCTTTTGGTTGCGCAATCCGGGGAGGAACGCACCATCTCCTGGCATTGCCGCAAGGTGGTGTATCAGGACGAACCGCTGTGCCTGATGTTTGGCGTGGATTTGACTTCCCGCTCCCAGGCAGAGGGCGAACGGCATGAACTGGAGCGCAAGTTGCTGGATATGCAAAAGCTGGAGAGCCTGGGCGTGCTCGCAGGCGGCATCGCGCACGACTTCAACAACCTTTTGACCGCCATCCTCGGCAACGCCCAACTCGCCCAACTCCAGTTGCCGCCCTCATCCCCGCTGCGCCAGCATCTCATCGAGATCGAGCGCACCTCCATCCAGGCCGCTGATCTTTGCAAGCAAATGCTGGCCTACTCGGGCCAGGGGCGCATCGAGGTTCGCCTGATCGACCTCAACCGGGTGATCCGGGACATGAGCCAGCTCCTGCGCGTCTCCGTCGCCAAAAAAGCGCAGCTATCCTTTAACCTCGCCCACAACCTGCCCCGGGTGCGTGGGGATGTGAGCCAGATCCGCCAGGTGCTGATGAACCTTGTCATCAACGCCTCCGAGGCGATCACCGCCAATGAAGGCTCCATCTGGGTCTCCACGGGCGTCGTTCACCGCGCAAAAGAGCTGTTCCGCGGCCTCACCGTCACGGGCAAACCGGAGGAGCGCGATTACGCCTTTATCGAGATTGCCGACACCGGCTGCGGGATGAGCGCGGAGACGCAGGCGCGCATTTTCGATCCCTTTTTCACCACCAAATTCACCGGGCGCGGCCTGGGGCTTGCGGCGGTGCTGGGCATTGTGAAAGGCCACGGCGGCACGCTGGAACTGGTGAGCCACGAGGGGGAGGGAACCACCTTTACGCTGCTTTTCCCGTGCACGGAAGCCTCAGCCGAACCGGTGCATGAAGAGGAAATGCGAAGCAATTCCCACTGGAGCGGCGAGGGGTTGGTGCTGGTGGTCGATGACGAGGAGAGTGTGCGCACGCTGGCAGCGCGGATGCTTGAGACGTTTGAATTTCGCGTGATCACCGCCAATGACGGACGGCAGGGAGTCGATCAATTCCTCGCACACGCCGAAGCGATCACGGCGGTTCTGCTGGACGTGACCATGCCGGTGATGGGCGGGTTGGAAGTGCTGGATCGCATCCGCGCCATCCGACCCGATGTGCCGGTGCTCTTCATGAGCGGCTACATGCGTGAGGGGCAACTCCACAATCTCGACAGCGCGACAGACTATCTCCAAAAACCGTTCAAGATCGAAGACCTCCAGGAAAAACTGCGCGTGCTCTTGAGCGACGCCCCGCGTGGCGAATCGACGCCATAGAGCGGGCTTGATTTGCATTCATGGGAATGTACAGTATTCCGATGAACAAATCAGATTCCTCGTGCTCCGCTTCTCCAAAGGGCGCGTTGCGTTCGCTCTTTTCCGGGGCGGTTTACGTGGTGTCAGACAACCCGGATGTCCTCAAGCGCGCAATCGAGGACGGGGTGACAATCCTCCAGTTGCGGGACAAATCCGGAGACAAGGCCGCCATCCGGGGCAAGGCCCGCGAGGTATTAGCTCACCCGAGGCGCAACGCTTTCCTTTTCATCCTGAATGACGAACCGGAACTGGCGCTGGAAATCGGGGCGGACGGCGTCCATATCGGTCAGGATACGGATTCGGTGCAAACGCGGGCTCTCGTGGGCGAGACATTCCTCATCGGCAAGACCACCCACAACTTGAATCAAGCGCGGCAAGCGGAGCGGGACGGCATGGACTACATTTCGGCCGGGCCGGTCTACCCCACGCCCACCAAGCCGGGGCGTCCCGCCGTCGGGCTGGAATATGTGTGCGCCGTTGCCGGAAACATCTCCCTGCCCTTTGTTGCCATTGGCGGCATCGACGAGACCAACATCGACGCCGTTCTCGCCGCCGGAGCCCGCACGGTGGGAATTGTCCGGGCGGCAGCGCTCGCCCCTCTTTTTTTGAACAAAGTCAGGAGACACCTAAAGCTCAACGGCGATCAAACCGAAATCATCTCCTCTGTTGGAGGAGGCTAAACACTATGGAAGAACTCATCATCGGAGGGCGCAAACTCTCCAGCCGGTTTTTGCTGGGAACGGGAAAATTCAAAAGCAAACAGGAACTGCAAGAGGTGATCTGCCGTTCGGGTTCCGAGGTCGTCACAGTGGCGCTGCGCCGGATCGACCTGGACAAGAACGAAGATAATCTCCTCTCCTACCTCCCCGCAAACATCATCCTGCTCACCAACACATCCGGGGCGCGCAACGCGGATGAAGCGGTGCGGCTGGCCCGCTTGGGACGCACCTCGGGCCATGGAAACTGGGTAAAAATCGAGGTGATCAACGACAGCAAATATCTCCTGCCGGATAACGCAGAGACGATCAAGGCCACGGAAATCCTCGCCGCCGAGGGCTTCGTGGTTCTGCCCTACATGAACCCCGATCTGTATGCCGCCCGCGCGCTGGTGAAAGCCGGGGCCGCTGCGGTGATGCCCCTCGGTTCACTGATCGGCAGCAACCAGGGGTTGCGCATGAAGACGATGATCGAGGTGCTCATCGCGGAGATCACCGAAGTGCCCATCATTGTCGATGCAGGGATCGGACGCCCCTCACACGCCGCCGAGGCGATGGAAATGGGCGCGGACGCCGTGCTCGTCAACACGGCCCTGGCGAGTGCGGGCAATCCGCCCCAGATGGCCGAAGCCTTTGCCAAAGCGGTGGACGCCGGGCGCTTGGCCTGGCTTTCAGGAACCGGCGCCGAATCGCCACTTGCGCGAGCCTCCTCTCCCTTGACCGGGTTCCTCCATGAGTAAGCTTTGCACCGCAGAACTGTTTGAGCTGGATCTGGAAACCCTGGCCCGGGAAGCGCAACGGATCACGCGGCAGCACTTTGGGCGCACCATCAGCCTGTACGCGCCGCTTTACCTTGCGAACTACTGTGAAAACCAGTGCACCTACTGCGGGTTCAGCGCGAATCTGCGCTTCAAACGCGAAAAGCTCGGCCCCGAGCAGATCGAGACCGAGTGTGCCGCGCTGGCTGCGACGGGCATCCAGAGCCTTCTGCTGCTGACAGGGGAGTCGCGCCGTCATACCCCGGTGAGCTATTTGCTGGAAGCCGTGGGAATCGCCAAAAAATATTTTCCCAGCCTCTCCATCGAAGTGCAGCCGCTGGAAACGGAAGACTACCGGGCGCTGGCGCAGGCAGGAGTGGATGGCTTGGCCGTTTACCAGGAGACCTACGACAAAGAACTCTACGCCCGCCTGCACCTCGCCGGAAAGAAGCGTGATTACCAATACCGCTTGGCAACGCCTGCCCGGGCGGCTCAAGCCGGCATCCGAAACATTGCGCTGGGCGTTCTCTTGGGGTTGGGCGCATGGCGACCCGATGTGGAAGCCCTCTTTGGCCACCTAAGCGCGCTGGAAAAGGAATATCCCGGGGTGGACTTCAGCTTGTCCTTCCCGCGAATGCTTCAGGTCGAGGGCGGGATTCTCCCCACTTTGGTAAGCGACGCCGATTTGGTGCGCATCCTCTGCGTCGCCCGCATCCTGTTTCCCCGCGTGGGAATCAACCTCTCCACCCGGGAGTCGGCGCGCTTTCGCGATCACGTCTTTTCCCTTGGCGTCACGCGCATGTCGGCAGCCTCCTCCACCATCGTCGGCGGCTACGCAGAGCCGACGCCGGGCGGCAAAGCCCCTTCCACGGAGGGGAAGAATCCGCAGTTTTCAATCAGCGACGGGCGTTCTTTGGCCGAAATCAAGACCATGCTCATTTCCAAACAGTATGATCCCGTCCTCACCGATTGGCGTCGGATATAAACACCCATGAACGCGTTCGAAGCAACCGTCAGCCGCTATTAGAGCGTTTTCCCTGAAT
>SESG01024855.1_pt1 | contig 11191 bp, 4 predicted proteins | sample 3171421 | NCBI WGS metagenome assembly SESG01 (sample SAMN10866946, study PRJNA518727) | freshwater metagenome | biome: subpolar coniferous forest; feature: holomictic lake; material: water; isolation source: holomictic Lake 227, 6 m and 8 m depth | place: Canada: near Kenora, Ontario | collected... | reverse complement strand
GAATTTGTCATTCTCTCACCCTCCAGCCACTGCGGCGTGGCTGGTGGATGGCGGCGCGGATACAAATCGGCACGGCTAAAGAAGCCAAGCCCGGGCTCCAGCGTTTGAGCCGGGGACAACACCAACGCAAACCCGCAACGGCCGACGAGCCCTGCGCCCAGATCGAATTCCACTCTACGGTATGCTGCGGTCAAGGAGCGGCCGGAACCAGCACGAGGCGAAGGTAATTCTGAGTCGTGCCGGACACGACTTGTTTGAGACGAACCGTGACGGTCTCGGTCCCGTCGCCGTTGTTGATAGTGGGGCCGATCTGTTCAACCAGGGTGGTGCCGCTGCTCCACGGGGCGGTGAGAGTATCGGCGACTTCGACGCGGTAGAGGTAGCCACCGACGGCAGACGGCCCTGATCTCTGTAAATGAGGAAAAGCGCTGGTATCGTTCCTTGCGCACCGCGTGTATGTGTGTGAATGTTTATTTTGTATGGCAACGATGACCAAAGAAGCAATTATTTCCGTACGGCTCACGGCCCGGGAAAAAGGGAACCTGGACGCCGACGTGCGCATGAAGGGCCTCCCGGCCGGCACGGCGGCGGCGGCTTACATTTCCGAGGGCGTGCGGCGGAGCCAGTTTCCGGCGGTGGAATTTCGCAACGGCTCTCCAGGGCGGGTGGCCTACCTGGTCGGCAGCCGCTGGCCCGTATGGATGATTACCCAACTGGTAAGAGAATTGGACGGCGACAGCGATGGCGCCGCCGCGGAAATCCGCAAACCCGCCGCCCTGGTGAAAATGGCGCTGGCCTATGCCGCCGCTTACCCGGAAGAAATAAACGACTGCCTGGAACTCCACTCCCACCGCGATTTTGAGGGGATGAAGAAGATTCTGCCCGGGTTGGAGCTGCTTTGAAAATCAAACTGCGGCTCGATGTCCATATCACGCCGGCAGTGGCGGTGGCGCTGAAACGCCGGTTTCCAGCGCTGGACGTCAAAAGCATTCATGAGACGGACTGGGCGGCGCTGCCCGATGAAGTGTTGCTGGAATTGCTGGACGCGGAAAACCGCGTGCTCGTGACCCGCGACGTGCGCACCATGCCCGGGCACACCAATGCCAGAATCGCCTCCGGAAAGACCTTTGCCGGCACCCTCTACGCCGACAGCAAACGACTCCGGCAAGCCGACACGCGCGGCCTCATCCAGCGGCTCATTCAGGTTTTGGAAAGACACGGCAACGAAGATTTCAAGTGCCGGTCCGGTTGGCTCTGACCGGAACAAAGCGAAGTTGCTTCACCCTAAATCCGGCAGCTCAGAAACCACGGATAACAACCTCAGCAACAGCTCCCGCCGGAAGCTCTGGCTGCCCAAGCACCAGCCTCGCCGCAACACCTTGAGCGCCTCCGGATCTGCCGCTTCCAGCCGCCGTCGATCCATCCACGGCTCGAACTGCGCCCGGCTCGCCGGCGTGTCCTCCTGGATTCCGTGCTCGCCCAGCAGCCGGTCCACCCGCACCCAGGAAGGCCCATGCTCCGGCGCGGCCATTCCCGCCACCAGGTTCGCTTCCGGGGTTTCCAGCGCCAAGTGGCAGTGAGTGGGCACCAGACAATACGCCTGCGCTTGCCAATTGGTTTTCTGGCTGGCTTCAGCCAGCATCTTGATGAAGTCCTGCGGGTCCACGTCATCCAGGAAATCTTCTCCCGCCGGGCGCCACGGCGCAACACGCACGTGATACATAGCCCCAAGATACTCGATGCGCAGCTTGCGCGGCATGCCGACTTACAAGACGATGCTCTCTGGGTTCCCAAGCCCATCCCATTCCGCCGGCCCAACCGGGCTTTCACTGGCGTAGCGGCGGCTCGGCAGAGCGCTGCCGATTTCCGGGTTCCGGGTAAAGAATGCGGATAACTGTTCAGGTGTGGCAATGGGGAAACTCCGGGCCAGAGGCCCGGCCAACCGTCAGACCGGAGGTCTGACCCACGCCTCGACCTGAACAGTTACGAATGCGGCGCTCTGCCGAGACGCCGCTATGAGTTATTTCAAGGTGACTGCACGGCGCGATAAAGCCGTTGTGGCTGGTTTGCCGGCTGCGTCTCGCGCCAGGTTTGAGTCGGCGTTATCAAGGTAATCTTCGTCGCTGTTGTCCACGGGTTTGGCGTGGCTAGATTCGACGCAACCTGCAGATCGTAACTCTTTCCGGTCTCGCCCCGCAGCGTGATTTCGGTGAATCCGCCCACCAGCGCAATCGACAGCTCGGGGCGTGTGGTCGGCACACCAATGGTAGTGGTGGCGTCTGGCGACGACGGAGGCGCCTCCAACTGCCCCAGGTAATCCCGCGCCACGCTAAAGAAGTGGTAGGTGGTTCCGAAACTCCCGTTGAACGTATTAGAGGTCTGGATCGTTCCTGCCTGCCATAATCCAAACGGCCCGGCATTCGTGGAGACATAGATGTCGTAGCTGGCCACCCCGGCCCCGTTGAGGTCCTGGCCGGACCACGAGACGACGAACTGGGGCGGGCTCTGGGCCGGCAGGGGCTGCACCGCACTGGTCGGGGCAAACCGATCAATGGTATTTCGGTAGGTCGGCGTGTCGATCTTCTCATTCGTATCGAACACGATCGAGGCCAGCGCAGGAATGACGGCAGCCTGCGCGATGTCCGGCCTCGGCCGAATGCTGTAGCGAACCCAGCCTTCCCCCGCCGGAGCGTTGATGTTCGGCGGCAGGAAGCCGGCAAACGGATCTTCGGGTTCGCCGCCGGTGACGGGGTCGATGCTGCGGAAGGTCCAGAGGACCATGCCGTTGGTTGGATCCAGCTCGGCGCTGATATCGACAAACACACCGAGGGAGCCCACCGCATCGACCCGGGTGGCGTAGTGATCGCGTCCACTGGGTACGAGGACAACCGCGGAGCCGAAACCCATATCGCCGAGTTCGAACGTGCCCCAGTCCAGCGTGGAGGAGAGGAGGTTGGTCACGACTACAACCTGGGCGGCGGCAGTGGCGTTGGTCTTGTTCTCGAAGCGGATCAGGTAACGCATGGTGAGGCCCTCAACAATGTAGGACTGCTCGCCATAGCCAGCCGGGCCGGTGATGTCGTTGGGGTCCTCGGAACCAACTACGGTGGTGGAAGTGGTAGCCACCCGAGAGCATTCCTTCTTGGTGCCAGCAGAGGAACCGCAAGCGTCCGGCCCCTGGGACGATCCAAATAACGTATCAAAGACATACTCGATTTTATTGAATGGATTGACCATCCACCATACTGTTTCTTTAATTGCATACCATTCATGCGGGTGAAACTGGTCCATATAGGCCTTTGTGCCTTTAATAATAGGTGACTTCACAACCCCTATTATTGTTGCGGTCTTTTTCGCCCCGTAGATCGCGGCGTCCTTGGTTTTGTTGGCCACCTCTTCAAGGTATTTACCGCTCCTATATCGCTCAGCTTCATCAAGTGCAAGCTGCAAGTTATCGACTTGGGTGCCTTCGGGGTCCGTCCAAAGACACGGATTATTCCGGGCGTATTGGTAGAGGTTAAAACCGCCGTTGATGCCGACCGGATCGCGCTGGAGGAACCGTCCCAGGCCGGAATCGTAATGCCGGGCGCGCATGTAGTAGAGCCCGGCGCCAGCATGCATCACGCCCCACTCGCCCACGAAACAGAACGCGTTGGGTGTCGTCTCGTTCCAAGCCACTGGTTCGCCAAACACTCCGTAGCCGTATTGGTTCAGAACGCCACCCTGTTCACTCACCAATTCCGAGGTGTTTCCTTGACCGTCGAAGTAGTAGTAGGCGGATCGCCCTTGAGCATCCACCCGACTTACCAAACCAAGCCCGTGAGCGTAGTGCGCGATGGCCTGCCCGGCACCGTCATATTCCCCGATGACTTGCCCCAAGCCAAACGGATCCAACAGGTATTCCGTGCGCTTGCCATCCTGAACCGAGGCCACCTGTTGGCCCAAGGCGTCGTATTCGAACTGCCAGTTTCCACCCGGTCCGGTCATCCCCACCAACCGGCTCTCCTCGTCATAGGCGTAGGACCACGTTTCCGCGCCCCGTTTCCGCCCCGCTAGATTGCCCGCGGCATCATAGGTTAGCGTGTCCTGACCGGCGCTGGTGTATTGATCCAGCGGATTCACCGTGTAATCCATGGTCTCCCCCTCCCGCACTTGCGACACCCGGTTCCCCGCGGGATCATACGCATATTGGGTCGCCCCATGCACGGAGTTGCTCGCCCAAACCACCTGACCCGCCTGGTCATAGCCCAGCGTGAGGACAGCTTCTCTCATCCCCACCCGCACCCGCCACCCCGAGGCGTCGTATTGATAATCGAACTGGGAGAGCGTGGTCTTGTCGGGCGCCTGATTCTGCACCCGCAAGAGTTGGCTGGCCTGATCATACGCATACGTGGTGAGGCCGCCGTAAGCCAGACGACGGCTGGTTAGCCGCCCGGCGGCATCATACTGGTACTCGGCAACCGTGGCACCAGCCTGATTCGCCAAACGCGCCAGGCGTCCTTCGGCGTCATACTGGTAGTTCAACTCAAATCCATCGTGAGTGCGAAGCCATGAACGGCGGCCCGCCGCGTCGTAACCATACTCGACGGCGCGGCCGGAGGTGTCGGTCAGACGAGTCAAGCGTCCCAAGGCATCGTAGTCCAGCGTCATTACCCGCCGTTCATTGCCGAACACTTCCGTGATATTCGTCACGTTATACAGGCGGTCATACTGGAACTCCACCCGTTTGCCCGAGGCATAGTTCTTGCGTATCAACAACCCATGCTCGTCATAGCCAAACTGGAGGGCGTGGCCGAGCGGGCTCTGCCAGCGAATGAGCTCCCCGCGCGGACCATAGCCAAACCCCTCCGACTTGCCGTCCGCGTAGCGCAACGCGGTGAGGTTGGCTTTGGCATCCCGTTCAAAGCGGATTGGAACATCCCGAGCGTTGGAAAAGGCCGTCACCGCGTCGAACGACTCCGCATACTCGAAGCCATAGCGCCGGCCCGCTGGATCAACCATGCGGGTGAGACGCCCCGCCTGGTCGAATCCCAAGGCCAGCGCCTCTCCCGAGCTGTGCCGCAACACGGCTTCCCGATTGGCGTCGTTAAGGTTCCATTCGCTGATGCGTCCCAGGGGATCCACGGAGCGCCGGAACCGGTCCTTGTGATCGAAGGCCACGGTGGACACACCGGTGACACTGTTGGTGCTGACCCACTGCCCGGTTGCCGGATATAGAAACTCAAGTCGCTCAGTGCCGTCGCCATTCTGCACGCGCCGCAGGCGTCCATTGGTATCGTACGCCATCTGACGGCGCACCCCGCCCGGATACACCAGTTCCGTCAAAGCATGATCCAGAACCGTGCCGGGTGCGTTGGTGTAACTAAACGACCAGTTCAAATCCTCCGGTGACTTGAAGCCCACTAAGTGCTCCCCACGGCTGTCGTATGTGAACGAAGTCGTCTGCCCCAGTTCGTTCTTTGCCTCCGTGACGCGTCCTTGAGCATTGTAAGTGTAGCGGACGGAGTTGCCCCAGATGTTCGTCCAGCCGGCCAAGCGCGTGCCGTCGTATAAGAAGGTCAGGCGGTTCCCGTTCAGGTCCTCGGCGTAGTCGCGCAGTCCGTCAGCACGGAAACTCAGCACTGTGCCGTCCAGCGCGCGCAGCGCTGCGCCACCTGGCCCAAAAGTCAGTTGAGGAAAACCGGTCTCCCCCGAGAACGTTCCGTCGGGCTGCCGCGACAACGTCAGCACTGGCCACCTAGAAACGACGATCTCCGCTGCACCCAGGTCATTGGTCCGCAACCGCACATCGTCAGGATCATACTGCCCAAAACCGAATCGGCCAAGATAATGCTGTTCGCGAACCGTACCGTAGCCGTCGGCCATCGCCAATTCTTGCGCCACCAAGTCGTTGACCCGGAATACACGCTCACCCAGACCGCTCAGATACGAGGCGTACACTGCCAGCTTCCGATTGAGCGCTCCGATGTCGTTTCCAACTCGCCCGACGAACGCGGGGAGAATGAGGTTGTTCCAAACCCCCTCGGGGTAATCAACCGGCCTGAGCGACGGCCACATCTCCGCCCAGTTAATCGGTCGGTCCGGCCCTGGCAGGTAGGCTGCAAACTCACACTTGGCGCCGTTTAGCGCCTTAAATGGAAGCACCATCGATCTCCCGACTCCCGGCGGCAACACGCCCGCTGGCCCTTCAGGTGCGATCCCCATGAGCACCAGGAATGCCCCCGGCATCTCCCGTCCGTCCTCAAGCCACTTCACGTTCGTCCCTTCCACGATAATGATGGGCGCCAACGCATCGTTGTTTCCTTCGTTCCGATACTCCAGCAGCACTTCCCCTTCCCGCAACGCCCGGATCGCCTTCGGACTGCTAATCGTCACCTTCACCTGGCCCGGTTGCCCCGCCACCACCTCGACCGCATTAGCCAGGTTCGCCACCCGACCGCTCTCGCTCACCCGCACGCCATAGAGCCCCAGCGCACGACCACTCAGGTCAAAGGTAACAAACACCTCCGAAGAATTCGGCGACTGCACCGCCGTCGCGGTCAAGAGTTGGCCGTCCGGAGCAACCAGTTGATAGGTCATCATCTCTGGCAGCTTCCCGCCGCGCAGATGCAAGGTCACCGGCCCGGCATTTCCCACCCGGCGCACGCCCACCAGCTCGGTCAAGGAGAATTCCAGCACACGCGCCTCGATGCTGAAACTAGCCGTGCCACTTGGAAGGCTCTTCGGCATCACCAGCACGTAGTAATTCTGCGCGCCCTGATCGGCTGCCAAAACGCTGGCCTTCGGTCCGGCTGGCCCGCTCTGGCGCGCGTCGTAGTTGTTGACAGTCGGCATGTAACCCTGGCCCAGGTAAAGCTCGACGAGGTTGGTGTCTCCCGTGACCGTCACCGTCACCAGCACGTCCTGGTTGCCGGTGGGACGAAACTTGAACCAGGCCGGCCCGGCGGATGTCAATTTCCCGTTCACAACCGGACCACCCACGGCCAACTCCGGCACGCTCAAATTAACGGTGGCCACCGACGATGCTGTGTTGTTCGTCCAGTTGCGACCTTCATAGACTTCGCCTTCGGCATTGGCACGTACTTGCCATCGCCACATGCCTTCAGTGCCGCCCGGCACACGGATCTTGGTTTCGGTCAGGACCGATTCGCCCGGGCCGAGGAGTATTGCCGCATTGCGCACTGTGCCAATGGCAAGCTCGCTGGCGCCGCGCCCGGGAAGCTCCCCCACCAGCGAAAGCGCGTCGTGCCACGGGCCGGTGGCGGGAGCAGTGCCAAGGTTGACCACGCGCCACTGGAGCAGCACTTCTTCACCAGCGGTCACCACGCTCGGACCGGTTACCACCTCGACCACTAAATCCACATCCGAGGGCGCGGACTCGACGAACTCATACGCGCCCATGTCGGCGAACACGCCGCCCGCCCCAGCAACGCCAGTGTTGGGGTTACGCGGATCGTCGTAGCGCGGCGCGCCCATGAGATCGGTGGCGGGGGCGGCCGTGGCATCGGCGGCATCAATGCAGGGCGAACCGAAGTTCAGGCGGTAATTGTGCCGCTCGGCATCTTTGAATTTCGGATCGGCGGAGATATTGCCGTGGTGACCAAGGTCAGCGAGCGAGTTGTCCGAGTTGGCATAACTGGACCAACTATCACAGTACCTGAGCGTAATCGCCCCCTCGTTCACGCTGGCTTCGGTGCTGTTGGCAAGAATGCAGTTCTCGGCGACGATGGTCTCCGTGCCAACATGATTGCAGATCCCGATCCGGTTTTCATCGAACGTGCAGTTGATGAGTTCGATTCGGCCACCGCCGTAGCCCCAAACGGCTCGGTCGAGGTTACGCAGAATGGAGTTTACCACAGTGCAAGAGCCGCCGACGTCAACCGAGATGCCATCCCAGAGCGTGTTGGCCACTACCCCGTTCGAGAACGTCAGGCGGCCGTAAACAATGATCACGCCACTCGCACGCACGCCCGAACCGGTATCTCCACCATACATAATATTGCAGTGATCCAAGGCCGCCTGGCCGGAAAGATTGAATCCGACCCAATCGCCCGGCGCGGGCTGGGTCGCGCCGCCGTCGCCGTCGCTGTCGCCGCCGACCAAATCGTCTTTGAGCGAGGTGAAGGTGATGGGCTGGGCCACGGTTCCCGGCGCGAGGAGGCTTCCACCGGATGCAATGGTCATGCCCAGGCCGGCATTGAATTTCACCACCGCACCCGGCTGGATGGTGAGGGTGACTCCAGTTGGCACCACGATTTCGCCGGTGATTTCATGCAGGAACGAGCCCAGCCAGGTTTCGCTCCGGGCAATCGTGCCACTGTGCTGCATCCGCAGGTAGCGGAAAACGGTTTGATCGTTGAAAGTAAACACGGCGCCGGCCTCGGTGTTGATGCCGCTCCATGAGCCGGGTTGTGGTTTGGATTTGTCGCCATCGAGATTGGTGTCGCCTCCTACCGTGTCGTCGGCGAGGGAAGTTAAGGTGGTGGTCCGTTGGGCCGTTCCCGACAGGATCAATCCCCCGCCGGTCTGGATCTGGATGCCAGCGTTAGGGGTGAACTTCACCACGGTGCCCGGTGGCACGGTGACCACCGCATTGCTCAGGATGGTGATCCAACCGTCCACCCCATGCACTTTATCGCTGGACCAGGATTCGTTAGTGGAAATCGTTCCCGTATGCCAAACGACCGAATTATTGATCGCGACAGAGCGGGTGGCCTCGCCGAGTAATTGACGGGCCTGATTGCGGAAAAAGGCGGTTAGTTGATATTGGCCGTCGGGCACGGCAGCGGTGTCCCAGGCCACGGTGCCGCAAGCGCTCAGGCCCGAGGCAATGGCATAGGCCACACTCTGGGAATACGCGGCCAGTTCCACGTTGACCCCCTGCGGATCCATTCCCAAGCCCGCCCATTCCAGCGCCTGGGTGCCGTGGAACAGCGTGTGCTCAACGGCTTCCCAGAAAAACAGCGGCGACGAGGTGATAAAGACGGTGCCGGTCTGCCCGGGCCTGCTCGCGCCCGTGCCGGCCAGCACATTGGTGGCTGGCAACGCATTGGTAATCCAAGTGTATAGGGCGATGCGCCCGCCACCACCCCCGCCCGAACTGGAATTTCCTTCCGCGCCGTTGGCTTGTATCCAGCCCGCGCCTAAAAGACTTCCCAGATTCAAACGAATGCCACCTCCTGAGCCGCCGCCGGCTCCGTCGGCCACGATGGCGCCGTCAATGGCGGCCTGGGTCGCGGTGATTTGCACCAACCCGCCGCCGGCTCCAGTCGCGTGCCCCTCGCCACCACCGCCTGAACCGGGGTGGTTTGGATTGCGATAATCCCCATAAACCACGCCGCTTTGGCCATGGCCAGGAAAGGAATAACCGCGCCCGCCATAACTGCCTCCCGACATACCGGTGGCTCCACCGGCATCCGTGTTGCCCAAGGTGCGGCCAGCCAAATAACCACCGCCGGTTACGTCGATCTGGGAACTCCCATCCACCACGAGGGCGCCGGCTATGGTTAGGTCCAGGCTGTCAGTGTCCGCAGCCGTGCAGGCGGGACTGGTGACGACGGCATTGGAAACCAGCGTTAGCGAGGCGAACTGATGGGAGCCGCTGATCTGCACGGTACAGTTGCTGATGGTAAGGTCGCGGTTGTCGAATCGAAGACCGCTCGCCAGGATATCAGTATCGCTGGCCAGGAGCATCGGACGCAGATCAAAGATCAGGGCAGCGACTTGACTGGTGACGGTGCCAGCCGTGTTGCGCACGGCCACCGTGTAATCGCCCGCGTTGGACGCTTGCATGTTCCTTAGGGTCAGCGAGAAGTTGGTGGCGCCCGCGAGGTCAATCCCGTTCTTGCGCCATTGATACGTCAGCCAGGGATCGCCCGTCGCGACCACCGTGAAAGTCACCGTTTGCAGCGCCTCCACTGTCTGGCTCTGCGGCTGGACGGAAACTGTGGGAGCAACGGCGGCGGGCTTCACCGTCACCAAGACCGCCGCCGATGGGGTCGCGGCACCATGGTTGTCGGTCGCCTTAGCCGTCAATGAGTAGGTCTCGGCGGCCACATTCTGCCAGGTGAAGCTGTATGGGGCCGTGGTGTCTTCACCCAGTTTGGTCGAGCCGGCGAAGAACTCGACCTTGGCGATGGTGCCGTCGCTGTCCGAGGCGCTGGCTCCCAATGCGATCGTCGCCGGAGCGGTAAAGGTCGCGTTGTTAGCCGGACTGGTCAGGCTCACACTGGGAGGCTGGTTTAAGGTGACGGTTATCGCCGCCGATGTGGTCGAGGCACCTTGGTTGTCGGTCGCCTTAGCCGCCAATGAGTAAGTCCCCGCGGCCACATTCTGCCAGGTGAAGCTGCCTGGGGCCGTGGTGGCTTCACCCAGTTTGGTCGAGCCGGCGAAGAACTCGACCTTGGCGATGGTGCCGTCGCTGTCCGAGGCGCTGGCTCCCAATGTGATCGTCGCCGGAGCGGTGTAGGTCGCGTTGTTAGCCGGACTGGTCAGGCTCACGCTGGGAGGCTGGTTCAAGGTGACGGTCAGTGTGGCCGCCGTGCTGGTCAAGCTCCCGGACGCGTTGCTCACCACCACCGTATAGGTCCCGGCATCCGCCGCCTGCACGTTGTCCAACACCAACGTGGCACCCGTCGCCCTGGTGATCGGCACCCCGTTCTGGCGCCATTGATAGCTGATCGGCCAAGTCCCTGACGTCCGAACCGTCAGGGTCACCGTTTGGCCGTTGGTCGCCACTTGGCTCTGCGGCTGTTGGGCGATTTGAACCCCGGCCGTCGCACCGATCGGCCCCGTCAGGAAGGGACTGAACAAAACCTGATCCGTTACCGCATTGCCCTGGCCGGTCGGATTCGTTTTGTGATAGGGCCCGGTCGCGTCGCCCCACCATACCTGGGTGGCATCCACCGGCTTGGAACCGGCATTTCTGATGCCGTACGCTGCGTTGCCAGCGATGTTGCACTGGTGAATGGCGGGAGGATTTCCCGCCAGCAGGTACTCGCCATACCAGATTCCGTCCTCACTGCTGTCCGTCAGGTGAGATTGCACCAAAGTGACCTGGGCATTGTCTATTTCAAGCAATCCCCTGCTAGCCCCACCGCCGTAGCGCAGATGCACATAGGCCAACGCGCCCGTCGAACCGCTTCGGAATATGAGACCGCCCCAATCTCCTCCCCTCGGTTGGGTCGGCTCT
>SESG01016065.1_pt1 | contig 11198 bp, 9 predicted proteins | sample 3171421 | NCBI WGS metagenome assembly SESG01 (sample SAMN10866946, study PRJNA518727) | freshwater metagenome | biome: subpolar coniferous forest; feature: holomictic lake; material: water; isolation source: holomictic Lake 227, 6 m and 8 m depth | place: Canada: near Kenora, Ontario | collected... | reverse complement strand
GCGAGCTAGCAAAAGTTTCGCAAGTGACGGCATGGGCGGCACAGGTGGCATGGTCTCCCATACCCGAGGCCGTGGAACTGGACTTTAACGCCGTAGAAGCCGACCCATACGAGAGCGCCGAACGTGACGCAATCCGTGAGTATGACGGCGCGATTGAGGTGGCAAAGTGAACACCAGCGCCATTGTGCCGCTAAGGGCAGCCGCAGAAAAATCGGGGGGTCCTTCCTTTGGTGGGGGGGGCCTCATGTACTAAACGCGACCTCACCCAAATTAACTTCGACTATTTATGCTCGCACCCTAACCCAAAACAGTAACCCAAAACAGAAAAGTAAGTAGATGAAAACCGAAACCGAAAACCCCGAAACCGCGAAAAACGATGAGTCGCTCGTTCAATTATACGCCGAGATATACGGCTGGCTGAATGGCGCTAAAGGCATCGGCAACCACGACGGAGCCTGTGAAGTGGCCGAAGACTACCGCGACACGGGCACCATCCCGTTCCATGGTGCACCCGGCGCACGTCGCCAGCGAGAGGCTGTTTTGGCCGCGCTGGTTAAAAACAAGCTGATAGTCGTATCGGGCAATACACAGGCGCGCCAATGCGGGTTGACCTGGGTTGGCGTCTGCCGAGCCGTCGCCTTGACTGTCGGCACGGTGGAATTACCCAAGGCGTTCGGAATTATGCGCCAGATTGCCGACTACGGAAACCAGGCAGGCGGGCTGGAAGTGTCACCGAATGGAGCCGTGCCCGAATATCTGTTAGAGCCGGACCTTGGCACATGGTGGAAAGATTGTAAACCTGAGTTGCAGTCAATGATGTTTGCCCGTGCCAAATTGTTCAATAAGCTTCTCCCGGCGCTGGTAATGCGGTGGGTTCACGTAGCCATTGATAGGCCTGGCCGCCGATGGTTTTCGTTGACGCCCATCGGCCGCCAAGCCGCACTGGATACACCTGTTATTCCGCGTGGCTTACCTAAAGATGATCCACTGCTTGATTTCTATATTGAGGCAAGTGACGCCGCATGGGAAAAAGCGTGCGCTGCGAAACCAAAAGACACGAATCGCTTGTTTATCGGCGTGTCGGCATCACGTTGGTGGACACCGAAAGCAGGCGCTGAATGAACTGGGCCGCTAGATGGGGCAACTCCGACGTGACATGCGGGGCAGACTTGCCAAGCGTTCACGAGCTACCTCTCATGGGCACCAGTGCCACCGCCTTTTCCGCTGGCATTGTGGGGCCAGTTGGTGTCCCAACGGTAGCGCCGTCGCTAGTCGGGCGTATTCTGGCGCGGTTTATCAGAACGACCGCCGACGACATCGAAAAGCTGCGCCGGATGATTGCGGAGGCAAACGCAGAATGAGCCCCGCCGCCAAACACGAAGCTGGTCACGCCGCCGCCCTGCACATAAAAGGGCTGGTTACCGTGCTTCGTCCTGGTGGTTGTGCCGTTTTCGGTCAGCATGGGATCATAAGTCTGGCGGCATCATTACCGCCGACGGCAAGCGATCTGTCCGCATTGCTTGAGCGCGTTGCAAAAGCCGTGCCCGTCAATACATCGCCAGTGGTCGAGGCCGCACAGGAAAGGCCCGAGCTTGTCCCGGCGCTGCTGGTGTTCTTGTTGGCTGGCTTTGGGGCCGAGGCCGAGGCCTGGAATGATGACTTTGCGGGAACTATTGCCGTCCGCACTTCGAGTGATTTTAGCACGGCGCGCCAGATCATCATGGATTTAGTGGGGGATACCGGTTGGGTGGCACAAGCCTTTGCATCAGAGGCCGTCCGGGAGGCGCTTGATCGAGCCGCCGCTTGGAGTAAACAGCCTTACGTCCAAACTTTGATTAATGCCGCTTCCACCTACATTTTCGCGCACGGCGCGGCCACATGGGCCGAGCTTGAAACCATCTTTTCCGCAACTGCGGGCAACGAGCCCTTTGATAGGGGTTCAGCGCCTGAAGCTGCGCCTGGTGAAAGCCCTTTGATCGGGGTGACGCCGGGAACCGTAGCAGGATGTAGCGCACCCCGCTGCGGTTGAAATTAACGCGCTAGAAACAACGAATGAACACAAGGAAAACGAGGACATGAACAATGCAAACTAGTCAGATCGAAATACTGAATACGCGACCAGGTTTTGTCCTGGCCGAAATTGCAGAGACCGCCGAGGGCGTCTCTTTGATTGGAAAGGCGCATCAAGTATTGATGCAATCACACGCTGAGGTTTTACGGGTGAACGATGAACGACGAAAAAGACAAGCCCTAGGTGTTTCCATTCCAGCCTGCGAGCTGGCGGACTGGCATCTATGGCAGGGCACCGTACTTCGTGAATTCCACAAGATCAGAATCGCTGCTGCGGAATGTGTCCTGCCGCTGTTCGATCAATTACTGGCTGCCGAGGGCGCTGGTCGCCGTGATCGAGAGGTGGGCCTTGAACGCGGACTTGCAAAACTACTGGATGATGACCGGGTTGGCGCAGACGTGGCTCTGCTGTTGCGGCGGATTACAGGCGGGCTGCCAGTGAATGAAGATCTTCTCGACACCCGCAACCGCTGGCGCAATCTGGCGAACGAATCACGGCGCGCCCTGGTCGAATTGCCGCTGCCACCCGTACACAAACCATCCGCAACCGAAAACGCAACCGAACTCCAACAAATGATAAACGAGGAAAACATCACATGACCGCATACACAGGCAACGCATTCGATCCGAAAACAGGTCTTCTAGAGGGCGACCAGTTGGCCTTCATGGCAAACATCGGCATACACCGGTTCGTTGAACGGGCTAATAACCAGACGGCTGGCTATGAGCGCAAGTTGACTACTAACGACCTACCAGCGAAAGTGCGTGTTCTGGTAACTAAGGCTGAGGCGTTGGCTGAGCAACTGCTCAAATGTGGTGCTGTGCCGGTTTCAATGGCGGCTGATTATCTCAAAGCGCAAATCAAAGTCGCTGCTGAGGCGTTGCCCGTCTTAGTATCCGTGCTTCAAACGAACGAACAGGTCGCACGGGAAGCCGTGGACGAACTACGGAAAACACTGATTGGCAAAACCAATAACTCCATCATTGCGGCTGCAGTGGATGGGATACTCCAAAAGAATGATGCTGTTTACATCGCTGAGCGAGCGGCGGCGTTACCGTTCTGGAAATCAGCGTTTGGAATCTGCCGCGACGTTGCGAACTCGAAAGCATCGCCGAGGTGGTTGGTCTTGCTTACGGCGGAACATGAGGCGCACCGCGTCAAGCAGGCCGCCACCGGCTAAGCCATTGGTAAACGCCCGGCGGTATAGCTGGGTAGTTCGCCCAGGCGGTGTCGGTCCCGCCTGGGTTTTTAGTTTCTTAGACAACACCGCCGCCTGCCTGCGGTGGCCGCACGGCATCAACTGATCGTCGCCAGCTGCCCCACCCCGCCCCGACCACCCCGCCGCCCGCGTCTGAGTACTACCCGGCAATCTGAGGGCGCTACGGGCAATTTAGGCGATATCCCGTAAACCACCGTTGCTAATCCGTTGCTAATAAAAACTGCCTAAAAGCGCCTTTATGTGCCGTTATGTGCCTTTTAGCCTATTGCAGCGTTTGGCCCGTAAACGCGCATATAGTTCAATGTTTACTGGGGTTTTAGACTGGAGGCGCGAACCGGAATTGAACCGGTGTACGAGGTTTTGCAGACCTCTGCCTAACCACTCGGCCATCGCGCCATTGATCGTATTGCAAAAAAACACGACCGCCCACCAACCTTATTAAATGGCGGCGAACGGTCGCGATTTAACCGGATGCTACGCCTTCGCTTTGGCCACGGCACGCGCAGCAATTACCTTGCGCTTGTTGTACCGGTTCCGGCGAACACGTTTCACACGAGCTCTTAGTTGTTGTCCCATGCAGGAAACTAATACCAATTTCCACCCTCGCCGTCAACAGCTTAGTGGAAAACCCTGCAAAACCCTGCACATCACAACGAAGGCGGCCTCGACACAGCAGGGCGGATGATGACTTGCAGGTTCGATGACAACTCGTCCGCTGCCCAGGCAGCAGCAATACGATAGCCTGGCACCCAGACAATTTCGTCACCGCAAACCAAAACAGGCACACGCGCACGCTCGGAAAGCGGTGTTTTGGAATCTGTAAAAATGTCCTGCAGTTTACGCCTCCCGCGCATGCCGAATGGCTGCATGCGGTCGCCGGGCCGCCAGATGCGCAGCACCAGCGCACGCCCCGACCGCACCTTCTCACTCAAGGTCGCCCGCGCGGGCCATACACCCGGCCGCACGGACCGCTCGCGCACCACGCCATTCGCGCGGCGCACAATCACCTCAAGGCGCAGCCCGGGCAATCGAGTAACACCTGGCACACGCAAAGGCCAGAGGCCGGCAGCCGCAGAATTCCGCGCGGCGGGAGCTTGCAGTTCAAGCCGGTCATAACGTCGCTCCACCACCCAGCCTTCGCCCAAAGTCAGCCGGCGCGTCCCCCGGCTCGTACTCACCAACCGCTCAATGCCCGCCAGAGATTCAAAAGCCACGGCGTCCGGTGGCGCGCCGGACTCAATCAGCCAGCGCCTTAACACGCGCCGGCGCAGCGCCACCGGCAACCCGGCCAGAGCCGCGACATCGCATGGATCGTCCACCGCCGCCGCCGCATCGAGCCAGGCATCCTCGTCCCGCGCAATCGCAGAGCTGCGCGCCAGGGTTTCGCGGATGCGCGAATTGAAGCGCTTCGCCAGCAACGGCAGCAATTCGTGACGCACGCGGTTGCGCCGCATAGCGGTATCGTTGTTGGATGCATCCTCGCACCACACCTGACCGCGCGCCCTTAAAAAACGCTCGATCGCCGCACGCGGCACACCCAGCAGCGGACGGATCACACGCACTCCGTGAAGGTTGACGTCGGGGGCGATGCCTCCGAGTCCTGTCGCGCCAGCACCGCGCAGCAGACGGAGCAGCACCGTCTCTGCCTGATCGTCAAGCGTATGCGCAGTGACAATCGCCTCTGCGCCCACACGGCGCGCTGTGCGCGCGAGAAAGTCATAACGCGCCTCGCGAGCGGCCATCTCCAGCGACAAATTCCGCCGCCGGGCGCGCTCGGCAACCCGCACACGTCCGGATATCAGCGGCAGCGCCAAACGCTGCGCCAGCGCGTGCACGAAACCGGCGTCCGCATTAGCCGCCGCGCCGCGCAGCCCGTGATTAAGATGCGCCACGGTAAGCCGCAAGCGCCGCGACACAGCCAGCGCATGCAGCGCCAGCAGCATCGCCGTGGAATCGGCCCCGCCGGAAACTGCAACCAGCAGATGTCCGCCGTGGGGTAGCAGCTTGCGGTCCAAGCTCAGTCGCGAAACCGTCCGGCCAACAGAACCGCGCGGCGCATTCACAGCCACTTCACGCACCCGGCGTCAACCGGCTTACGCCACTCATGTACGGCACGAGCGCCTCTGGCAGCAGCACTGTTCCGTCAGCCTGCTGCCCATTCTCAAGCAGCGCCACCACCAGACGCGCCAGGGCCACGCCGGAGCCGTTGAGTGTGTGGACGAAGTCCAGCTTGCCGTCAGGGCGGCGGTAGCGGATGTTGGCGCGGCGCGCCTGAAAACCCTCGAAGTTGCTGCACGACGAAACTTCCAACCAGCCGTTCTGGCCGGGCGCCCACAGTTCAAGGTCGTAGCACTTGGCTGCGGCAAAACTGATGTCGCCCGTGCAAAGCTCCAGCACGCGATAGTGCAGCCCAAGCCGGTTGAGAATAGCTTCGGCGTGGCCAACCAGCTTCTCCAATTCGTCGTAGGATGTTGCGGGCTCCACAAACCTCACCATTTCCACCTTGTCAAACTGGTGGACGCGGATCAAGCCCCGCGTCTCCTTGCCGGCTGATCCGGCCTCGCGCCGGAAGCAGGGCGTGTAGGCCGTGTAGGCGATCGGCAGCGGACGCTCGATAATCTCATCGCGCAAATAATTGGTTACCGGCACCTCTGCCGTGGGAATCAGCCACAAATCGTCGCCCGGCACAGCGTACATGTCATCGGCCATCTTAGGCAGCTGCCCGGTGCCGATCATGGAAGCCGTGTTGACCATGAATGGCGGCGACATTTCCACGTAGCCGTGTTCGCGGACGTGGAAATCGAGCATGAACTGGACCAGCGCCCGTTCCAAACGCGCACCTTGTCCGAGGTAGAGCGGAAAACCCGCACCGGTCATGCGCGCGGCACGCGGAAAATCAAACATCCCCAGCGCCTCGCCCAGCTCAATGTGCGATTTAGGGGCAAAGTTAAAGACGCTTGGCGTGCCGACAACCCGCGCAACGCGATTGCCGCTGGCGTCGGGACCTACGGGCAGGCTGGCGTGCGGCGTATTCGGGATGCGCAGCAATAAATCACGGAAATGCTGATCGAGCTCACGCACTTTGGCATCGGTGTCTCGAATACGGTCCCCCAGCACACGCACTTCGCTCTCGCGCCCGGCGGTATCCTCGCCCTTGCCGCGGGCTGCGCCAATGGCCTTCGATGAGCGGTTGCGCTCGCCCTTCATGCGGTCAACCTCGGTCAACGCCTCGCGACGTTGCAGATCGGCAGCCAGCAATTGATCGAACAAATTGAGGTCTGCGCCACGCTTCGTCAACGCGCTGCGGACCTCGTCCGGCTTTTCTCGAATCAGCTTGATATCCAGCATTGGAAACTACCCTCAAAACAGGTATGGGTTACGGTTCATCCACAACTTAAATTTGGATACTACACAAACTACCCACATAGACGCAAGTCCGGGCAGTGCAGGCGGAGGGCAAGCGATTTGAGCGCTGAGGAAGATTTACTGCGAAACACGCCAAACGCGCAAAAGGGTGCGCTGAGGGATTGCGGGATATTGCGCCTGTTGCGGACGGTGAGCTGATGATTCATGTATCCGAGTCCCGCCCCGCCCACCCCGTAGGCTGTGAATCCATCAGGGCTAACGCAAATCGATCAGCGTGCCGGGGTACCTGATTTTCAATATCCGCACTGTGCCGAGCGTGCCGGGATTCCCAGTGCCATTGCCGACTCCGTTGGTGACGGAAAAAATGCCAAGATAAGTGCCATGCGACGGCACTTCCGCCAGCCCGGCGACCGGCTGCCCCAGAATCAGCTTCTCGATGTTCGTATCCGAAAAACCGATCGCCAGCGAAATACGTCCGCCACCGCCACCACCTTGCGGGTTGCCTGAGGTCCCCCCGTTACCGCCATCGGCTCGCAACACGCCGGTTGAGGCGCCATTGAACGTGTCACAGGTGATGAAAATCCCGCCACCGCCGCCGCCGCCGCCATAACTATTGGCAAGCGTCTGACTGGCCTTGACTTGGCCATTCAGGGTGATGTTCCCAGCATGAATCTGCACCACACCCCCGCCGGGTTGCGCGAATCCGGAGGGGTTGCCATAGCCATAGCCGCCGGGCGCGCCGGGCAGTAATGGGGCATTGGTGGAACCATAGGGACGTCCGCCCGCCGCGAGTGTAATGCTTCCGCCCGCCCCGCCATGGCCACTGCCGGCCCCGCGCGAGCCGTAAGTGGCTCCATAGGACGGTGCGTAGCAGGTGGCGCCGATCCAGGCAAAGCCATTGTTGTCGGCGTTGAATCCGGAACTTGTGCCCACAAGGAGATCTTTAAGGTCGAACAGGACTGCCGCACCGTTGGTCTGGTGGCTATAGGGAAAGATCCAACCGCCGCCAGCGATTGACGTCGAACCGGAGACAGCGACCCTTCCACCGTAGCGCTTTACGGCATTGGAGATGCCGCAATAAACATGCAACTGGCCATTATTGGTGACCACCAGATTGCCGCCGACGGTCAGAGCGGAAAATGCGGTCTGCAAATTACCCCCCAGCTTGAGTATGCCACCTCCGGTTATGGACAGGTTTGTTCCAACCGTCATAAATACGTGGGACAACTGGTTCGCCCCACCCAGTGTCAACCCGCCACGGTCCAGCAACACATTTCCACCCACACGCACAATCGGGTTCGTGGCCGTCACCGTCACTGACTTCAGAGCCTGTGTTCCCCCATACATAACGCCGCCAAGAGCCAGCCAGGAATTGCTCCAGATGGTCAAGTTGTTGGTCACCGTAAGAATGAAATCACCGTCGCCGAACGAGACGATGCTGTTGCTGACGACGAGCGAGTCGGCGTTCAGGGAGTTGAAGCCGGGAATGACCAGGCGCACGCCTTGGAAATTGTTGAACGGCTGCGTGACCAGTGCGGTATCCGGCAGGTATAGCGTCCCGTATTCCGCGGGATAGGTGTAGTTGCTGCCAGGTGCGACGGAGAACTGGGCACCGGGGGTTCCGATAAGGCTGCTGTAGATGATCGCGATGCGTCCACCGCCTCCGCTGGTGTCGGTCACATACCCATACCCGCCGGTTCCGCCCCGTGCGCGCACCACGCCGCTCGTCCCGCCGCCGAAGGATGCGCACGAGATCCAGATGGAACCGCCCGCGCCGCCGCCGTCGTAAGTCCCGCCTGTCCCCCCATCGGCTGTAAGCGTGCCGTTGATGGTTACATTTGTCGCCTCGATGCGGACCACCCCGCCACCGGGACCGAAGTCGCCGTCCGAGGTATAGTCGCCGCCGCCGCTTCCGGGCAGCACCGGAGCCGCAGGAGCGTCATTCGTGATGCCCCCGCCCCATACACGCCGTCTCCTCCTTTGCCGCCGTGCCCGCCGCCGGTGTTGAAGTTGCTGCCGTTACTGACGCCCTTGCCCGGACCCTGAGCCGTCTTGAAGCCCTTGCCATCGGCCAGGATCTGCCCACCCGCGTCCACCACGAGCGTCTCGCAGACGACATGAATCCTGTTGGTCATCGCATTGGTGGCCGTGGCAAGCGGGAGGGTCATGATCCCCTTGTTCAGGATCGTCACGTTCGCAGCCTGCAACCGGGTCGTCCAGTTGGTGAACAGCAGTGTGGCATTGGTAATGCTGAACGACGCCAGGCTCTCGGTCGGCTGGGAGAGCAGCACGGAGCCGTTGGTTACCACGACCGTGTCGCCGGCCCTGGGATAATCTGAAGCCGGCAGCCAGTTGGCGGCGGTGAACCAGTCGCCGGTGGCCGGACCGTTCCAGGTGCGCGTCTGCTGGGCTATTGATAAACCTGCTGACAGGAAGTACACCGCCAGCCACGTCACCGCCATCGCCGTCCGCTTCATAGCTGCCTCCTGAGTCTTTGCATCGGAACCTGTTGAGAATAACCCCTGCTGCGTCTCATATATCGGGGAGATTGTCAAACCCACCCCATGCCGACGGCCATTCGCATTCTGGCACACGGTCCACGCCAAAGCGTGAACTACAAACCCAAACCCGCCAGAAAACCTGCATGGTGTTCAGGCTTTACGCGGGCTGTGTATTCTCGAACGGCCGCCGGCGACCGGCTAGTGCCCGGACACCTCGCAGCCGATCTGGCAGGCGGCACCTGTCAACCCATCCGCATGAGCTTCGAGCGTCACCGCACCGGGCTCTCCCGTGGGGCGTACAACCGCCAGGGCACGGCCACGCCAGAGCGTATGCATGTTGCCGCGATAGGGTTCGGTATTGCAGGGATCGGCCGAGGCAACAGCCGCCAAGGTCCCCGGTCCTCGCAGGGTGAAATAGATCAGCTGCGCAGCCCAGGGCACCACAATCCCCTCCGCATCAACCGCCGTCACCGTCACGAAAGACAGATCGTCACGATCGGCCCGGATCGGCGCGCGATCCGGCGCAAGCACCAGTCGCACCGGGTCCCCGGCCGTGCGCAATCTGCTTGTCGCCACGATCCGCCCGCCATGCCAGGCCACGGCCTCGATAGCGCCCGGCTCGTAGGGGATCTTGAAATGCGCGACATACGTGGCCGATTCGCCGGACGGCTGCCGTCCCAGTGAGCGGCCGTTGAGTCGCAGCTCCAACTCGTCGCAGTCGAAGTAAACGTCCACCGCCAGCGTCTTCCCCTCTGCCCCGGGCCACGTCCAACTCGGCTGCAGGTCCAGCCAGCCCCACGAGCTGATCTTGATTTCCTCATCGCCCGGCACCGGCGCATGCACCGCGATATACGGCGCGCGGGCCACGCCCCACAGCACGTCGCGATAGTACGACTGCGGCCGCTTCCCGCCGCATATATCCAAATCGCCGCAATTGGCATGGTGCCAGGGCCACCCCATCATATGTCCGGGTGGCGTCGCATTCAGGCTGGTACGACCGATTCCCGATTCCCCCAGGTAGTCCCACGCCGTCCAGACGAAATCGCCCACCACGTACGGCAGTTTCTCGACGGCCTTCCAATACGCGAAGGACTGGTTCGCAAACGATTCGGTCGCCACGATGACCCGCTCTGGAAACCGCGCATGGTCGGACTCGTATTCCTTGAGTTCGTAATTGTAGCCGCACACGTCCAGCGCCGAGAACAAGCCATCGAGTTGCGACCAGGGGCCGGCGCCCCAAAGGTCGCAAATGCCGGCCGTTACCGGACGGGTGGGCTCGACCGCTCGCACATGATCCGCCAGCCGCCTGGCAATCCGCGCGGCCTCGGGATAACCGCGCTCGATCAATTCGTTGCCGATACTCCAGAGCACAACCGACGGATGATTGCGGTCCCTGCGCAACATGCTGTCCAGATCGCGCGAGCACCAGTCGTCAAAGTGCAGGTGGTAATCGAACGGCATCTTCTCGAGCTGCCAGACGTCGAACGCCTCGTCAATGACCAGCATCCCCAGCCGGTCGCAGGCGTCGAGAAACGCCGGCGAGGGGGGGTTATGCGCGCAGCGTACCGCATTGTAGCCGCTCGCCTTGAGCAGTTCGACCTTGCGCTCCTCCGCGCGATTGATCGTTTGCGCTCCGAGGGGCCCGCAATCGTGATGCACGCAGCCGCCCTTGAGCCGCAACGGCGTCTCATTCAGGACGAACCCCTCCGTGGCCGAAAACCGGATCGTGCGGATGCCGAAGGTCAGCGTTTGCGTGTCGAGCGTACCGGTTCCGTCGCGCAGCGTTGTCTCCAGCCGGTACAACACCGGTTCGTCAACCGACCAGCGCCGGGGCGAGGCCACCCTCAAGTCCAGCACCGCACGCGTCACGGTGCCGGCGCTGGCCGCCACCGCCAGTTCCGTGCTCAACACCACCGCGCCATCGGGCGCGAGCACCCGGCACGCCAGCGTGACAGCGCCCGTTACCGGCAGCGTATTGGCCACCTCCGCCGCGACGTTCACCAGCGCCTCGTCGTCCGTGACCTCCGGCGTCGTGATGGCC
>SESG01010070.1_pt1 | contig 11199 bp, 8 predicted proteins | sample 3171421 | NCBI WGS metagenome assembly SESG01 (sample SAMN10866946, study PRJNA518727) | freshwater metagenome | biome: subpolar coniferous forest; feature: holomictic lake; material: water; isolation source: holomictic Lake 227, 6 m and 8 m depth | place: Canada: near Kenora, Ontario | collected... | reverse complement strand
TGACCGTAAGCTCTACTTCCGCAAAAAGTCTTGAACTTAAGGGTGGCGTTACAGGTATTCTTAATATAAATGGGTTAACTTTAAGTGGAGGTACATATGGGTTATATATGGCCAGCACATCAATATTAAGTACTGGCAGTATAATACAAAATACTAATATCTCCGGCATTACTTCCCACGAGGCTTTTTATATTATAGGAGTAACAGGTCCTCTTAATTTATTAAATAATACTAGCACAAACAGCGTTGATTCTCTTAACATCACGAACTCAAGCGCAATCACAATTACTAATTTTAGTGGGTCTGGTCATACGGATGTCAATGGACCTGATATTAAAGTAAGTAGTTCTAGTAATATTATATTTAATAATTTAAGTCTTACAGGCTCTGACAAAGGAACTGCTTTGAGCAATGAAGCAGGTAGTTATAATATTGAATTTAACGTTGCTAATATAAGTCATTATGTTTATGGAGTTATTAATGCTGGTGGAGTACATAATCTTTCATACAATAATGTTATAGTAGCTTATATTAAATATTTAGGCTTTATGGATGACCAAAACTCTGGAACGGTTCACGATATAACATACAAAAACAGCGTGGTACATGATGCTGGATTGTATTTTAAAACCCATACAGATGTTTCTGAACAAAATGATGGTGGGTGGGCGGTCCATTATAATGCATACAATATGTATCTATATAATTGTATTGCGTATAATAATGGAGGAAGCGGAATTGGATATGGAAATACATCTAGCGGAGGAGTATACAACTCAATCGAATATAATAATGGAGGAAACTGGACAAGTACCGGTGGTATCAACACAGCAAGATCGGGATTCTATGATTTTCAATCTGGTGCAGTAAATACTGTCACGGGAACAGGATGGACATTGAAAAATAATATTGGAGGTGGAAGTTATCCAGTAGAGGTCTATGGCTCTAATGCTGGATATTTATTCAATACAGTCGACTATAACCTTTATTATCCACTCAATACGAATAATTTTCAAAATTTAGGAGGAATAAGATCGTGGTTTAGTTATCATGTGACGAGTGGATCTGAACCTAATAGCACAAATACTAATCCTCTCTTTACTAATGCTACTAATGGAGATTTTACTTTAACCTTTCTTTCTCCCGCCATCGACTCCGGCACCACCTACACTGGCATGACCTCCACCACCACCGACTTCCTCGGTAACCCTATCTACGGTACTCCTGACATGGGAGCCTACGAATATCAGCCACCGCACGATCTCAAATTATCCACTCCTGACACAATAGACATCGGAGCGGGAGCCAGAATCTACGCAGACGGAAAGTTCCGTGACTTATCAACCACCACAAGCGTATCAGCCAAATTAAAGATAGCTCCACAAGGAGGAAACTTCACTGCTTACGACGCTACAACAACAAGACCAGCATATCTAGATGTCACAGGCATAACATGGACTAATTCTCACAAAGTTTGGACAGAAGGGAACGCTCAAACATCAGGAATGATAACTGACCACACAATAGGCGACTTAAATGCCAACAAGTATTACACAATCTCCGTGACTGGCGCTTCTGCTTCAACTATCTCTGGTATCAACGGAACAACTTGCTTAAATGCTGTCTGTCAGTCAAACGGTTCAGGAGTTCTCTCTTTTGAATACAACGGAGGATATTCTGATCACACTTTTAATATGCAAGAAGACGTCACTCCTCCTTCAGCCTTTGATCTTGTTTCTCCATCAGACACATCTGGCACCACCAACACAGCACCAACATTCTCGTGGGGAGCTTCATCTGATATAGGTTCCGGTCTAGCTAAATATCAGCTTTACATTAACGGAGGTTTGTATCAAGACAACATTTCTTCAAGCGTGACTTCTTTAGGCATCTCTACTGTTTCTGACGGAACATACACTTGGTACATTAAAGCTGTAGACAATAACGGAAATGTAACTCAATCAAGTAACACGTATACTCTTCACATTGATTCCACTGCTCCCACCAACGTAGGCATCTCTTCCATCACAGCCAATTCAAATTCACAATTGACCATTCTAGCGGAGACAGCTATTGATACTAACTCTGGTCTAGACAATACTCCATATCACTTTGCTGAGACTTCTGGTAATCTAGGAGCTTCTGATTCCATTTATCAAACATCAACTACTTACATAGATACTGGTCTATCAACCAATACACAATATACTTACAAAGTTAAAGCTAAAGACGCTGATTCTAATGAATCATCATATTCAAATACAGTTTCAAAATATACTTTAGTCAACAATCCTACCAACCTTCTCTCTTCTTCAAACAAAACCAGCGCTGTTCTTTCAGTTGATTCCTTTCCCAATGATACCAGTGGTTCTTCAGGCTACTTTTTCTTAAACACAAATACTGGATCAACTTCAAACTGGATTCAAACTAACTCTTGGACAGATACTTTAGTCACTTGTGGCTCCTCTTACATATATTCAGTTAAATACAGAAATGGTGATGGCACAGAAACTAGTTCTATCTCTATTACAAAATTAACAGATTCTTGCGCGACGACAGAAACAATGGTGACAACAAGAAGAAATAGTGGTGGTCGTCCATTTATTCTGCCATTTATTCCAGTCAGACCAGCCAATCCTTCGACAGGCTCAGGATCTTCAACACCAATTACAACAATTACACCTTCGACTTATAATTTAGGCACCGTTACTCTCAAACTAGGAAGCCGTGGCAATGCAGTCACTGAACTCCAGAGATTCTTGAATAAGACTCTCAATATCAAATTAACCTTAGATGGCAAACTAGGTCCAAAGACTATTGCTATTATCAAACAGTGGCAGAAGGCTAATGGGCTTGTGGCTGATGGTGTGGTTGGAGTAAAGACTAAAAAGTTGATGAAGTAGTGGTTTTTAGAGATGTAATAATAAAGTTTATTTTTACTTTTGAAAAAGATGCAAAAAATATTTTTTTGTGTTATTTTATGTGAATGCGTCGATGGTAGAGTGGTCAAATACGACACGCTGTAAACGTGTTGCCTTCGGGCTTCGGGGGTTCGAATCCCTCTCGACGCACAACAAAGTGAATCTTGTTTTAAAATACTAGTAGTGTTCTTGCTTAAAAGAAGCAATTATTAATTATCTATGGCAATTCAATCTAAAAATCCAACAACTGAAAAAATTTTAAAAAGTTTTAATGAGATTTCAAATGAAGAATTGGAGAAAAAGCTTTCCAAAGCTTCTTTTGCTTTTCAGTCTTGGAAGAAAACTTCATTTCAAGAGCGTTCTGTTTTGGTGCACAAATTAGGAGACTATTTACAAAGTCATGCAGAAGAATTTTCAAGATTACAAATGATGGAAATGGGAAAGACAATGAAATCTGGTCCATTAGGTATTGAAAAATGCGGAATTCTTTGTGATTATTATGCAGATAATGCAGAAACCATTCTTTCTATTGAAATTTTACATACAGAAAAAAAGGAACAATATGTAAGGTTTGATCCGCTTGGTATAATTCTTGGTGTAATGCCGTGGAATTTTCCTTATTGGCAAGTATATCGTTATGCCATTCCAGCGATAATGGCGGGAAATGTTTGTGTTTTAAAACATGCGTCTAATGTTCCTCAGTGTGCAGAATCTGTAGAAGAATCGTTTCGCGCAGTTGGTTTTCCTGAAGGTGTTTTTCAAAATCTTTTACTGTCTTCATCTCGTGTTGAAAATTTAATTCGTGATTCAAGAATTATGGCTGTATCTTTGACTGGTAGTGAAAAAACTGGTAGTGAAGTAGTTCGAGTGTCTGGAGAAGAAATTAAAAAAGTAGTGCTTGAATTGGGTGGAAGTGATCCATTTATTGTTTTTGCAGACGCAAATATTGTTGAGGCAGCAAAAATGGCTGTTTTGGCTAGATTGCAAGGAAATACTGGGCAGAGTTGCATAGCTGCAAAACGTTTCATTGTTGAAGAGAGTATCAAAGAAGATTTTTTAAAGATTGTTGTTGAAGAATTTTCAAAATTATCGGTGGGTGATCCAAGTAATAAAGATATAGATATTGGACCTTTAGCGACAGAGCAAATTTTACTAGAAGTTGAAAAACAGGTAGAACATTCGGTTGTACTTGGTGCAAAAGTTATTTATGGTGGTAAGCGAAAAGAAGGGAAGGGATATTTTTATTTACCTACAGTTATTACAAATGTAAAAAAAGGTATGCCAGTATATGATGAAGAGGTGTTCGGTCCAATTCTTTCTGTTATTTCTTTTAAGCACGAAGAAGAATCAATTAAAATTGCTAATGATACTAAATATGGATTAGGTGCATCTATTTTTACTTCTGATATGAAAAAGGCTAAGCGTATTATTCCCTTGATTGAAGCAGGAAATGTATGTGTAAATGACATAGTCAAATCAGATGTGCGTGCTCCATTTGGAGGTATAAAACATTCAGGTTATGGGCGGGAGCTTTCAAGTTATGGAATAAAAGAATTTGTAAATATAAAAAATGTTTGGATTAAATAGCAAACTTAACCCCCATTTAGTTTGTTAAAATTGTGTTTCACTATAAGGATTGTCTTTTTTAGATATGTTATAATTTATCTAGTTACATTTTAATGTTTCGATTTTTTTAATGAAAGATGATATAGAAAAAACAGATCAAGAGATTATTGTGGCAACGCTTCATGACAAGCATGCTTTTTCAGAGATTGTAAAACGTTACGAAATGCCTATTAGTCGCTATGTGAGACGTCTAGGATGTAAAGATGATAGTGATGTAAAAGATGTTTTACAAGAAATATTTATAAAAGTATTTGTGAATTTAAATGATTATGATCCAAGTTTAAAATTTTCTTCTTGGCTTTATCGTATTGCTCACAATGAGACAATATCATTCTTTAGAAAGAAAAATACGAGGCCAAGCGTATTAAGTCTAAATATGGAAGACTCTGAAGTATTTTTTGCACAATTAGCTGATGATGAAGATTTTGTTGAGCTTGCTATAAAGAAAGATGACTCAAATATTATTTATAGTATTTTAAATCAGCTTGATAGTAAATATAAAGAGGTTTTAATGCTTCGTTTTTTGGAAGATAAAAGTTATACCGAAATAAGTGATATATTAAAAATACCTGAAGGTACCGTAGCAACACTTTTGAATCGTGGTAAAAAAGAGTTAAAAATTTTATTAGAAAATAAGGGAATAAAAAATATATGAATGAGCTTTGTAATAAAATAATGGAACAAATTGATGAAAATAAAATTGTCTCGCTTCCACGATGGCGTTTTGTTTTGCTGAGAGTATTTTTTTGGTTACTGGCAATCATATCAGTAATTGTCGGCAGTCTTGCTGTTGGAGCAATATTTTTCCTTTTCATTGATTATCATCAACATGGTCTTTTTGAAGTTTCTCACGATGTCAATGACTTTTTGTTAGCCATACCTTTTGTGTGGATAATTATTTTTGTATTATTTATTATGATCGCAAAAATAGGTGTTGATCACACGCAAAAAGGATATAAATATTCATTTTATAAAATTGTTTTTGGAAGTGTTCTTTTGAGTGTGATATTTGGGTCTATTTTGAATATTATTGGAGTTGGGGAAATGACTCATGGGTTATTGAATAAAATTCCTGTGTATAATTTTACAACATATGATTCAATGGATGCATGGGATCGTCCTAATATTGGCAGGTTGGGTGGTGTTGTTCATTCAATAAAAGATAATAGTGATTTTTCTATTACTGATTTTGGTGGACATATTTGGCAAATTCATCTTTCAACTTCCAAGAATAATGATTCATTTATTCCGGAGCTGAATTCGACAGTGCGCATGTCTGGTATGTTTGAATCTTCATCAAATGTATTTGTTACTCCTTTGATTTATGAATGGGAGTAGTCTATTTTGAAAGGAATTTGTTTTTTATTCGTATTAGATAGTGAGATAGGAAATTTATTTTTATCTCACCATGGTAAATATTATTAATTATCTAATAAATTATTTAAAACAAATGAAACCATATAAAAGAATTAGTAAAAGTGCATTAGGTCTTCTCGTTGCAGGTGCAATGGTGACTGGTGGAATCACAATGAGTTATACAAATACTGCGTCAGCACAGACAATTAGTAGTGAAAATCCAAATTCGTCAACAACTAGACAATATAAACAAACAAAACAAAGCTCTGGTGTTGCAAAGATATCTTCCGTTGCAGATTAGTTATTTATAGGCATCGATACTTTGAGCATTTATTTCTAGGGCATTAAGTAATGTTTTAAATTCTTTATCGTTGGCTAATCCTTTATTTATTATCTTCTCTCTAATCCAAGTAATCGCTTCTGTGTGAGTTTTTTTGCTTTTTCTATAAAGTATGTTATTATAAACTTAGTTTTTAAAAGGCCTTAGGGCTTTTTTGTTTATAATATAAATTTTATTATGGAAATAAGAAACATAGCAATAATAGCTCACGTTGACCACGGCAAAACTACTTTGACCGATGCTTTAATGAAGCAAAATGGTGGTTTTCAAGATGAAGGATTGTCAATGGATTCAAATGCTCTAGAAAAAGAGCGTGGTATTACTATTTATGCGAAAAATACCTCTATATATTATAAGGATACTAAAATAAATATCGTAGACACACCCGGTCACGCTGATTTCGGTTCTGAGGTAGAACGCGTATTGCGTGCAGTTGATTGCGTGCTTTTGCTTGTGGATGCGGTTGAGGGACCTATGCCCCAGACTAGATTCGTTTTAAAGAAGTCTTTAGAGTTGGGACTAAAGCCAATAGTGGTCATAAATAAGATAGACAAACCCGCTTCTGATCCAAATAGAGTTCACGAAGAGATTTTGGAATTATTTTTTGAATTAGGGGCAAATGAAGAACAAGCAAATTTTGAAACAATTTATGCTATTGGTCGCGAAGGCAAAGCTTTTAAACATTTAGGTGATAAGTCAGAAAATCTTTCTTCACTTTTAGATTTAATTTTGGAAAAAGTACCACCAGTTAAAATCTCACAAGGAGAAAAAATGTCTGCTCAAGTTTTCAATTTGGGTTATGATAATTTCTTAGGAAGACTGGCAGTAGCTAGAATTTATTCTGGCAAGATTTCATCTGCTAGCAATATTTTTGTTAAAGGAGAGAAGGAAACACGAAAAGCCAAAATCACTAAATTGTTTTCTTTTGAAGGTATAGCTAGAAAAGAAGTTGATTCTGCTATTTCTGGTGATATTGTGCTTATTGCTGGGATTCCAGACATATATATAGGAGAGACATTGTGTGAAGATGAGAGTGTAGAACAATTACCCCATATTGCTATTGATGAACCTACTTTATCTTTGAACTTTTTAGTAAATGATTCTCCATTTGCCGGCAAAGAAGGGAAGTTTGTTACTTCAAGACAGATTAAGGAAAGATTAGAAAAAGAGCTAGAGGTGAATGTTGGACTTAAGGTTGATTTCTCTCCAGATCAGGGGAGTAATGGAGAACAGAGGTTGGGTCCAAGTTTTTTTAAGGTTTACGGTCGTGGAGAATTGCATATAGCTATTCTTTTAGAATACATGCGTCGAGAAGGATTTGAAATGCAGGTTTCTCAACCAGAAGTTATTATTAAGGATGTTAATGGAATTAAATCAGAGCCATATGAAGAATTAGTCATAGATGTACCTATGGAATCAAGCGGTAGTGTTATAGAAAAGATAGGTAAAAGACGTGGAATAATGAAAGATATGGTAGAAAAAGAAGGCATAGCTAGAATTATTTTTGATATACCCACACGAGGACTATTGGGTTATCGTGGAGAGTTTATTATAGATACAAAAGGAGAGGGTATAATGAGTTCTAGGGTTACAGGATTTCGAGAATATGTGGGAGAAATAAAAAAAAGAGAGTATGGTTCTATGGTTTCTATGGTTTCGGGTAAAGCTGTAGCGTTTTCACTTGCAAATTTACAAGAACGTGGTATATTATATGTAGGGCATGGAGTAGAGGTATATGAAGGAATGATTGTTGGTAATGTTTTGAAGGGAGATGATATGTCAGTAAATCCCACAAAAGGAAAACAACTTACCAACATGCGAGCTTCTGGTACAGATGAAGCCATAACTTTGAATCCTGTTTTTGCTCTAAATATAGAGCGAGGCTTGGAAGTTATGAATGAAGATGAGTATTTAGAAATAACCCCAAAATCAGTTAGACTCCGTAAGAAGTATTTAACAGAGCTTGATAGAAAAAAATATTATAGTGCAACTTTAAAAAGTTAATAAATTTTAAATAAGTAAAATGTCAACAATATCTTTTAAACCAAAAAAAGTTACTAAGAAAATAATTTCACAGCTTTCTACGCGTACTGGGGACGTAATCATGAATCGCTTTGGTTTGAATGTTGATGGAGAGAGAAAGACTTTAGAAGAAATCGGTAAGAAATATGGCATCACTAGAGAGCGTGTGCGTCAAATAGAAGATACTGCTTTAAATTTTATAAAAAAATCAAGTGCATATAAGGCTGAACAAGAAACCTTCGAAGAACTTAAGCAGTTAATGCGAAATCTTGGATCAGTCGTTGCCGAACATGAGTTATTGCCTTATATTTCAAAAGATAAAGCTACTCAAAATCATATTAATTTCTTTCTAACGTTAGGTGATGCTTTCAAGAAACATCACGAGGATAATCATTTTCATACTCGTTACAGCGTAGATGATGAAATGGCTGAAAAAGTGCATGAAGCTCTACGAAAACTCTATGCTACTTTGAAAGATGAAGATCTTGTACCAGAAACTGAAATGATAAAAAAGTTTTTTGAACAAATGAAAGATATATCAGAACAATATCGAAATGAAGAAATAGCTCGCAGATGGCTTTCTATGTCTAAAACTGTTGCCAAGAATCCTTTAGGTGAATGGGGTAAAACAAGTTCTCCAAATATTCGTGTTCGTGGAGTAAAAGATTACGCTTTTTTGGTTATGAGACGTCATGGTACACCCTTACATTTTAGAGAAGTTGCAGATTCTATATCTAAAACTTTTAATAAGAAAATCCATTACGCTACTTGTCATAACGAACTCATTAAAGATCCTAGGTTTGTTCTAGTTGGCCGAGGTATGTATGCTCTTTCTGAATGGGGTTACAAAAAAGGCATTGCCCGTGAAGTTATTAATGAGATATTGAAGAAGGAGGGTCCACTCTCAAAAGATGATATAGTTTCTAAAGTTAACAAAGAAAGATATTTCAAAAAGAACACTATTTTGGTCAATCTTGCTAATTCAAAATTTTTCAAAAAGAACAAGAGTGGACTTTATTCTGTGGTTTAATTCGTACAGATAGCGCTTTAGGTGCTATCTGGTATAATATGTAGATGAGAAAACAGCCACTTATTACAGGTGAGTATTATCATATATATAATCGTGGAGTAGACAAACGACATGTTTTTAGTAATAAAAAAGATGTCAGCCGTTTTATTGAAAGTATGCGTGAGTTTAATCGATCTGAAGTAATTGTAAGTTTAGCAAATTTAAGAAAATCTAATCAGATAGCACCTAAAGCGCTATCTGAAAACCCGCTTATTGCTATTGTTGCTTACTGTTTAAATCCGAATCATTTCCATTTTTTAATAAAACAATTGGTAGATGGTGGAATAGCTAAATTTATGCAAAAATTGCAAGCAGGATACACTTCTTATTTTAATATAAGAAATTCTCGCACTGGATCTCTTTTTCAAGGAACTTTCAAATCACATCTGGTGAAAAATGAAAATTATTTTAATAAAATTTTAGCTTATGTAAATAAAAATTATCAAGTTCACAATATTTCAAAAAATAAAATTGATCTTGTTTGTGCTGGTGATTTTGAGTATGAAAATAATAATTTCAAGATAGTTGCAAAAGAAGAGGGGGACAGAATTTTGGAGGTTTTTGGTGGTAATAATAATTTTAAAAAATATTGTGATGAAATTATTGTGATTACAAGAGAAGAAAGAGGTAAAATTTCTCTTTTAGAAGAAGATAATTTACTAGATAGCGCCTAAAGCGCTATCTAGAGGTTTGTAGGACAACATAGTGATGCTATAATACATTTATGGAAGGTATAAAGTTTCAAAAATCAAATTTGGGAAATAAATTATCTGAGGAAAAAAAAATTCACAAAAAGAAATCTCTTCTAGGTAAGATTAGAAATACTATTGGACCATTTTTAGCTGCTGGTGCCCTTCTTACTGCTTGTGATAATTCAAAAAATATTCAAAATAACATTAGTGATAAGCCTGATCGTTTTGATCGTACCTCTGAACATATTGATCAAAAAATAGAAGAAGGAAGAAAGGCGTTAGGTATAGCTCGACGATTAGGGCTTGAGGTAAAAGATGGTGATTCTTTTGGATATCAAAAGGAGCAAGGGGTTATTGTTTCTTTTACCATTAGAGGAAAAACTATATCTGTGGATGATCTTCTAAATAGAGAAGAATTAGATAAAACAAATACTTTGAATAAATATAAAACATCTTCTTCTGAAGTAAAAATAAATCCTGAGATGAGAGATTTTATGAAATAATAGATTTTTTTATAAAAGCTTTGTTTTTTTAGCTTTATGTACTAAAATAAATACATGAATGGTTTTGTTGAAGGCATTGAGAATATTATAATAAACTTTTGGAAGTGGCTGATACTCATAGCAGTTGTATATTTTCTTTGGCAGTCTAATTTATTATATGGTTTTATAAGAGCAATTATACCTTTAGTATGTGTTATTTTGCTTGGACGTATTGCTTGGATTTGGTGGATTCATTATATACAACAGGATTTTATTTCTGGCATAGATTTTGTCTTGCTTGAGATTGTACCTCCACGTGATGTTTTGCGAAGTCCAAAAGCTATGGAACTTTTCATTACTAATGCTCTTTATCATTTTAGTAAAAAAGGTGGAAAGGAAGAGTTATGGCAAGGAGCAGTTTGGTTTTGGTTTTCTTTGGAAATTGCTTCTATTGAAGGGCAAGTGCATTTTTATATACGTACACCGACGCGTGTCAGACCTTTGATTGAAACTCAAATGTATGCTCAATATCCTCAAGCACAAATCAAAGTTGTAGAAGATTATACTTTAGCAATTGATGAGATTTCAGAAAAGAGCGCTTGGAATGGTTGGGGATGTGAATTTAAATTGGCAAAACCGGAAGCTTTTCCTTTAAAGACTTATGTTGATTTCGGATTGGACAAAGATCCAA
>SESG01007913.1_pt1 | contig 11199 bp, 11 predicted proteins | sample 3171421 | NCBI WGS metagenome assembly SESG01 (sample SAMN10866946, study PRJNA518727) | freshwater metagenome | biome: subpolar coniferous forest; feature: holomictic lake; material: water; isolation source: holomictic Lake 227, 6 m and 8 m depth | place: Canada: near Kenora, Ontario | collected... | reverse complement strand
GCTCGGTCTCGGTGGCCAGGCTGATCATCTTGCCCTTGGCCTCCGGCGAGGTGCGCGCGTAGACGTACTGCAGATTGGTCGTCTTCCCGCACAGGCCGGGACCGTAATAGACGATCTTGCAGTTGATCTCGCGTGAACTGTAGTTGATGAAGCTCATGGGCTAGGCGCTGAAGAGGTTGTCGATCTCCTCGTCGGTGATCTCGGCCAGCGGGCTCCTCGTGCCCGGCGGCGTCTGGTGCTTGGCCAGTTGCTCGAGCTCGCGGGAGATCTCCTCGGCGGCCTTCTTCACGCGGAGCCGGACCAGCCCCAGCGAGGTTCGCGCGTCGAAGACCACCACCAGCACCGCCTTCCGGGCGACGATGGTCATGTGGAGCGATTCGTTCTCCCCCTCGTGGAACTGGCTGGGGAACTCCTCCTCCCCGATGAGCTTCGCGAGCCCCCCCATGGCGGCCACGTTGCCCGCGGTGAGCGAGGCGAGCGAGGTGGTGTCCACGCCCTGGGACTGGCCGGCGGAGGTGATGAGCTGCCCGTTCTTGTCCACGAGGAAGACCACCTTGGCCGAGGCGTCGCGGGTCAGCCGCTCGCAGATCCCGGAGAGTCTCCGGGCCTCCTCCTCGTAGATCACCAGGGCGGCGCTCATGGGTTTCCGCCGCCCGCGGCGGCGACGTCCCTGGGCGATAGCAGGGATCCCGGGGTGGATCAATGGCGCTACAGCTCGCGCCGCCCCGCCATGGCGCGCGCCAGGGTCACCTGGTCGGCGTACTCCAGATCCCCCCCCATCGGGACGCCCTGCGCGATCCGGCTCACCTTCACCCCGGTGGGCTTGAGGAGACGGGCGAGGTAGAGGGCCGTCGCCTCCCCCTCCACGTCGGGGTTGGTGGCGACGATCACCTCGTCGGTCGGGTCGGTCTCGAGGCGCACGAGCAGTTCCCGGATCTTGAGGTCGGCCGGCCCCACGCCGTCGAGGGGCGAGAGCGCGCCGTGCAGGACGTGGTAGCGCCCCTTGTACTCGTGGGTGCGCTCGATGGCGACGAGGTCGGGGACCCCCTCCACCACGCAGAGGATTCGGGGGTCGCGGCGGGTGTCGGTGCAGATCCCGCACGGGTCGGTGTCGGTGAGCGTCTGGCAGCGGGAGCAGCAGCGCACGTCCCGCACCACGCCGATCACCGCCTCCGCGAGCGCCTGGGCGTACTCCGGCCCGGCCGCCAGCACGTGGAAGGCGAGCCGCTGGGCGGTCTTCTCCCCGATGCCCGGCAGGCGGGCCAGCTCCTTCACCAGGCGTGCAATGGGATCGGCGACGGCCACGGGGCTACACCCCCAGGCCGGGGATGCGCAGGCCGCCGGTGGCCTTCTCCATGGTCTCGTCGGAGAGCTTGCGCGCCTTCTCCAGCGCCGCGTTGGTGGCCGCGGCCACCAGGTCCTCCAGCATCTCCTTGCCGGCCGGGTCGAGCGCCCTGGGGTCGATGGTGACGCGCCGGACCTCGAAGCGGCCGTTCATCTTGACCACCACGAGCCCGCCGCCCGCCTCGGCCTCCACCTCGAGCTCGACGAGCTGCTCCTTCGCCTGCTCGACCGCCTTCTCGATCTTCTTCGCCTGCCGCATCAGGAACTGGATGTCCATGTCGCCTCCCGGGCGTCTCTCGCCCCTACAGCTCGTCGATGCCGTCGATGTCCGCTCCCAGGAGCCGGGCCGCCTCCTGGATGTTCGGGTGCGCCCGCGCCTCGTCCTGCGCCCGGGCCTTGCGAGCGTCCCGCTCGGCCCGCTCCACCGAAGCGATGGAGGCGCCCGGCGTGGCGGCCTCCGGCACGGCCGTGGCCGCGGCGGGGGCGATCTCGATGGCGAGCTTCACCACCCGTCCGAGGTAGCCGGAGAAGGCCTTCTCCACCGCGCTGCGCTTGCGCTCCACGAGGTCGGGGTAGCGGGTGCCGGCGGCGAAGCGGATCCGGACCTCGGGGGTCCCGAGCGCGACGAGCGTCGCCTGCTTCAGCGCCGCACCGAGCGACGGGCTTTCCGTTTCCACCAGGGCGACGGCGGCGCGCCAGCGCTCGGCCATCCCGCCGGCGGAGTCGGCGGGAGCGGGAGCCGGCGGCGCCTGGGCGGCAGCGGGCGGGGGGGCGGGGGGCGCCGCACCACGCGGGGGCGGCGGGGGCGGCACGGGGGCGGCGATCCGCTGCGGCCTCGGGGGAGCGGGCGGGGGGGGCCTGCCGCCGGCCAGCGCCTCGGCCCGGGCGAGCAGCTCCGAGACATCCGCGCCGGGGGCGAGCACCGCCGCCTTGAGCAGCGCCACCTCGAGCGCGAAGCGGGGCTGGTCGGCGAGCTTCACCTCGAGCACGGCCCTCTGGGCGATGTCGAAGAGGCGGGAGAGCTGGGCAGGGTCGGCCTCCGCGGCGACGGCCGCGACGTCCGCCTGCTCGGCCTCGGGAAGGTCGAGCGGGATCCCGGGGGCGATGCGGGCCACGGTGGCGTCGCGGAGGAAGCGGACCAGCTCCTCGGCCACGCGCCGCATCTCGAGCCCCCGGTCGTGGAGGGCGCCCACCTCGGTGAGGACGGCGGCGCCATCGCGATGCACGAGCGCCGCGGCGATGCGTGCCACGGCGGCCGCGTCCACCACGCCGAGCGCCTCGGCCACTGCGTCGTCTCCGGCCTCGTCGCCGCAGGCCGCACGCACCCGATCGAGCAGCGACAGGGCGTCCCGCATGCCCCCCTCGGCCGCCCGGGCCACGAGCGCCAGCGAGGCTCCGGAGAGCTTCATCCCCTCGGCCGCCGCCACCTTGCCGAGCTGCAGGGAGATCTGGCGCAGGTCGAGCCGCCGGAAGTCGAAGCGCTGGCAGCGGGAGACGATGGTGTCGGGCACCTTGTGCACGTCGGTGGTGGCGAGCACGAAGATGACGTGCGGCGGCGGCTCCTCCAGCGTCTTGAGCAGCGCGTTGAAGGCGCCGGTCGAGAGCATGTGGACCTCGTCCACCACGAAGACCTTGTACGGGTCGCGGGCCGGCCGGTACTTCACCCCCTCGACGATGTCCCGGACGTTGTCGACGCCGTTGTTGGAGGCCGCGTCGATCTCGATGACGTCCACCGAGCGCCCCTCGGTGATCTCCACGCAGGCCGCGCAGACGCCGCACGGGGTGGCCGTGGGACCCTTCTCGCAGTTCACCGCCTTGGCGACGAGACGCGCGGCGGTGGTCTTCCCCACGCCGCGGGGGCCGGTGAAGAGGAAGGCGTGGGCCAGCCGGCCGCGCGCCAGCGCGTTCGTGAGGGTTCGGACCACGTGCTCCTGGCCGGACATCTCCCCGAAGGTCTGGGGGCGGTACTTCCGGGCGAGGACGAGGTAGCTCATGGTTCACCTCGAGAAAGAAAAACAGGAGCCGGCCCACAATCCCCGGGCGCACGGAGGACGACCTACCGTTGCTCCCTTCCGGGCCTGGCGGGGTTCGATCGGCCCCACGTCGCCCGAGGATTCTGGACCGGCTCCCTGTTGACTGGCGGAGAGGGTGGGATTTGAACCCACGGTCCACCTTTTGGGCGGACACACGATTTCCAGTCGTGCACCTTCGGCCGCTCGGTCACCTCTCCAGTCTGTTACATCCAAGACGATGCGGAGAGCGTGGGATTCGAACCCACGGTACCGTTGCCGGTACACCTGATTTCGAGTCAGGCGCCTTCGACCAGCTCGGCCAGCTCTCCGCGGGCGGATCTAACCGATTTCCCCCCCGGAGCCAAGGGTGGAGGAGCGGCGGGACCGAAAGAAAGCCCGGAGCTGCTCGGCGCAGGCCTCGGCCCGGAGCCCCCGTTCGACCGGGAAGCGGTGGTTGAGCCGGGGGTCGCACGAGAGGTCCATGAGGGAGCCCACCGCCCCCGCCTTGGGATCGGAGGCCCCGTAGACGAGCCGGTCGATGCGGGCGAGCACGGCGGCCCCGGCGCACATGGCGCAGGGTTCCAGCGTGACCACCAGGGTCACCCCGGTGAGTCGCCAGCGACCCAGGGTCCGGGCCGCATCCTGGAGGGCGAGCAGCTCCGCGTGGGCAGAGGGGTCCCGGTCCTCCTCCCGCCGGTTCCGACCCCGCCCCACCACCCGCCCCTCGAACACCGCCACCGCACCCACCGGCACCTCGCCGGCCCGCGCGGCCTCGTCGGCGAGCGCGAGCGCCTCCTCCATGGCGGCGTCGAAGGGATGGTCGGTCACGGCGTCACGGTTCCGGGCAGCCGGAGCTCGGGGTGGTCGGCGCAGTCGAGCCCGCAGGCCCGGCAGCTGGTGAGGTTGCACTTGGGGGTGATGCGGCCCGACACCCCGCGACGATACTCCCGCCAGAGGAAGGACTTGTCGATGCCGTGATCGATGAAGTCCCAGGGGAGCTGATCCCCCACCGGGATCTCCCGGGAGACGAAGAACTCGGGGTCGTGGGGCCAGCCGGCGACGGCCCGCCGGACGCTCTTCCCGAACTCCAGCACGGCCCGCTCGAGGAGGTCCCCCACGCGACGGTCCCCGCGGGAGAGGAGCGCCTGCACCCAGGCCTCGCGGGGGCTCAGGAACTCGACCTCCACGCCGTGGGGTCGGAGCCGCTTCTCGAGGAGCCGCCGCTTCCCGGCCAGGCAGTCGGGGTCGTGCATGGGCGCCCACTGGAAGGGGGTCCAGGGCTTGGGGATGAACGGATTCACGCTGAGTGTAATACGCCCCATGCGGCCCGTCTCCCGGGCGCGGGGGTGCATCACCTCGTCGCGGATGCGCAGCGCGAGCGACGCCATGCCGTCCACGTCCTCGTCGGTCTCGGTGGGCAGCCCGCACATGAAGTACATCTTCACGTTGCGCATCCCCTGGTCGAGCGCGTCCCGGGCGGCCTGCACGATCCGGTCGTCGGGAAAGTCCTTGTTCACCACCTTGCGCATCCGGTCGGTGCCGGCCTCCGGCGCGAGCGTCACCGAGCGCTCGCCGCCCGCGGCCATGCGGGCCGAGAGCTCCGGGGTGAGCGCATCGACCCGCAGGGACGACGGGCTGAAGGTGCCCCCCTCGGCGGCGATGGTGCAGGTGAGCGGATCGAGGCCGGTGTGGTCGCTCGTGTCGGGGCCGACGAGCCCCACCCGCAAGCCCATCGCCATGCCCTTGCGGGCCTCGCCGCGGAGCACCTCCAGGTCCACCTCGCGATACGGGCGCTGGACGAACCCGGCCGCGCAGAAACGGCACCCCCACAGGCAGCCGCGGGCCACCTCGGTGAGGTGGAGGTCGCCGAACTGGGCTCCGGGCGACTCGACCACCCGGCTCGTCGCCACCTGGCGGAGGTCGGGGACGTAGAGCCGCTTCACGAGCGGCGAGGCCCCGTCCCGGGGCTCGAACCGGGTGACCCAGCCCGCGGCCGGGTCGCGCGTGTCGCCGTAGGCCACATCGTAGAGCGAGGGGACGTAGCCGCCGGGGAGCTGGCAGAGCGCCCGGAGCGCCGCGGCCCGCCCGGCCCGGACCTCGGGACCCCGCATGACCCGGAAGAAGGGGGGGAGCAGCTCCTCCGCCTCCCCCACGAGGAAGAGGTCGAAGAAGGGTGCGAGCGGCTCGGGGTTGATCTGGACGGCGATCCCTCCCCCCACGACGAGGGGGAAGCGGTCGTCCCGATCGACCGTCCGCAGCGGGATCCCGGCCCGCCGCAGCAGGTCGAGGACGTTCACGTAATCGTCCTCGAAGGAGAGGGTGAAGGCCACCACGTCGAAGTCGCGGAGCGAGCGCCCCGACTCGACGCTGCGGGGCTCGGCCCCCGGGTCCTCGGGCAGGAATACGCGCTCGCAGAGGATGTCGGCCTCGGCGTTGGCGAGCCGGTAGACGGCGTGCAGGCCCAGGTTGGCCATTCCCACGCGCCACGTGTTCGGGTACACGAGCGCCACGCCCAGCCGTCCGCCGGGGTCCTTCCGGATCGCTCCGCGCTCGATGACCGTCCTCTCCATTGCGATGCGCTACTTAACGCCGGTGCTAGAATCCCGCCTTCCCTCTCCGCACGGAACCCGATGACCCTCGCACTGCCCCTCGCGCTCACGCTCCTCCTGGCCGCTCCCCCCGCCCCGCCACCGGCCGTCGACTGGTCGCGGATCCCCGACTCGGTGGGGGTCTCGTCCCTCACGCCACCGCAGAAGGACGTGCTGGCCCGCGTCCTCGCGGACGAGTTCTGCTACTGCGGATGCCCCCACACCCTCCTTGGCTGCCTCACCGAGCACAAGCAGTGCACCCACGCGCCGCGGATGGCGGCGATGGCGGCCCGCCTGGCCGGGATGGGGCTCTCGGCGACCGAGATCCTCCGGACCCTCACCGAGTACTACGCCTCCTTCGACCGGGCCAAGCGGGCCAAGCTGGAGGTGAACGCGCTCGGGACGCCGCTCGGCGAGCCCAAGGCGCCCGTCGTCTTCTACGAGTTCGCCGACTTCGAGTGCCCCTTCTGCCAGCAGCTCCGGCCCAAGCTGGAGGCCTTCGTGAAGCGCCACCCGGGGCGGGTGAAGCTCGTGTTCCGCGCCTTCCCCATCCCCGGCCACCCCCACGCCGAGCCGGCCGCCGAGGCCTCCGAGTGGGCGCGCGACCAGGGGATCTTCTGGCCCTTCCACGACGGGATGTTCGACAACCCGAAGAAGCTCGACACCGACTCCCTCGTGCTCCTCGCCGACAAGCTGGGCAAGGACGGGGAGTCGCTGCGCCAGGCGCTCACCGACCGGAAGTACCGCGATCGGGTCCAGGGCGGGCTCCTCGAGGGGCGGCGCGCCGGCGTGAACGGCACCCCCACCCTCTTCATCAACGGGCGCAAGCACGTCATCCCGGACTACTCCGACACCGTCCTCGAGTTCGTGCTCGAGGACGAGGAGGAGTGGTTGAAGCGCGGGTGGAAGGACTGAGGCGGGCCCGGGCCCGGCGATGCGCCGCATCCTCCTCATCGACACCCAGGGCCGTGTCTCCCCCCGGGCCGACGAGACCCGCCGGGAGCTGGCCGACCGGGCCGGCACCTTCGAGCTGCTCCCGTCGGCTCCCGACCTGCTCGTGGCCATCCGATCCCCCGCCCTGGGCGGCCCCACGCCGGCTCCGGGCGCCACGCTGGTGGGCGACCTCGCGGCATTCCCCCTGGCCGACTTCCTGGGGTTCATCCACCAGGTCCGGATGACCGGGACGCTCGCGGTGGGCGCTCCGGGAGGCCTCCGCTCGGTCTCCTTCCGCGACGGGCGGGTCTCCGGCTCCTCCTCCGACGTTCGCGGCGAGCGGCCTGCCGAGGTGTCGGCCCGGCTCGGCTACCCGGACGAGGCCTCGCTGCCGCCCAGCGAACGCTGGCGGGTGGCGCGCGAGCAGGTGACCGCCATCTTCCACGCCGTTCTCACTGTGCGTGAAGGGGTCTTCCACCTCGTGCAGGGGGAGGACGAGCCGGCCGGCCACGCCCTCTCCCTCGACACCCAGGCGCTCCTCATGGACGCCATCCGGCGCATCGACGAGATGGAACTCTTCCGCAGCCGCATCCCGGGGGGCGAGCTCTTCCTGCGCCGGCGGGACCCGGTCGAACCGGTGGAGCTCGAGCCCGAGGAGGCCCGGCTGCTCGCCCTCGTGGACGGGCGGCGCCGGGTGCTCGACGTGGCCCGGGATGCCCACCTCTCCGAGTTCGACGCCACCCGGGTGCTCTACCGGCTCGTCGAGGCGGGTTTCGTGGAGACGACCACCGAGAGCCTCTCGCCGAGCCTGTCGCTCGACCGCTCCCGGGGCGTGCTCACGGGCATGAACGAGGTGTTCCGGGAGGTGGTGCGCGCCGTCGGATCCCACGGGGACGCCGGGCCCCTGCTCTCGGGCGCGGCGGACTTCCTGGCCGATCCCTCCTCCCGCTTCTCGCGGCTCTGGCTGGGGCTCGAGCCCGCGGAAGATGGGTCGCTCGACGCGGACCGGGTGCTCGCGGCGCTGGCCGCCCTCGACCGGGCCGAGGCCGCCAGGCTCGACCCGCGCGGCGACCGGTGCCGCATCCTCCTCGCCGCCCTGCGGGAGCTCATGTTCTTCTACCTGTTCCAGGCCGGGGAGCGGCTCTCCCGCGAGGACGACGAGGCCGTCTCCCATTCGGTGAAGCGCCGGCTCGAGGAGGTGGAGTCGATGGTGGCGGCGCCGTGACGTCGGCGTCGGGGGTCCCCCACGTCACCGCCGACCTGCCCGGCTCGGGCGGGATGCTGAAGGCGAGCCCGGAGGACTTCCGGGTGGACGAGATCCCGGCCTACGAGCCCTGCGGGGAGGGGCCGCACCTCTGGTTGCAGGTGGAGAAGCGGGGGCGCACCACCCGGGACGTGGTGCGGGAGGCGGCCAGGCTCCTCGGCGTGCAGGAGCGGGACGTGGGGGTCGCGGGGCTGAAGGACCGGCAGGCCGTCACCGTGCAATGGCTCTCGTTCCCGGTGGCGCGCGATCCGGATCCCGCGGGCGTCGCCGGCTCCGGCTGGCGGGTCGTCCGGGCCTCGCGGCACGGAAACAAGCTGCGCACCGGCCACTCGCGCGGGAATCGGTTCTCACTCGTGGTGAGCGGGGGGGACCTGGCGCTCGCGCAGGCCGCGGCCGACGCCCTCGCCGCCCGGGGGCTCCCCAACTTCTTCGGCCCCCAGCGCTTCGGCGTGGGCGGCAAGAACGCCGATCTCGGACGCGCCATCCTCCGCGGCGGGAGCGACCCCGAGGCCCGCCGCGCCGCGCGCGACCGCTTCCTTCGCCGGTTCTCCATCTCGGCCTGGCAGTCGCTCCTCTTCAACCGCTGGCTCGGCGAGAGGATGGCGGACGGCCTGTTCGCCCGCGCCCTCCCCGGCGACGCGATGAAGAAGCTCGACTCGGGCGGAACCTTCACCTGCGAGGACCCGGTCGCCGACCAGCCTCGCGTGGATCGGTTCGAGATCTCGCCGGCCGGCCCCATGTTCGGCCACGCGCTCCAGCCCGCCGCCGGCGAGGCCGGGGAGCGGGAGGCGAGGCTGCTCGCCGAGGACGGCGTCACGGCCGAGGACCTGGCGCGCGGGCGCGGCGAGGCGGAGGGGACGCGGCGGGCGGCGCGGATCCCGGTGTCGGTCGTGCTCGAGCCGGTGGACGGTGGCTACCGGGCCGCCTTCGACCTGCCGCGCGGGTCGTACGCGACCGTGTTGATGGATGAACTCATGAAGTCGGGGGCCGAGCTGGACGAGGCGGGGGAGTAGCCTTCACCTCTTCCCGAGCACGTCCACGAGCGGCTCGAAATGGCGCCGCGTCACCGGGCCGTCGCCGGGGGAGCCCATGATGTCGTCCGGGACGGCCGCGATCTCCAGCACCTCGAATCCGTCCCGCCCGAGATCGCGATAGCCCCGCACGTAGACGTCGGGGAAGCCGAGCAGGTGCCCCACTTCATGGGCCAGCACGTGCACGGTGATCGCCTCCGGCCCGAGGAGGATGCAGGAGCCGGGGGCGACGTGGAGGAACCCGGCGCCGGTGGTGAGCTTGCCGGCACCCTGGGAGAAGCGGGCGCAGTGGGCCGAGGTGTCGATCGCCTCTCCGGGCCGGGGCGGCCCGCCCGCCGTCCCGGCGTGGAGCTCCGCCGGCGAGCGGCGCCGCAGGTCGATCCGAAGGAGGTACTCGTCCTCCCCGTGGACGACGTGCCAGCGGCTCTCCACCCCCTCGCGGACCGCATCGAGGAACGCCGGGTCGAGGATGTCGGTCTCGAGCGGGAGCCGGACGACCCACCGGCGGGGTGCCGGGTGCTCGAGCCGGACGAACGGCGCGGGGGAGGGCGGCCTCCCGTCCCCGCCGGGCGCCCGGCCGGCCACGATGGCGGCCATCCGGTCGGTCTCGCGGTCGTACCCGGCCCGGTTCGCGGCGATCTCCCGCTGCCAGAGCGCGTTGTACCCGACGTGGGCGTCCACGGTGGCGAGGGAACCGCGGGCGCCGCCGAAGGCCAGGACGATCTGCCCCGCCTCCTCCCGCCGCCTCTCGGCGCCGATGTCCGGCAGTGCGGCGACCCTCCGCTCGAGCGCCGCGAGCTCCTCCTCGGCCCAGCCGATCCGGGTGTCGGTCCAGGGCCAGCTGTAGGCCGCCACCCGCGGCTTCGCCGGAGCCCCGCTGCGCGTCGCGGGCTCCCCCAGCTCCGGGAGGACCTGGTATCCGGCCGGGCGGGACGGGGGCGGCTGCCGGTCGAGCCCGGCGAGCAGTTCCGGGTCGATCGCCGCCAGCGAGGCTCGGAGGGCCTGCTCCACCCGATCGTGGTGGGCGTGCAGTGCCCTCGCGCGCTCCATCGTCGCCTCCGCGCGACCGGGCGCCTCCTCCGGCCGGACCCGCAGCGAGAGCAGGGCGACGACGACGAGCCCGACGAGGAGCGCCACGCCCCACCGCATCAGCCTCCTCCCGCTGCGAGGGAGAACTGGACCGAGAACTCCTCCATCGACTGGGGCCGGTCGGAGGGGCGCTTCGCGAGCGCGCGCAGCACCACCCGCTCGACCGCGACGGGCAGCTCGGGGCGCAGCCCGCGGAGCGGAGGCGGCACGTCGGTCCCGTGCTGCATCAGGGTGGCGAGCGGGTTCCCCCCGTCGAACGGGAGCCGGCCGGTGAGCGCCTCGTAGGCGACGATCCCGAGGGAGTAGATGTCGGACCGGTGGTCGAAGGCGCCCGCCGAGGCCTGCTCGGGAGACATGTACTCGGGTGTACCCACGAAGGCGGCCGGTCGGCGCCCCCGGACCTTCCGGGGAGCGGGTCGATCGGAGGTTCCGAAGTCGAGCAGCTTCACGACCTCCGAACCGTCCCCTCGCGGGACCAGGAAGACGTTCCCCGGCTTCACGTCCCGGTGCACGATGGCGCGGAGGTGGGCCGCGCCGAGCGCCAGGCAGGCCTGCTGCAGGATGGGAACGATCCGGGGGAGGGAGAGCGCCCCGTCCCGCTGGATCCACTTCGCGAGGCTGTCCCCCTCGAGCGCCTCCATGACGAGGAACGGCTGCCCGTCCGGCATCTCCCCCGAGTCGAGGATCCGGACGACGTTCTCGTGCGCGATATCGGTCGCGGCGGCGCCCTCGCGCCGGAGCCGCTCCCGCAAGTCGGCATCCTGGGCGTGCTCGGTTCGGAGCAACTTCACCGCCACCCGCGTGTTCCGGCCGCGACGCCGGTCCTCGGCGAGGTAGACGCTCCCGACGCCACCCCGCCCGAGGAGCGAAAGGAGCCGGTAGCGACCCCCGACGAGCTTCCCGATCGGGTCGTTGGGCACGGACCGAAGCTAGCACAA
>SESG01020502.1_pt1 | contig 11200 bp, 4 predicted proteins | sample 3171421 | NCBI WGS metagenome assembly SESG01 (sample SAMN10866946, study PRJNA518727) | freshwater metagenome | biome: subpolar coniferous forest; feature: holomictic lake; material: water; isolation source: holomictic Lake 227, 6 m and 8 m depth | place: Canada: near Kenora, Ontario | collected... | reverse complement strand
GTTCGGCCTGCGTGACGGGAAACTCACGGACGTGGAGGAGATCCGCTATCCCGAAGGCGCATTGCCGCGTCAACCGGGCCTGGCGAGCATCTTGGTCCCCGAAAGGGATCTGAGCAGGGGGCTGGTGGCCCGCTGGAGTTTTGACGGGCTGACCGGCGATACCGTGCAGGATGCCAGCGGCCATGCGCATGACGGCACGGTGACGAGTGGCACACTCGTGCCCGGCGTCCAAGGGCAGGCGATCGAGTTTGGAGCCCGCGGATGCATGCGCGTGCCAAACCACGAGAGTCTTAATCTTACGGAGGGCTTCACGCTGTCGGCATGGGTGAAAGTTCCCGCCGACGCTCAGGGCTTCAAGACCATCCTCGGCAAAGCGGGTGCCTACGAGTTCAGCCTGCTGCGCATGAGCGTCAGCAACGCCAAAGGCGCGGGTGTCGGCGCGGATCTGCCGCGCGACGGCCGGTGGCACCATATCGTCGCCCGGTGGGACAAGACCGAGGGAGTGCTGCGTGTCTACGCGGATCGTTGGGATGTGGCGCGTACGCCTTGCGCCAATCCGCCCGCGGTGACGGACGCCGACCTGATCCTGGGCATCAGGGATCCGAAGAACGGCTCAGGGGCGTTGCAGGGCTGCCTGGATGAGGTGCGGATATACAACCGGCCGCTTTCGGACCGCGAGATATGGACCCTTTATTACCAGGGAGCAGGGCGTGCCAGCGAGCAGTGACGTAGGATGCAAATTCAAATAAGGAGAAAATCATGAGATCGAAGCAATGGATCACGAATATCAGCATGCAGACTAGACCATCACTTTGGAGACGAACCGGCATTGGTCGAGTATTCGCATCGGTCGGGGCGCTCGTATTGATCTGCTGCACAGCGTTTACGGCGCAATCGGCGCTGTCCACGAGCGGCAGCCCGGCGGCACCGCCGGTGAAACTGGCCACAATGGGCGAGGCGTCGCCGGAGTTCACGGCCCAGACGGCGCAGACATTCCTGCCGCTGCTCGATCTATCCCTTCCTGAACTGGCAAAGGTCAAGGTGGAGGCAGAGAAACGGAACTGGGCCGGGGCGCTGGACGCCTACCGGGACTTGCTACTCGACGAACTGAAGAAGCCGGCCAGCCGACCGGAAAAGATCATTTTCGATCAGAAGATGTCCGATGATACCGTCGAAATGCTCAAGGGGACAGTCCGCATTGGACGGTTGGCGGGAGGGGTCTCGGTCAATGACATCGGCCTGCCTGGAGCGATCGACTGGTTCAAGATCGGGGTTGACCGTTATGAACGAATGCCCGACCACGTGGACAAACAAGTGATGGCGAGTTGCGACAAGGATTTTGCTACCCACCTGAGCCAGATGCTGTTGTTCATTCATTACGCCTCGGCCTATCGCCAACTCGTGGAGCCGAGTCCCGCGGCTGAGGCTACCCAGCCTGCGCCCAAGGCCAGTGAGGGGCTAGTCTATCTACGTGCCTGGCTGGGAACCTGGGAGGATTTCGCCCGCCGCCACAAACCGGGGTACCAGGATTTGATCAAAGCGGGTCGGCAGAAGGAATACATAGGCATCGACGCCAGCCAGTACCAGCAGCTCTACATGGGCACGCGTGTCCGTGCGTTTTGCAAACAACTCAAACTCATCGCCCAGGTGATGCCGACGGAACATTATCGCGAAGTCTCCAGCACGGCGTTGGCCTGCATCCTCACTGAGCTGGTCACGAACCATGTGGACCGGCTCACTCGCTATTTCGGGGGCGGTCCATGCCAGGCGTCGTTCTCCCTTACCGCCATTATCGAGGCAGTTCACGTTGTCGTGCCGGGCCTGAAGATGGGGCCGATCTGGGAACAGCCCAGCCGTGAGCGAGTGGCGCAATACTACCAGTCAATGATCCTGCCGGATGGGACCAACACCGAGCAGGCGATCAACTACAATCGTGACGATCCTAACCTGCTGGTGAATATGATTAAGTTTTATCCCGACCGGCCGGCTTGGATCCGAAAACTCGTCCCCTATGCCGAACAGTCCCTCGTATACCTGACCGCAATGCTGCGCAACGGCTCGCATCCGGGATCCTGGCCGCGCTGGGGGTGTGACGATCGCTCCTGTGAGAAGTGGCTGCGGGACTATCTGGAGTATCTACCCAACCAGGATTTGGATCGGATCCTGGCGCGGGTTTATGGGCTGGAGGACAAAGGCGATCCGTCTTTTACCTCCATCCAGTTCCCCTACAGCGGCTACTATGTCCTACGCACCGGCTGGCGCAAGGAGGACGCCTTCTGCATCTTCAAGGCCAGCCCGCGCCCCCTGGGACATGCGCGCGACGACAACAATAGTTTCTTTCTCGGAGCCTTCGGTCGCGATCTGTTGGTAGACGCCGGGAGCGAAACCTACACTACGCACCCAGTGAATCGCTACCTGCGCGGCACGTTCTCGAAGAACTCGATGGCGGTGGACGGCAAGGGCCAGGCACGCGCGCCGATCGACCAGGGCAACCGTGGTGCCATCGCCACCGCCGAGCATCCGCTGGCCAACCGTTTCCACACGTCGGCGACCTTCGATTTTGCGGAGGGCTTCTACGACGCGGGGTATGAGGATCCGAAGATCGAGGTTCGCCACGAGCGGCAGGTTCTATTTCTGCGGGAGCTGGCGCTGTGGGTGGTCACTGACCGCTTGCGCGGCGAGATGACGCCGATGCCCGCCGGCGAGACCCATACCTATACGCAGGTCTGGAACTTCGATGACTCCTTCGCCAAGGAACAGGTGAAAACCGATGAGGCGCAGCAGCGAATCTGGTCGGCCGATCCGAAGGGAGCCAACGTGGCGCTCTACCACTTTGGCGCAGCCCCGCTGACCTACAAGAAATGGTACGGCGAGGTGCTTCCCGACGGCACGCACTGCGGCTGGGTCAAGGCCAATAACGCGGCTGCCAAATCCCCGAAGGTGGACATGCACGCGATCTGGGAGGGGAAGGGCGAGCAGCTTCTGGTGACGCTGATTGAGGCGCGCAAGGATGACAAGAGCCGCATCAACAAGATGGAGCCGCTTGGCGGTGACGGCGTTCAGGGCTTCCGCGCGACACTGGCGGATGGGCATGTCCTCACCTATCAGGCGGCACTCAATGAAGCCCCGCTCAAGGCCGGGGAGATCACCCTGCGCGGCAGCGTCCTGCTGACCCTGGCCGATGCAGCTGGCGCGACTCGGGGCATCGCATTGGACGCCCACGACTGGAAGGCCGCCGGTCGGCGCGTCGAAGTGCGTAACTTCGAGTTCGGCCTGCGTGACGGGAAACTCACGGACGTGGAGGAGATCCGCTATCCCGAAGGTGCATTACCGCGTCAACCGGGCCTGGCTAGCATCTTGGTCCCCGATCGGGATCTGAGCAGGGGGCTGGTGGCCCGCTGGAGCTTTGACGGGCTGACCGGCGATACCGTGCAGGATGCCAGCGGCCATGCGCATGACGGCATGGTGACGAGTGGCACACTCGTGCCCGGCGTCCAAGGGCAGGCCATCGAGTTCGGCGCTCGCGGATACATGCGCGTGCCAAACCACGAGAGTCTCAATCTTACCGAGGGATTCACGCTGTCGGCATGGGTGAAAGTTCCCGCCGACGCTCAGGGCTTGAAGACCCTCCTCGGCAAAGCGGGCGCCTACGAGTTCAGCCTGCTGCGCATGAGCGTCAACAACGCCAAAGGCGCGGGTGCCGGCACGGATCTGCCGCGCGACGGTCGGTGGCATCATATCGTTGCCCGGTGGGACAAGACCGAGGGGATGCTGCGTGCATACGCGGATCGTTGGGATGTGGCGCGTACGCCTTGCGCCAATCCGCCTGCGGTGACGGACGCCGATCTGATCCTGGGCATCCGGGATCCGAAGAACGGTGCAGGGGCGTTGCAGGGCTGCCTGGATGAGGTGCGGATATACAACCGGCCGCTTTCGGACCGCGAGATATGGACCCTTTATTACCAGGGAGCAGGGCGTGCCAGCGAGCAGTGACGTAGAGTGAAAATTCAAACAAGGAGAAAATAATGAAAACAAAACAATTAATCACAAATATCGTTCTGGCGGGATTACTGGCTGCCAGGGGAGTGTTGGCCGCGGACTTGGGCAAACCCGATAACCCGCCTCAGATGTCGGCGGGCATAACCCAACCGCAGACCGCAGGGCCGATCGTCAAGAGCGGAATGCGAATTGCCTTCACCGGGGATTCCATCACCGCCCAAATGATCTATACCCGGTTTCTGGAATTATACCTGACCGCCTGCGTGCCTCAAAAGGATCTGAAGATCATGCAGTTTGGCAAGCCCTCGGAAAGAGCCGGTTTGCTGGTCAAGCGCATGGAGAATGACATCGTGCCATTCAAGCCGGATATCGTCACCACCTGCTATGGCATGAACGATGGCCGCTATGTTCCTTTTACCCCCCAGATCGGCGTTGATTACGAAACGCCGATGCGCGAGATCGTCAGCCGCTTTAAGAGCAGCGGCGCTATTGTCGTGGTTGGCTCGCCGGGGACAGTGGATACCCGGAGCAACCATTTTAGCAACGGCTACACCGAAACCCTCGCCCAGTTGCGGGACATTGCCCGAAAAATCGCCGCGGATAACGGCATGCCGTTTGCCAATGTCCATGATCCGATGGTCGAGACCATGGCCAAAGCCCAGGCGGTTCGGGGCAAAGGATTTGATGTCTGCGGCACAGACGGGGTGCATCCCCGCGATGACGGACATCTGATCATGGCCTATGCTTTTCTCAAAGGCATGGGATTTGACGGCAATCTGGCCGCCATTCGCGTGGATCTGAAGGGGGCGACGACGGCAACGGAGGGGCACAAGGTTATCTCAGCCAAAAATGGCATCGTGGAATTGGAGAGCACCCGCTACCCGTTCTGTTTCGCAGGCGACGGGAAATCGCCGGAGAGCGCCCGGAGCATTTTGCCCTTCCTTCCTTTTAATCAGGAACTCAATCGGTTTATGCTCGTGGTCACGAATCTCGGCGCTCCGAAGGCCAAAGTCGCCTGGGGAAACGCGGAGAAGGAGTTCAGCCGCGAGCAGTTGGAGGCGGGAATCAATCTGGCGGCGGAGTTTTTAGACAACCCGTTCTCTGCGGCTTTCCAGAAGATCAATGACGCCGTAGCTGCCAAGCAGAAGTTGGAGGCGGTGATGATCCGGGAAGTGTTCCCGATACTTCCCACGATTGTTTCGGCATTGGACGATGATCCCGAGGTCAAAGCTCAGATGGGGACCCTGCGCGAGCGGTTCACTGCGAAATGGAACAAGCGTAACCTTGAGGTCCATGAAGCGGTTGTTCCGGTCAGACACTCCCTTCGTATCACCCCCGTTGCAGCGGGAGGAAACTGAAAATGAAGATATTGAAAGCAATGAAAAACTCCACGCTATCGACAGATCTAACAACTGTTGGATGCACGACGGGAATGTCTGCAAGATTTCTTGTGGGACTCTTGACGGCGTTAACGCTTTTTCTGACGTCCAAGCCGCTTCTGGCCGTGGATATCCCAACTATGGCCAAGCCTCTGACAACGGCAGGCGCGAGCGGCCCCTTCCTCACCTATCCCGAGATTGATGATCCGCAGAAGGAGTGGTGCTGGCTTGCGGAAACATTGACGCAGGTTGGTGTGCCCTTTATGCCGGATGCGGTTCAGATCCGCTGGAATGGCGCGATCCGGTCAGGTGGCAACGAACTGGTCTTCTATTACGGCAAGGACGCGAAGCCGGTTCTCCAGCGCCAGAAGACCTTCCTTGAGGGCTGGATCCCGGTTATTCAATACGACTGGAACGACGGCGCCGTCCATTACCAGGTTGAGATCTTCAACTTCAACCTCGAGGGGCGTGATACGCAAAACACCCTGACCTTCGCCCGGGTTGCCGTGAAAAACACAGGCAACAGCCCGGAAACCGCCTACTTTACGGCTGCTATCCAACCGTTGAATGTAAGAGGGAACCCGAACTACGAATTCAAGGACAACGCCCTGTTTCAGAATGGCACCCTGATTTACGCGTTTTCTCCCGGTGCCGTAATGGAAATCGTGCCGGGGACGCCATACAAGCAGCCCTGCACAGCGAAGGACTACAATCTGGGAGTGGGCGTGGATATGGGGTTGGCCCGCTATGCAGTTGCGCTGCAACCCGGCCAGAGCAAAACCCTGGATTTCAAGATGCCGCGTGTGCCGACGGCCGACAAGAACTACATCCAGGATGCGTTGAAGGCGGACGTTGCTGATCACTACAAAAAAACAGTGGACTTCTGGCAGGCACTCCTGGGCAGAAAATGGGTGATTGATGTTCCGGAAAAACGGGTTCGGGATGCCTTCAAAGGCGCACTCATTTATCCCATCCTCGGTTTGCGCATCCAGAGGGGTGAGCGGATCCAGACCGATGGCATTCCCTATCCGAACTATTTCATCAGTACTGGCTACGACTATCAACTGGTGTACGACAGCTTGGGACTGACCGATCTGGTGCGCATCAATGTACCGCAACTCCAGAGGCGCCAGCGTCCCGATGGCATGTTTCTCGACACGAGTCTGACCCATGGAAAGGAGATTATGTCGTCCCATGGCCAGGCCACCCTGCTGCTCACCCGCCATGCCTTGTTCACCCAGGACAAGCAGTGGGCCGCCGAAGTCTATCCCATGATCCAGAAGGCCGTGGGGTGCATTGCCCAGGATCATCAGACCAACCCCAACGGACTGATACGCCCATCGATTCCCTACGATAACGAGTTGATCACAGGCTGCTACACCAGCCATAACCTTTGGTGCCTGGCGGCGGTGCGCAGCGCCATCGGCGTGGCGCACCTCCTTGGAAAAAGCGAGGACGAGAAGAACTGGATGGCGCTGCATGAGTCCTTCAAGGCGGCGGTGCTGAAGGCCATCGACGCCAGCGCAAAGGCGGATGGGTATGTCCCCACGGGACTCTACGAGTTTGAGGACCGTTCTTATCGCCCGAAGAATAAGAACGGACAGGATTGGGAAAACAGCCTTCTGGTCTATCCCACCGAGGTGCTGGCTCCAGAAGACCCCCGCGTGGCCGCCACCGTTGACCGGATCCGGTGGACAAAATACGCCGAAGGCATCATGACTTGGAATGACGGCAAGGAGCTGCACCATTATGCGACCTGCAATACTGCCATGCAGGATATGGTTGCCGGGCGAAGCCGCCTGGCATTGCTGGACATCTATCACATCCTCCTGCATGCCGGCTCGACTTATGAAGGCTTCGAATGTCAGGTGCAGCCGTGGGGCGATCGCAAATCACCCCGTTGCCCGCCGCCGCATTGCTGGGGGGCCTCCAAGATTGCCGCCCTGATCAGCAACATGTTTGTCATGGCCTATGGCGGGGAGTTCGGGCTGCATGCCGACCAGCGTGACCTGTATCTCTTCTCGGTGGTCTCACCGGCGTGGGCCAAGTCCGGGGAGACCATCGCCGTGCGGAACGCGCTCACCGAGTTCGGAACAGTCTCCGCCTACATGAAATTCATCAACGGAGGAGCCCAGCTCAAGTTTGAGAAGCAATTCCACACCAATCCCAGGCAACTCGTCGTCCGGGTACCGTATTTCGTGAGGAACGTGTCGTTCAAGACCGACGCAAAAACCTCGTCGATGAAGGGAACCGCAATCTACCTGAGCCCTGATGCCACAACGCTGGATTGCTCCTGGGAACCTGATCCAGCCCCCGACCATAACGCCTATCAGGACATCTTGCTTGCCTATCGCCGCGAAGTGGGACAATGGGATGGGTCGTGGAATCGGATGCCTGTCCCCCCCAAAGGTTTCCTGACCGACGAGGAAAAAGCGCATCCGGCGGAGCCCTTAAGCTTCAACCTGGTCCTCGAAGCCTACAAACGCGAGTATGCCCGTCGTTATTATGACAGGATCAAGGGTGGCGCATCCCCGATGTCGCTCAGTGTCAGTGAGATGATAACTGATCCCAAGGAGCGGGAACGCCGCTTTGCAGCAAGTTTTGTCGAAGTCTCGCTCGTAACCGCAAAAGGCAATCGCTTCAGCGCCTTCCCCGAAAAAAATTGCGGCCTCGTCGGGGATGGGAAGCGCTACGATCCCGACCAGTACTGGGAGGGTGACGCCTTGCATGGGCCCGTGTGGTGGCAGGTGGATTTCGGCAAATCAACCGACGTCCATTCGATCGTTGTCGTGCCCGCTTACAAGGATCCCAAGGCGATCTGCCGCTTCAAGGTGGAGACCTCGTTGGACGGCACCAATTGGACGCTGTTCGCCGACCAGAGCCAAAACACCGAGCCGCCCACCCGCGAGGGCTATGCTTTCATCGGCCAACAAATCCCCATGCGCTTTCTCCGGGTAAGCGGGGTGAAAAACGATGCAAACAGTGTACTGCGGCTGGTCGAGGTCATGGCGTACTGAGAGCTCCAAAGTGCACATGGAAAGCAAGTTAACCTCGAGGCTCGTGCAATGGTTGTTCCCGTCAGACACACCTTGCGCATCACCCCCGTTGCTGCGGTGGGAAACTGAGAACTAATCAAAATGAAAACTAAACAATGGATCGCAACAATCGTTCTGTCAGGATTGCTGGCCACTGGAATGGCATTGGCCGCCGTCCCGGCCGAATCTGGCAAGCCGTCAGGGGATCTGAATGCCCCTCTACAAAAGCCTCAGACGGCCAGAAGCGCACCGCTCAAGCTCCCAGCCGTCTTCAGTGATCACATGGTGTTGCAGCGCGGCAGCTCCGTTCCGCTCTGGGGATGGGCGGAGCCAGGCGAAAAAATTGGCGTCCAACTCAACGGCCAAACCGCCTCTGCCATCGCCGATGCCAATGGCCGCTGGCGATTGGCCCTGGATCTGTCGAAACAGCCGGATGGGCCCTTTGACCTGACGATCACCGGCAAGACGCAGATCGTCATTCGGGATGTGCTGATCGGCCAGGTCTGGCTCTGTTCGGGGCAATCCAATATGGAGTTCCCGATGCGCGAAGCGCTAGATGCGCCTCGGGAAATCGCAGCCTCAAACAATCCACTCATCCGCCAGTTCCTCGTGGATCGGGCGACGGCGCTCGATCCGCAGACGGACCTGACCGGCCGATGGGACGAGGCTTCGCCCGCGACAACGGGTCGATTTTCGGCGGTGGCTTATTACTTCGCGAGAAGGCTGCAGAAGGAACTGGGCGTTCCGATCGGCATCATCAACAGTTCCTACGGGGGGACTCTTGCCGAGGGCTGGATCAGCATTGATGCCATGCGCACCGATGCTGAACTTAAGAAGCTGGCCGAATCGCAAACGGAGGCGATGCGCCAATATTATGCGGACTTGGATGCTTGGGAGGCCAAATACAATCGGGTCGATTCGAATAACCGCGGCTATGCAGAAGGTTGGGCGCTGCCGGAGATGGACACGGCGGATTGGAAGCGCGTGAAGGTGCCGGGCCGCCTCACGGAGATGGGCATGCCGGGCAAGGGCGTGGTCTGGTTGCGCCGGGATGTCGAGTTGCCACCGGCCTGGGCCGGTCGCCAATTGAATATTCTCCTTGGGCATCCTGAAGACTTGATGACCGTCTATTTCAATGGTGAACCGGTGGGCCGGATCGACCATGGGACGTCTTACCATCTCCGTCAGAATTATTCGTGCTGGGTGCCCGCTGAACGGGTTCACATGGGGCGCAATACCATTGCCCTGCGCTTGGTAAGCCAGACCGGCCCGGGAGGGTTCGTTGATCCTAAGCCCATCAACATGGTTCTGGAACACATCAACGGCGGACGCGTGCCCCTGGCCGGCGACTGGCTGGCCAAAACCGAGGTGGCGTGGCCACCGCTGGAGGAAGCTGCCATCAAGGCCCTAGTCGTGTGTCCCAATTTCAACTCCCGGGATTTTGCTCCCAGGAATGTAGCCACAGTGCTGTACAACGCTCAGATTAATCCCCTGGTGTCCTATCGTATTGCCGGCGCCCTTTGGTACCAAGGCGAAGGCAACACCCCCCGAGGTCTGCAATACCGCCGGATTCTTCCGCTGCTGATCCAGGACTGGCGCAGTCGCTGGGGTCAGGGAGATTTCCCGTTTTACATCGTCCAATTACCCAACTTGTACCCCAAGCAGTCCCAGCCCGCCGAGTCCCATCATTGGACCGAACTGCGCGAGGCACAGTTTCTCACCTGGCAGCGGGTTCCCAACACCGGTCTGGCCGTGACGATTGAATTGGGCGAAGCCGATAACGTCCATCCGCGCGATAAGCGGGAGGTTGGACAGCGTCTCGCCCTGATCGCCTTGGCCAATACCTACGGGCGCGACATCGAGTACTCCGGTCCGGTTTACCAATCGATGGCGATCGAGGGGAATAAGGTGCGCATCCGTTTCACCCATCTGGGCGGTGGATTGGTGGCGCGTGCGCTGCCCGAGACTTATATCATAAAAGGCAGCCAGACCGAGAAGCTGATTCCGCCCAACCCGAACAGCCAGCTGCAGGGGTTTGCCATCTCCGGGACGGACGGCAAGTGGGTGTGGGCCAACGCGGCGATCGAAGGCGACAGCGTGGTGGTTCACTCGCCCGCCGTGGCTGTGCCGACTGCGATCCGTTATGCCTGGGCCGACAACCCCACGTGCAATCTTTACAACCAGGCGGGACTTCCTGCGGTTCCTTTTCGCACGGATGTGCCCACGGGAGATGCTCCAAAGACGTCCCGGTAACCACTAACCTGATAGAGATGAGTTCAGTTGTCAGAGAAACAGTTCGAATGCGTCCAGCTATGAAAAAGAGAATACAGACCAGACCATCACTTTGGAGACAATCCGGCATCGGTCGAGTATTGGCATTGGCCGGGACGCTCGCATTGCTTTGTAGCACGGGGCTGCAGGCGCAAACGGCGATGGCCAGGAGCGGCAGCCCGGCGGCTCCGCCGGTGAAATTGGCCACAATGGGCGAGGCATCGCCGGAGTTCACTGCGCAAACGGCGCAGGCGTTCTTGGCTTTGCTCGATCTGTCACTCCCTGAGTTGGCGGCGGTGAAGGCGCAGGCCGACCAGCAGAACTGGACCGGATCGCTGGACGCCTACCGGGACTTGCTGCTTGACCATCTCAAGAAGATCTCGGGTCCCATGGGGAAGGTCGCTGCCGACCGGAAACTCCCCGATTCCACCCTCGAAATGCTGAAGGGAACGGTTCGTATTCAGCGGATTAATGCTGGAGGGGTCTCGGTCAACGACATCGGGCTGCCAGGGGCAA